>MDTE01155818.1_pt1 | contig 23467 bp, 9 predicted proteins | sample 811231 | NCBI WGS metagenome assembly MDTE01 (sample SAMN05326651, study PRJNA326480) | marine metagenome | isolation source: seawater | place: Indian Ocean: Red Sea | collected 2010 | reverse complement strand
CCCCCGCCGGGGGTGATTGCATGCACATTCTTTTCGGCTAGAAGAACCGCCGCGCCGCGGCCGATGGCTTCACGACTTCCAGAAGAAGGACGAGGGATGAAGAAAATCAACGACTTACAATGTATTTGTATGACACATCACTCACGGTGTACATAATTTCGGGGTCTCTCGACTCGTCCCCCGCGCGCGAACTTTTACGTGACAGAATCAAACCCTCACGACGCTTGGATGGGCACGCCAGACCCGTTCGCCTCGTAGGTTGGCGACGACGCCACCTCCTCGTCGTCGACGAATCTCTGGTACCTCGAAGACCCGGCGGCGAGCACGGCCTCGATCTCCTCCAGCGTCTTGCCCCTGGTCTCCGGCAGCAGCGCAAAAGTGAACACGAAGTGAGAGGCTGACACGCACGCAAAGAGAGAAAACGCGCCCCCGACGCCGAGCCAGCGCGACAGGGACAAAAACGTCATCGCAACCGTCCCGCTGGTGATCCTGTTCGCAGCCATGGAGAACGCGACACCCTTGGATCGAACCCTGAGGGGAAAGATCTCGCTCGCCACCACCCAAGTCACCGGACCCATGCCGAGAGAGAAGCTCGCCATGAAGAAACAGAGCGCGAACAGCGTGAGCCCCGCCGCCGAGCCGCCAGCCTGCGCGGCTCCGAGGCAGTACGCCAGCAGCCAGAGCGACGCGGTGACGGCGGCGATGGAGGAAAGGAGCATCACCCTGCGCCCGTACCTGTCCACGGAGAACTGACCGACCGTGATGAACACCGTCTTGCACAAGCCGACGACGGCGGCGGCGCCGAGCTGGTCGCGCTCGCTCTCCACCCCCGCCGCTTTGAGCACCTGCGGCACGTAGTACACGGCAGCCTCGGACCCGTTCGCCTGCTGGAAGAAAGCCGTGCCCGCGCCGATGAGCAGCGCCCTCCTCGCCACGGGCTCTTGGAACAAATGAGCCCAACCTTTCTTACCCCTGTCGCCCTGGCTCTCTTCTTCCGCGTTCTGTTGCGCGATGATCTCCTTGATGTCCGCCAGCGCCGGCCCCGCGGCTGCTTCGCCGCACGTCCTCACGAGCACGTCCCTCGCGAGCGCCTCGTTCCTAGGTTCCCTCAGCAGCCACCTCGGGGACTCGGGCAGCTTGGGGATGTTGAGGATGTATATGAGCGAGGTGGGGACGAGGGGCAGGAGCATCAGCAAGCGCCACCTGGGAGAATCGCTCAGGTCGACGACCACGAGGTTGGCCAGGTAACCGCCACACAGGCCGAGGTTGATCGAGATCTCGAAGCAGGACACGAGGACGCCTCTCCACGCGGGCGGCGAGATTTCCGCGATGTACTGTGGGCAGATGGCGAACCCGAGGCCGACACCGAGGCCGACTATCAGGCGCCCCACGAAAACCATGCCGAACGAGTACGACGCGGCGATGACGAGCATGCCAATCGCGTAGAGCACCACCGCGATCTTCACGCACTTGACCGCGCCCAGCTTGTTGTACATCGTGCCGCCCGATATGCTTCCCGCGGCGGACACGAAGTTGAGACATCCCACCGCAATCTCCTCCTGCCAGCTCGTGAAGCTTAAATCTCGGGACATGGGCAGCAGCGCGCCGGCCATGACCCCGATGTCGTACCCGAGCAGCCCCGCGAATATGCTCACAGTCATGACCGAGGAGACTGCGAGCCACTCAAGGTTGCCCCCGCGCTTGCGCGCGTCCTCCATCTCCATGCTGCTGATCATCTCCCGGGTTTCGTCATCCTTCCGGACTTCCTTCTCAGAAGCCGTCATGGAGTCCCTCCCGACGTATCCTCGGCGCATTTGCGGCCCCTCGGCCCGGCGCGCCCCTTCAGTGCGATTAGTGACAGCCGCGTCCGCAGTCCAACGGACTGTGAGCTGTGATTGGTCGACGCCTGGAAACTGGCGCCAGCCAAAACGGGAAAAAAGCATCTGGGATTTTATAACCACCGGCCGCTTTCGGCGAAGCGTTTCGTGGTTGCCAAAAGACACGCGCGCCTGGCTGATTGGGTGGGGCGCGGCGCGCAATGCGGCGTCTTGAGATGTATCGACTGCACGGTGAGTTTGATGTCGAGTGTCACGAACGGTTCGCAGCGCTCCTGGGTTTGGAAAAGCGGCGCGAAGAGCCCATCGCGCCCAGAGTCAACATCGCTGCCGATGAGGCCCAGATCGAGAACGAGGAGAAGACCAAGGCTGTCGAGTACTCCACGCCCAACCTGCCCGGTATCGCCGCGCTTCGAGCCGAGGTGAGGGCATCCAGCGAGCGCGTGAAGTTGTGTAAGGGCGGCGCCTCTTTCGTGGATTTGGTACGCACGCGAAGGGACGACGGTCGGGAAGGCAGCAGGACGGTTCGGGTCGAGGTTTCCAATAATGACTCCCGGAGACTGCGCGGCGGGGCGGACGCCGGTGACTTTGAGACGATCAAACGTCGGCTCGACGAGCACCTGACGGATCACGTCCAAAGACTGAGCGTCGAGAGGGAGCGCACGTACGCGCGGAAGGTGCGGGCCCTGGAAGAGGTGTTCCTGAACGGCGACTCCCGCGCGAAACGACTGGATCCCGTCGAGTGGCGACTGGAGTGCGAGAGGCGGAGGCTGAAGGACTCCATCGAGGCGCTCGACACGCACCCGTGGTACGCCAGGATACTGAAGACCGTCGGCACGTCGGAGAGTGCGGCCTACTTCTTGTCCCAGCCCGGTGGCGCCGGCGCGGGGGGCATCGGTGAGGCGGTCCCCGGCGGATTCGGTTCCGCGGGCGCCGACAACAGGGGGTTCGCTCGAAGGGAGCCCAACAGGGCGGAACTGGTCGTCGGCGTGGCGGTGAGGGACGTGGTCGAGAGCGGCAGGATGTTCGATCGCGACGAGTTCTTCGCCATGTGCGCCAGGCTCGATCCGAAGGATCTATCTCGAGGCGAGCGAATGGTCGCGTTCATTCGCGAAGAGCTTGGAGTGACCGCGGAGGAGTACGAGGACTGGGTGAGTTCAAGAGGGTAAAAAAATTAGAGTGTACGCGTTCATGCCGTCGTTCGAAAACGTATCGTACATCATCCCTCGATGAGCTCTTCTGATAGGAGTCGCAGCACGTCACTCGGCGTCACGACGGAGAGAGGGTGCCCGTCACTGCTGACGATGTAAACGTGATGGATCCGGGCCGAAACCATGCTCGCCACCACGTCTCTGATCGTTGCGTGGATCCCGCAGCAGACCACCTCGTTCATTTCATCGAGCCCGGGGTTATCGGCCATCGCGCGACCGAAGCAAAAGCTGCCCCTCTGCTGTCTCAGGAACTCATCGACATTGAGCGAGAGCCGATGAAGATTCGCCGGCGTTATCCCTCGAAGGTCGCTGATGGAGATGTTGGCGACAATCTTGAACTCGTCGTCGCAGATGCCCAGCGCGGACACTCTCTCGGCGTCCATGAGCGCGAACGCCTCGAGCGCGGTGGTTTCAGAGGCGGATACGCAAAGAACGCCGCGGTAGTGGTACGGGGCTGGTAGGGTGATGCCCGGGTTGGGCGGAACGGCGTGAGAGTGCGCCGTTCGAGCGGTGGGCGACTCGGATCCGTCACCGCCGCTTCCGTTCCCCTCTCGCTGGTTCCACGCTCGAGCGGTCTGGCGCCTCGATCGGAGCAGGCCGCACTCTCGCACGCTGAGCTCTAAGAGGGGCGATATCTTGACGTCGTCTCTGCGCTCGTGGATGAAGCGGATGAGATCGGACTGGGACACAATCTCAAACTCGCTCGGGTCGGTGATTTTGGACCCGTCGTCAAACGCGGGGTCCCAGTCGTACACGCCCACCCTGTGATTGCACGCGAGCGGGTGCGTCGGCGAGAGCGGGCGCTGCGTGAGCGGGTGAAAGAACGCGCCGCTGATCAGGGCGAGGAGGGAAGCGTTCTTGTACCCGCGGTAGATGGCCTCGCCGTCGCCGCGTTCGCGCACAGGGTTTTCCGCTCTGGCAGCCCTGAGGGTCTGGGAGAAGAGTCCCGCGCCGAGGGTGGACTGAAGGTTTGACACCAGGTCAGCCTCCTTCATGTCGCCGTATCCCTCGTTTCTGAGCCTTCCAGGGTTGATGCCGACCGTCTCCGACGTGCTCGTGGTCACGGGAGGCCTGTCGAGCTCCGAACCGTACCCGTATCCTCGGACCAACCACTTGCGACAAGCGCGGACGAAGATGGCGAGTATCTCGTGGACATCTACGAAGCCCGAGAAGGCTCCATTCGTGCGGTCGATGACTGGGGCGGAAGTGATGCGATGAGACGCGAGAGTGTTTAGTATCGAGCCCAACGTGTCGCCGGGGTCTACGAAAACAACGGGAGCCCGCTTGGCGAGGGTCTGTGTGACCCTCGGTTCCTTCACGCGATCAAGGTACTTCGCCACGGTGAGCGAGGACAGGTACTCACGACCCGACTTTAGGGCGCTGAGGACCCTCGAGACGTCCTCATCGCGGCGCCTCATGCCCGACAGTGTGCTCGACGCTCTGTGAATGCGAGACGTGGAGGTTGCCGAGTCGAGTCAGCGCTTTGTCGCGTCCAAGATTTCCGGGAGCATTTATCGAAGGAAAATCGCCTTGGAGCTCTGTATGTGATGACTAGTGCTTAAACATCCCAGCCGGTGTGCTATGCTAACTGGCCAACGCCGCTGCCTCAGCCCAGAACATCGCGTCGGCTTCATCGTCCTTAAATGCAGGCGGTTTCCACGCGATGACGTTCTTGCCCCGCCCGTCCTCCTCCGCTGCGACAGACCAAAATAACTCCTCGTCGTCATCATCATTATCAAAGCTTGGCGGCGTCCACTCAGCCTTCGGTTCCTCCGTGATGAACGATGCGAGCGCGACAGCCTCACGAGCCAACTCCGAGGGAAGAGGTCGGAGACATCCTCTATGACCGCGACACTCCGGATCGTGGCATCGCTGGTAATATGCCCCCTCGCGGAAGTCCACAACAAACATGACATTGTTGCTTTTGTGCGGTCGTTCAACGTTCTCGCAGAACCTGTTCTTCTGCATGTTCATCACCACAACCCCGTGATCGGGAAAAGCGCACCACGTTCGAACCTCGGCGCCAGAGCAGCCCGCGGGTGACCATTCGTCAAAATCACGGCATACAAACGCGGCCGTCTCAGGGCAGGGCATTACACCATCTGTTATACCTCGAGGACAATCGCCGCGGTTAACATCGGCTTGCTCTGCTGTTATCACGCCATAGCCCTGCAGCTGCCTGCCACCGATGTAGGAGCTCTGCTGCCCGACGCCCTCATATGATATAAGTCTGGCTCCCCGCTCCACGTTACATACCAGAGATGAGTAGAACATGGTCTCGTCAGCCATCGTCGCCGGAACAGTGACGCCTGGTGGGCGCCAAAGGCGGTGCGTGGGCAGCAGCCGAACGTTCTTCCCGCTCTTCGACGACAAGTACAGCCGAAACGCTCGGTTGCGCGTGTAAACACCAAGATCCACGAACGGGATGTCGCGCTCGCTAGCACCACGTACACCGTCATCGTCCTCTTTGCGCACGAAGCACGCCTCGCATCGCGGGTCGGTTTCCCTGTCCTTCAGTATCCTGTCGAAGAGCCTACGAACAAAGTGACCCGCGTGCGCTGCGTTGGCGAACGCGACACCCGGCGTCCTGAACACGAGATGCCGAGAGAACTTGGTCGCACTCGTCGACTGTAGCTCCATCACGCACTGGGCAGGTCGAAGCGGCGCGCCGTCCGCGCCCACGACCCCCTCGTGCGTGGCCAGGTCTTCGAGGGTGAGTTCGACGAGCGCGTTCGTCGCGGCTGTTCCGTTGACACCCGCGTTGGCGCTCGTCGCGTACTCCAGGTCGAAGTAGAGATAGCACGGTCTCGCCTCGCGTATGAGCTCGTAGTGATGCCTCTTGCCGAACAGCTCCGGGGCGCTGTACCTGCGCCAGAACTCTTTGTATGTCGATGCGATGAATTTGCGTCTCCCAGTTGCGTGATCCTCCGCCGAGAAGAATCTCATCGCGGTGGTGTGGTGTTCGTCCTTGTCCTTGTCGCAATCTTCTCCCTCGGCGAGTCGCCTCGTCACCGCGCGGTTCTTCTCCTCCCACGCATCTCCCCACTCGAACGCCATCTGCTGCCGCGGGAACTCTCTGTACGGCTCGCTGTGCTCCTCGTGCTCACGCACCGCACCTCCCGTGCTTCGTCGCGCCTTGGCCACGATCCTCTCAACCTTCCTCCTCGCGGCTCTCTCCTGCCATCTGGAGATGAATGGGTGCGGGTCTCCGGACCCAGCCGCGTGTGCAGAACTCTTGGGCGCGTAGAAGAGCGACGGGGCCATGGGCGTCGGCCTCACGTGCGCCTGAGGCTTCTTCTTCGGCGTAGCATCGCGCTCGGCGAAGAGGTCGCGGATCTCGTATATCGGCCTCGGCCTCGGTTGTCGAGCCCAATGACTGAGCCGCTTTCCCCTCGCCGACGCCTCGTTCGTGAGATTATCCAGGACCTTACGAAATCTCTCCGTGGCCTCCTCCACGCGCTCCGCCGAGCGCTTCTTCCCGACCGCCCCCATGTTCGCCCGGCGCCGTTCAGTTTGAACTGATTTTGACGAGGTGTGCCAGAGGTGCCCACCACAGCTTTGAAAAGTCAAACCAATCGGCACAAGGCAGCGCGCCGTCGTCTTACCGTTGGGAGGAGGCGGGGGAGGTTGAAACGCTTTCCCCTCTACGATGGGCGTACCCGGAGAAGACAGCGCTCCAGCGCTGTTCGAATTCGGCACCGCGTTCCTGAAGCAGGAGGTGCTCGGCCGGCTGGATCTCGCGGACCGAGCATCGTTACTCGAAACCTGCCGAAGCGGTCGCGACCTCGTCAAGGATGCGGGATTGGACCCGTCCACCAGCGGGCGGCTGCAGCTGAAGGATTTTGTCGGGTCAGTGGAGCGATTGGCGTGGGCGCGAGACCACGGCTGCCCGATGGACACCACAGTCTGTGCTACCGTCGCTCTGCATGGTCAGCTGGACGTGCTGAAGTGGGCAGTGGAGCAGGGCTTGCCTTGGGATGCGCTCACAACGGCGGCAGCGGCGGAAGGCGGACACCTGGACGTGCTAGAATGGGCGAGGGAAAAGGGATGCCCCTGGTTATGCTGGACCATCGAGAGCGCCGCTGAGCACGGGCACCTCGAAGTCCTCATGTGGGCGAGAGAGCGTGGGTGTGAATGGAGTCCTCTCGCGTGTTCGCTTGCGGCGCGGGGTGGTCACCTCCAGGTTCTGAGGTGGCTCAGAGACGAGAGTGTGCATGGGAAAGGGTCGGTGTGCCCTTGGAACGCGTGGACCACCGAGGAAGCGTCGAAGGCTGGTCATGTCGAAGTTTTGCGCTGGGCGTATCAAATCGGCGGATGTTCCATCAACGCGACTCGATGCATCAAGCGCGCGGTGGAGAATGGGCGACTCGAGGTGCTGAAATACCTCTGGGAGCAGAACCCCGACTTCTTCGATGGGATTGCAGAGGTGTGGAGGATGGCGGGCGTGTGCGGGCAGATCGACGTGTTGCGTTGGTTGTTCGCCGTTGGCGCGAGGCCTGCGGACTTCAGCGATGAAGTCAACATCACCGCCGGGTGGGGGCGACATAAAAGTGGATTCGAATGCCTGCGATGGGCATACGATGTTGCGCACGTGCCTCTGACGTCGGATAACATATGGGACGCTGCGGTTGGCGGCATGTTTGAGGCGATGCAATGGCTCAGGGAGCGAGAGGTTGATTGGGCGGACGGAACCACCACTGAGCTTGCCAAGTCGGGTCACTTGGAGTTGCTGATATGGGCGCGACAGAACGGCGCTTCGTGGGAGGAAGAGACTTTCGCGTGCGTCAAGTACACGCGGGGACTGAGTAGGATCCGCAGATACCTCAGAGACGAAGGGTGTCCTGGAAGCAGTTCGGAAGACCCAGACAACGCCGACGTAGATTGGATGGATTAAAATCCCTCAGCATGGATGATATCATACCGCGTGAAAACAATAACGATTTTGTGAAGAAAAATTCTTTGGCTAGTTTCAGTACACCCTCGCCTTGGGGGGCACGTGCTCCATCTCGTCGTCCAGCGGGGTCTGAATGACCGCACGGTAGTCGATCTTCACCTTGCGCTTGTCATCGACCCAACCGAGGGTGTGTTTCATCCAGTTGGCATCGTCGCGGTCCGGGAAGTCCTCGCGAGCGTGAGCGCCGCGGCTCTCCTTGCGCTGCTCGGCAGAGTGCATGGTGATTTGCGCGTTGGGCATCAGGTTGTGGAGCTCGAGCGCCTCGATGAGGTCGGTGTTCCACACCATGCTCTTGTCCGTCACCTTGAGGTCATCCAGGCGGGCGGCGACATCGTCGATCTTCGTCACACCCTCGGCCAGGGTCTCCTGCGTGCGGAACACGGCGGCGTCATCCTGCATCACCCTCTGCATCGTCTTCCTGACATCTGCTGTGGAGTGCTGGCCGTTGCTCCATCGAACCTTGTCCAGGTGCGCCACAGCGTTCTCGCCCGCGTCGGAGGGGATTTTCTTGTGGGGCGTGCCGGGCTTGAGGGTCTCGGCGACGGTGTTCGCGCAGGCGCGGCCGAACACGACGATGTCGAGAAGGGAGTTGGCGCCCAAGCGGTTTGCACCGTGAACGGAGGAGCTCGCACACTCACCCGCGGCGAGCAGGCCCGGGACGACCGCGTCCTTGCCGTCGGGGCCCAGGGTCAGTACCTCGCCCTTGTAGTTGGTGGGGATGCCACCCATGTTGTAATGCACCGTGGGAATGACCGGGATTGGCTCCTTGGTGACGTCAACCCCGGCGAAGATCGCGGCAGTCTCGGAGATGCCAGGCAGACGCTCCGCGAGGAGCTCCGGGGGGAGGGGGTTGAGGTGGAGGTAGATGTGGTCCTTCTCCGGCCCGACGCCTCGTCCCTCGCGAATCTCGATGGTCATGGAGCGAGACACGACGTCGCGAGAGGCAAGATCCTTGGCGGAAGGCGCGTAACGCTCCATGAAGCGCTCACCTTCGCTGTTCCTCAGGATACCTCCCTCACCTCGCGAACCCTCGGTGATGAGGCACCCAGCGCCGTAGATGCCGGTGGGGTGGAACTGGACAAACTCGAGATCTTGCATGGGGAGACCCGCGCGAGTCACCATCGCGTTACCGTCTCCCGTGCACGTGTGCGCGGACGTCGCGGAGAAGTACGCGCGCCCGTAGCCACCCGTGGCCAGGACGGTCTTGTGCGACCTGAACCTGTGGATGGTGCCGTCCTCCATGCACATCGCGACCACGCCGACGCACTCGCCCTCGTGCATGATGAGATCGAGCGCAAAGTACTCCACGAAGAATTGGGTGTCGTGCTTCAGGGCCTGTCCGTACAGGGTGTGAAGCATCGCGTGCCCCGTCCTGTCCGCGGCGCACGCACACCTGTATGCCTGGCCACCCTTGCCGTAGTCCAGCGACTGGCCGCCAAAAGCGCGCTGGTAGATCTTGCCTTCGTCGGTGCGACTGAACGGCAAGCCGTAGTTCTCGAGCTCGATCACAGCCTTGGGCGCCTCACGACACATGTACTGGATGGCATCCTGGTCTCCGAGCCAGTCCGAGCCCTTGATCGTGTCGTACGCATGCCACCTCCAGTCATCCTCCGTCATGTTGCCGAGAGCTGCGTTGATGCCACCCTGCGCGGCAACCGTGTGCGAGCGCGTGGGGAAGAGCTTGGTGATGCACGCCGTCTTGAGACCGTGCTCGGACAAGCCGATGGCAGCTCGAAGACCCGCGCCACCCGCACCAACGACGACGGCATCGTACTCGTGGTCGATAATGGTGTAAGCGCTTTTGCCTGTCGCAGGAACGGAGGAATTTTTAGGTCAGCCGTCGGGGCAGATATTTTCGGCGAGGGGTGGTTGGCGGGATCTGGAGCGAGCGATCCGGCGGGTCCGCGGCGTGGGAACCATGCGGTCCCGCGAAAAACACACGCACAGAACGCCTAATCAGAGCCTGGAAGCCAACCGCGTCGCGGAACTCCCCGACGGACGACGACACCCGGCGGCGACGCTTCGATCGTGGGCGTGACGTTGACGGAAGAAAGCAACAATCCGCGCGGGGGACGCACCGGGCGCTCCTGCGGCGGCGGACGCCGCGCCCGTGGAGTGGAACCCGCAGACAGCCTGACGGGCCCATTGCGGGGCGGCGGACGAGCCAGCCCACCGCGCCGCCGCGCCGATGATCTTCTGGCGGAGGCTCATCGTTCACGCGCTGTGAGGTGTGACAAACCGGGAGATGACGTCTCCGCTGTTTGGCGGTGTCCCTCGGTGTCCGCCCAATTTCTTGAGTTTCAGCTTGAGTCATTTGAATGGGTTGGTCGGTTGCATTTTTGGCCTCGGAAAAAGCACGGAACCTCTCACCAGGCAGGCGCATCATCATCAAACCGGTGCCTCGCACGAGCACGAGATGGCGGGCGCGGGCGTGCTCGGTGGCGCGGGCGGGAAGAAGAAGAAAAAGAAAGATGACGGGGAGGCGAAGAAGAACCTCAAGCCCGGCGACCTGCCTCCCCGGCGCGGTCGAGCGTGGAACCCCGGCGCGGGTCCTCGACCCGACAAGGACAAGGAGGGCGGCGGCGGCGGCGGCGGCGAAGGGGAGCGCCTGAGCAACATCTGGTTCGAAGCCTCGGCTGCTCTGGCGCTCCCCACGTCGATTGCGAAGTCGGCGAAGGAGCTGCCTCAGCGTGAGATGGACGCCAAGGAAGAGGTGGCGAGGAAGGCCCTGGAGGAGCGCGTCGCGACGCACGAGAAACAGGCGAGCAGGTCGGGATCTGCAGATTCCAAATGGCTGAAGCTCGTGCGCACCAGCGGTACCGCCGCGGATAAGATCGCCGCCGCCACCGTGCTGGCTCAGGAGGACCCCGTAGCGAACATGAAGTCGCTCGAGTCTCTGCTCGCGCTGCTGGAGAAGGCCAGGGTCAAGGGCGGTAAGCGAGGTGCGGTGCAGGCTGTCGCTGCGCTGCAGGAACTTTTCCGAGACGCGCTCTTGCCGCCGGACCGAAAGTTGAAGTACTTCTCCGAGCAGCCGCTCGAAAAATCAGGAGCCGGGCCCCTCGAGCGTAAGAGGCTGCTGTACTGGTACATCGAGGACATGATCAAGCGCGCGTACACGAGGTTCGTCAACGCGCTCGATGCGCTGAGCAGAGACCCACTGGAAGTGCTCAAGGAAAAATCCGTCAAGGCTGCGTACGACATGCTCAAGTGCAGGCCCGAGCAGGAACGCGGCCTGCTTAACATCCTCGTGAACAAGCTGGGAGATCCGCACAGGAGAACGGCATCCAACGCCGCGCACCTGTTGCTGGAGCTCGTCAGCAAGGATCACCCCGCGATGAAGCGAGTTGTGGCGAGGGAGGTTGAGACGTTTTGCTTCCGCCGCGGCGTCGGGCTCAAGGCTCAGTACTACGCGGCTGTCCTACTCAACCAGTTCCCGCTGAATCACACGAGCGAGGGGGAGAAACTTGCCGCTCAGCTCGTGGAGTTTTACTTCAGCGTGTTCCAGATGCTGCACAAAAGGAGCAAGGAGGAGGCTGAAAACGGCGGCGCGGCGGCGGATGGCGACGACGCAAAGGGCTCCAAGGACAAGAAGCAGCGATGGCGCGACGGGGCGAAGAGGGGCGCGCGCGGGGGAGGCAGGGGCGGCCGGGGCGGCAGGGGGGGACCCGGCGGTAGGGGCGGACGCGGCAAGAAGCCCGACGGACTTAACGGTCTCAGGGCTCCGGCGACCCCTCTCGGCGCGGGTGTCGACGCTCGCGTGGTCTCCGCGCTCCTCACCGGCATCAACCGAGCGTTTCCCTACGTCGACGCCGACGCTGTCGAGCCGTTGGTGGAGAAAGTATCCCCGGCGTTATTCGCCATCGCGCACTCGCCGAACCTCGGCGGTGCGCTTCAGGCGCTCTCGCTCCTCTTGCAGCTGCTGTCTTCTCGCGCGGCTGTTTCTGACCGGTTCTACCGCGCTCTCTACTCTGTGCTGCTTCACCCGGGCGCGCCGCGTGGGTCCAGCGCTGCGGCGGGTCAGCTCATGTCGCTGACCTTCAGGGCCCTCAAGGATGACCCTCAGCCGGCGAGGGCTGCGGCGATGGTCAAGCGACTCCTCCAGGTGGCTGCCCACGCGCCGGCTTCTTTTGCGTGCGGCTCTCTCATGCTCATCTCTGAGTTTTTGAGGCTCAAACCTGGTCACTGGGACGCCGTGCGCCAACCACGCGAGGGAGATGAGGGTGACGACGTGGAGCACTTCGTGGACGTGGATGACGATGACGACGACAAAGAAAACGGGCTCGCCGAGGACGCGCCGGACTCGGACTCGGACTCGGATGAGAAGAAGCTCAAGGCTGCCAAGAAGGCGATGGAATCCGCGGCGCACCGATACGACATGTCCAAGCGTGACCCCCTTTACGCCAAGGCTGACCAATCCTGCTGGTGGGAGCTTGCGACTCTAGAAAGGAACGTGCATCCGTCGGTCGCGGCGATGGCCAGATCCCTTCTGCGGGGAACGAACGTGGAGTACGACGGCGATCCGCTTGCAGACATGACACTCACCGCGTTCCTGGACAAGTGGCTGCAGAAAAAGAACAAGAGTAGGACAGGTGTTTCGAAAGGAGGTTCCTCAACAATGGCAAAGCGTCGTGACCAGGACGCGGCAGCCGCTGCCACGGCGGTCGCTCCAGGAACCGCTGAGTTTGCCGCGCTCACGGAGGCTGAGGTTGAGCCAAGCGACGTCTTCTTTCACCGCTACTACGCCAACAAGTCTGAATCCAAAAAGGCAAAGAAGAAGAAGCGCGACGACGACGGGTCAGATGACGAGGCATCTGAGGACGAATCCGAGGAGGATGACGACGCCGCCGCGGAACGCAAGAAAAAGGCAAAGGCAAAGGCTGGTATCGAGGGTGTCGATGAGGACGAGGACGAGGAGGATGACGACGATGTCGATCTCGGCGATCTTGAGATGCCTGATTCGGACTCGGACGACGAGGAGGAAGTCGGTCGCGGCAAGAAAGGTCGCGGTCTCAAAGCTTCAATCGATACGAGGTCTGCCGGTTTCACGGGCGACTCTGACGATGAGGTTGACGCCGCGCTGGACGCTGAGGAGCGCAAAGAGGAGAAATCCGTGGACTCTGACAAGTTCAACTATGGCGCGCTGGCCAAGGCTTATGGATACAAGCCCGGGTATCTCCTGCACCAGAAGTCAAATGAGCCGGAAGAATCCGAGGAGGAAGAAGATGATGAAGAGGGCGACGACGGGGTTCAGGTGTGGGAGTACGATGGACCGGACGTGGACAGCGACGACGAGGTTCAGCGAGCGCTTGCTCAGGCTGGGTCGGATGATGACGAGGAAGAGGAGTTGGAGGGCGAGGACGAGTATGAGGACAATGATGATGAGGAGGAGGATGATGACGAAGACTCCGAGTCTGAATCCGAAGAGCCAAAGCCAAAGGCCAAGAAGAAGGTCGCAGATGAGCCCATCACCCTCGTGAGCGCAGTGCCCAAGAGCGGCAAGAATCAGGGCATCGACACCACCTTTGCCTCGTACGATGACTACATGTCCATGATTGAGTCAGATTTTGACGTCAACCCGCCGATTCAGAACTCAGATGAAGATGATTCAGATGGCGACGGCGAGGATGGTGAAGCCCTTGACACTGCACTCGCGAGTGATGGCGAGGAGGAAGACGAGGGGCCGATAAAAAAGCCGAAGACTCCACCATCTTCCGGCAAGAAGAAGGGACCATCGCCGCGCATGACGCGCAGCAGGGCCAAGTTGAAGAGCGAGGGTTTAGAGCCACCGTCGAAGCGTCGCAAGTGAGACGTGGGATGACCTTTGTAAAAGCAGATGATTACAACAGTTCACGCTAAGTAACCATAGACCACAATCGATGTCACGCTCGGTAGTATTCCGAACCTGCGCGCGGGGAGTTGGCTTTGAGGGTGAGATGCTCGTTCTCGAGTAGATGTGAGGGTCGTGCCGATCGAATCCCAGAGGAGCACCGACTGCCCTCAGAATAGAAGAATGTAAAAAAGTGTGATATCACAGAAGTTCATAGCAGATCTTGATGTGTTGTCCTCATCAGGCATCGGTGCCGGGCCGAGAGCCGATTCAAAATTGCTCAAATGTCGCACTCGATTATGGATGTAACTGCAACACCCGAAGGATGCAGAAACACATGGAAGACGGCGCGAAGATTTTGCACCGTGTATTCCCATGACTGCAACTTCCCGAGGGATGCAATCACAGTATGAAACGATGCAGACCGAGCAAACGTGCCGAGTGAAAATTTGCCGGGCGTAAATTATTCCTTTCTCGACAGGACGAGAAGGAGACTCAACGGCCCGTCATGTCTTCGCCGCTCGATAGGCACCCCGCGCTCACGTGCCCTCGGACATTCCGAAAAACGTCGTGCAGACGAGCGCGGAGGGAAGATGAATACGCGGCGCCGGGCATCGAGAAAACAGCGCGTCGTGCGGGCAATCCTCCAGCAGAACGTGGCGTGCCTCGGATTCTAAGTTATGATCACCACACAAGCAATTACCCAAGCGTTCATTTGACACGCATGAATGATTTGTTGTGAGTTATCGTCAACGGCAGGACGCCCCGCGCGACCAAAAAAAAAACGTACGAAGATGCTTGTGGGACGTGCATCAGGTCCGAGAATCGTTCCAAGAGGTCAACTCGAACAGACATGACGTTCGTTCATCTACGCAGCACTAAGTCACGAGGGCACCTGTCGCGCATAACTACACCAGGTTTGACGTCCCGGCGGGTTGCCCCACGAGTTATACATTCGCCTCCGCCGGCTTTGGCTGCGAAACGAGACGAGGAAAACATCTGAACAGGCAGCGGGCGCGTGCGCACGTGTCAGTCAAGGCTGAAACTGTTGTCAACACAAGGTTTCAGTCTCGTCATCTAATTTGGTTCTTGTGATCCTCACTCACGTCATGCGCGCGCCGCCTCGTCGGGGAAACGCCTCAAAAACCACGGGTGATGCGGTTCGAGCGAAAAGGATGTGTGCCTCGCTTTTTGTCGTCGTCGGAGTTGGGCTCAGTGGGTTGCATATTGAGTTCATCGAGTAACGAGACCCTCGCACAAGAGGTGTCAGAAAAACAAAAAACAAAGTCATCATCGCTCATCTCCGACGACGTAAGGAGGCACTCCAGCTCGGGCATAGCTCTGAAAGGGCGTCGACGACGCCTCAAGGGCGGCGACAAAACCTAGATTCCATCTAACATTGATCACTCACCAGCCACGCGTCTGGGCGCACGTGTGGATGATTCGGCGGGGATACACGACCGCGAAGAGCGACCCGATAAAAAAATCGATGCCGCGGCCGCCACGATGCGGCCGCGGGACCGTGACTCGCGCGTGCGCGCCCCGACGCGTGCGGGTCAGAGTGGACGCTCACTCGATTTTTTGGCAACAGAAAACCGAACGGCCGCCAAATCAAAAATACGACCGCTCCCTGACTGAGACACGTGCGATTTTTGCCACCCGAACCGAGACTGTTCCCAGTGTCGAATCGCCGCCGACTTCAGGCTTCGCGCGCCGCCGCCGCTCGGCACAATTCGTCTCGGCAGCCCACGTCCCAAAACCACCATGGGCGGCTCGGGAATGTCCGCGGAGGAGCTCAAGGCTCTCCGCACGATGAAGAAAAAGGCGAAGCTCGCCGCCAAGAAGCGCGAGCGCGAGGAGGCTGAGGCGGCGGCGATGCCCGGCATGGACCACAAGGAGAGGAAGGCGGCGAAGAAGAAAAAGAAGGAGGAGCAGGCTGCCGCCCCTGTCGAGGAGAGCGACGACGAGGAGGAGGAACGGGAGGAGGACGCGGACGACGCGACTCCGGAGAAGGAGACTCCTAAGGGCGAACGCATCCAGGTCCAAGTGGACGGAATCCTGAGCGACAAGACCTTCGACTCCCTCACCCTTTCCAAGCAGACCATGGCTGGCATCTCCGAGCTCGGGTACACTCGGATGACCGAGGTGCAGGCGAGGACCATCCCGCCCCTCCTCGCTGGCCGCGACGTCCTCGGCGCCGCGCGCACGGGCTCCGGTAAGACCCTGGCGTTCCTCATTCCCTCGGTCGAGCTCCTGTACCATGCAAAGTTCATGCCCCGCAACGGCACCGGCGTGATGGTGCTCTCCCCGACGAGAGAGCTCGCACTCCAAATCTACAACGTCGCACAGCAGCTCATGAAGAAGCACTCTCAGACGCACGGCCTCATCATCGGAGGCGCCAACAGGCGCGCCGAGGCGGAGAAGCTGGTCAAGGGCGTCAACCTCCTGGTCGCAACCCCGGGTAGGCTCCTGGACCACATGCAGAACACCAAGGGATTCGCGTTTGGCAGCCTGAAGGTTTTCTGCATGGATGAGGCGGACCGCATGCTCGACATTGGGTTCGAGGAGGAGATGCGCACCATCGTTCGCATGATTCCCAAGGACAGGCAGACCATGCTCTTTAGCGCCACGCAGACCACGAAGGTTGAGGACCTCGCGCGTCTCTCCCTTAAGTCGCCCACCTACATCGGCGTCGACGACGCGAGGGCAGTGAGCACCGCGACTGGCGTCGAGCAGGGGTACTGCGTGGTGCCGAGCGAGAAGAGGTTCCTGCTGCTGTTCACGTTCCTGAAGAAAAACCTGAAGAAGAAGGTGATGGTATTCTTCAGCAGCTGCAACAGCGTCAAATACCACGCCGAGCTGCTCAACTACATCGACATTCCCGTCAGCGACATCCACGGGAAGCAAAAGCAGCAGAGGCGGACGACGACGTTCTTTGAGTTTTGCAAAGCCGACCGCGGCATCCTTCTGTGCACGGACGTCGCCGCGCGTGGACTCGATATCCCCGCTGTGGACTGGATCATTCAGTTCGATCCCCCCGACGATCCTAAGGAGTACATTCACAGGGTTGGACGCACCGCGCGTGGCACTGAAGGCAAGGGCCGCGCGCTCCTCTTCCTCATCCCCGAGGAGCTCGGCTTCCTTAAGTACCTAAAGGCGGCAAAGGTTCCGCTCAACGAGTACGAGTTTCCCCAGAAGAAGATCGCGAACGTGCAGTCGCAGCTGGAGAAGCTTGTGGAGAAGAACTACTACCTTCATCAGTCCGCCAGGGACGCGTACAGGAGCTACATCCTCGCGTACAACTCGCACACGCTGAAGGATGTCTACAACGTGCACGAGCTCAACCTGATGTCGGTGGCTCTCTCGTTTGGTTTCCATCGCCCGCCGAAGGTGCAGCTCAACCTGGACAGCAAGGCGGCGAACGGGAGGAAAAGAATCGGCGACGGGAAGGGGATGGAGAGAGCGAAGGGAGGGAGCGACTACCGCCGGCAGAAGGGCACGGGCCACGGCTTTTCTGCTGACAACCCCTACGGAAAGAGGGACTCGTCCGACAGGCGGCAGTTCGTCCGAGGATGAGCCGCGGTGGACGATCCGCGCACGCGCGATGTAATACCCTTAGCCGCGAACGACATTCATCTTGTCATGCAAAACGATATTAGCGTCACTCGTCTCGGGTTCCATGGAATTAGTAGATTACAGTGTGAAAAAAGTCCTACTGATGACGCACACAAGGCTTACTTGGGGCTCTTCATCGGGTCGAGTCCGACGGGCCTGTCGGGGGCACCCTCCCGCTCCCAAGAGGTTTTCCTCAGCTCCGCGGTCGCCTTGGCCCATTCCGGGTTCGTCACGGTGTGGGGAAGAGCGCCTGCGTCGTGTGGGCGCGTGGGAAGGATGGCGTCAGTCGAAATATCTCGGAGATACGGCCACTCGGTTAGGGTTGGCCTCACGCTCGGGTCTCGATCGCTCCGGGGTTTGCGACATTGACGGACTCGCGCGTCCCGTCTGTTCCGTTCGACCGCGTCTGTGGACGTGCTCCCGAAGCACGAACCCAAGTCGAGAGGCGATGGACGACCCTGGACAGTCGCCCGCGCGGCCAACCGGGTGGGAGGGGGGACTAGAAATCGGGCGGGCTGGAAAGATAATCGCTCTCCGCTCACCTCCGAAGGGCATGTTCAGGGTCAAGAACTGGGTGCACGCGGCGGCGCCGGCCAAACCGACGATGGTGGCGATGCCGATGGCACCGCCGGTCGGCTTGATCGGGGCGAGGACCTTGTGAACCATTTCGACGCGCTCTTGTGTGCGCCCGAACGAATGAACGGCCCGCAACCTTTGCGCTGTGCAAACCTTTTCTCGGTTTCATCGGGACAGCGGCCAGGGAGAACAAGCACTGCCAACAGTGAAGGAAAGACTCAAGAAAATACGGGTTAGACGGTGCCAAATTCAAAACGGGTAGACGGGCACCCCAACTGAACTTGCAAACCTTCTCGGATCTCCCGGCAGTGAGGAAGCGCGTGGCGGGGAGTGTCGAGCGGGACGAAGTGGGTGAAAGATGGCGCCTGGCCCTCAGTCCCATGTGGGATCCGGTGGTGCGACCGGTATCCACGATTCACGCGAGATCAGCCCGACCGGGGACAAGGAGAACGCATCTGACGTTCGACAGCTCGGTTCCGACCGATTCGCCCGCCCCGCCCCGGTGAAGCGCCCGCGGGTCGCTTCGACGAACGAGTACGATCCAGACCTTGCCGATGGGTACCTACTGAGCCAAATGGACGATGCAGATCGCGCCGGGGTGACGTGGAAGAGCGTGTCGCCGCCCAGGCATCGCGCTCACATCGCCACGAGAGCCACCGCGGGCGGCACCGGGCCTGCGGGGGGTGCTGTGATGAACCAGCTTCTGTTCATGGGAAGGGGTAACGCGGCGGCAAAGGAGCAGGCGGCGATGCGGAACAAACTCACAAGACAGCTGGATGCTTTTGGCGCGGGGGATGCGGTCGCCGGCGTGGAGTCGACCCTGGAGTCGCCTCGGACGCTGGACAGTTCCGGCGCGGCGCTTCTCGCCGACGTCAGGGCGATGGAGGGTTGTGCGCCGACTCCTCGAGCGCACCGAGCGCACGGTAGCGTGGGCCCAACGAGCGGGACCGCCAGGACCCCGGGTTCAGCGAGCTCACTGGGAAGGCAGTCCGTCCCGACGCCGGGTTCGGGAGTCAGGCTGGGCGACGTCAAAGGCAACGGGGACATCCTGGAGCTGCTCGGGAACATCGAGGAACACATTCCGCACAGCGAAACCGTCGCGGGTGTGTCGATTCGAGGCGACGATGTCGATCGCCCGACCGTCACGGTGCAGGCGCAGCCCGGGGAGCGGCCCCGGGAGGACGTGAAACCAGCGCCCGAGGTTGCCGAAAACAAGGGACCGTCCGAGTTTCAGTGCGATGACGACTTTGAGGACTTCGACCTTGAGGCGTACGCGGAGACGGAGCAGCTCGCAATCGCCAACAAACGGAAGGAGACCGCTGCCACCGCGGCGGTCGCTCCGACTGCCACCGCAGCGGTCGCTCCGACTGCCACTGCAGCGGTCGCTCCGACTGCCAGCCACGAGGCTACGGCGATAGATGCGGAGAAGGAGCGCGAGGCTGAGTCGGAGCGCCTTGCGCGGATCGAGGCTGAGGGACGCGCGCTCGACGCATGGATGGTTGAGTCGGTCGCCTGGGGCCCCGACCATTCCCTGGAGGTGGTGGCGAGGGTGTGCAAAGCCGAGGAAGGCGAGTCCAACGTGCGAAGGCTGAGGCTCCACGACATGTGGGCAGAGTCGAAGATTCGTCCCGGGGATCTCATCAGGCTCGTCGCCCCGCACGCCAGGAGCGGACCGCCGATAAACCTCGGGGTCCCTGGGGATGGCTTCGACATCTCCGCTCCAATTGACGTCACACAACACAGCGGGCAGCTCCTTGTGATCCATCCCTCGCACCTCGTCAACTCAACCAGTGTGGGCGGCAGCATGGAATGCCTCAGGCGCACGGTGCTGCAGGCTGTTGTGCCGGATGTGGGAGGGGCGGAGCACGCACAGGCGGCGATGCTGGGTACTTTGTCGCACGAGCTGAGCGAAGCTTCCCTCTTCGCGGCGGCGTTCAACACCGGACCAGGCGCCAAGGGCTTTTTCAAACACTCCGCCGAGCTCGTCGAGGGTTCCTCGGACCGACTATTCTCGTCGGGGACGACGGAGAAGGAGGCGTTGGACCGGCTCAGGTACGTCGGGCCCGGCATACACCGTTGGACGCGCAGACTGGTAAAACACCCTGCGCAGCCTGGGATGGCAAACTTTGGAGGTGCGCCCGGCGCGGCTGCGGGACCGGGGGTAGAGTGCAGGGTTCTGGCCTCCGGAGCGCATCGGTCCGACGGAATGGTGGCTGTGACTAAGATGGTCGAAGCTGAAGAGACGGTATGGGCGCCGACTCTTGGTCTGCGCGGAGTCATTGACGCAGTGGCTGTGGGCAAGCTCGACGAGATTGGCAAAGACGGGAAAAAAGTGGTATCAAGCGGTATGGTCCCCGTAGAGCTCAAGACTGGGTACTGGAGGAACCCGACGGAGCACGGCGCACAGCTCACCCTCTATACGCTGATGCTGGGTGAGAGATATGGCACCAGGGTGCCTTGGGGGCTGTTGCACTACACCAGGCACCCGGGCGGGAGTGACAAGGACAAGAAAGATGACGAGACTGTCGCCATCAGACCTGGGCCGGTGGACTTGGCATTCCTCATGCACAGAAGGAACATGATAGCCACTACGCTGCGACCGAGGGATGGAAAGGAGATTGAAGAGGGTGAGATTATGTTCGCGGGTGGCACTCTCCCGCCCATCGACACTTGCAGCAGCGTGTGCAAAAAGTGCTTCGTCAAGGAGAAGTGTTACGCCGTCAATGCCGCCATCGAGGGAGGGTCGACAAAGTTGCAGGACTCGTCCCTGACTGAACTATCTCAGGAGCTCGTTGGGCACATCACAGACGCGCACGCAGCTGAGCTCGCCCGTTGGCTGAGGCTCATCGACATCGAAGCCGCGTCCATGTCCGCTCGCCGCGCGACGCCGTGGATACCAGTCGAGGAGGTTCGGAAACGAGGTGGATTCGCCATGGATGGTTTTGCCCTGCGTCACGTGCCTAGAGACGATGACGCGGAACGCAGCCAGGGACGCCAGTACCTCTACGCGCTGGAGACTGGCTTCGCCGATAACAGTGACTCCAGCGTAGACTCGGACGTTTCGTTCGCAGCGCAGCACTGGGACGGAGCGGACGACTCCCTCGCCGCCGCACTCAGGCCGGGCGACAGGCTGGTATTGAGCCGACAGCAGGGGGCGGTGGTTGTTGCGCGAGTCATCTTGGCGAACGTCAAGGAGCGCAAACTCGGCGTGCACCTCGAGGTGGAGATGGAACGGCCCGTCAGAACCACAGGACCGGGCGCGGCTTCGCCCAAGGAGCTCTGGCGCATCGATCGAGACGACGGCGGCGCGACCATGGCGGGCCGGCTCAGAGCCGCGGTGCTAGGGGTTTTCCAATCTCGTGATCCGAGGGCTGAAGCCCTCCGCGCGCGTATCTTTGACCTCGGTCCTCCTCGGTTCGACCGAGCAGCGGCCGCCGCGGCGATGCGTTCATTATCACCTGCGGCGTCCACCGTGGTCGCGGCACTGAACGAAGAACAGAGGGGCGCGGTCGAGCACATCCTCGGCGCGAGGGATTACGCGCTCGTGGTGGGATTGCCGGGTGCGGGCAAATCAGCAACGCTCGCGGCGACGGTCAAGGCGCTGGTCGACATGGGTAAATCCGTGCTCGTCACGTCTCACACGCACAACGCGGTCGACAACATCCTGGCACGACTGCCTGATGTTGGTATCGACGATTTCCTCCGCGTCGGCGGCGATGATGGGAAGTGTGCGCCCAAGATTGCCGCCTACCTGCCCGGCGGCGAGAGACATCGCGCCAAGACCACCGCCGAGCTTGCTGACCTGGCCAACCGCGCCAGGGTGGTGGGCGCGACGTGCTACGCCGCGGCCAACAACCCGATGATCACGCGCCGGGAGAGTAAGGGCAAGGGTTCTGGCACGGATGGATACTTCGACGTCGTGCTTGTTGACGAGGCGGGCCAGATGACCACACCAGCCTCGCTCGCGCCGCTGCTCTTGGGCGGCGTTTTCGTCCTAGTGGGTGACCCACATCAGCTCCCGCCCCTGGTGCAGTCAAAGGAGGCTGAGCGCCTCGGGCTCGGAGTTTCGCTGCTGCAGCGACTGACTGAAGCACACGGCGACATCTCGGTCGCCGAGCTGCGGACGCAGTACCGCATGGCAGACGAGCTCGCCAAGTTCTCCAACGTGATTTCCTATTCGGGCAAGCTTCGCGCCGGTACCGCGGAGGTGGCAAACAGAACCCTCGTCGCGCCGATACCTGCCCCCGCGGACTTCCCAGACTGGCTTCGCGGCGCAACGGATCCGATGCGTCGCGTCGTCATGCTCGACACCTCCGAGGTTGGCGCGGCTGCGATGGAGCGCGAGGGTGCCAAACCAGATAATGAGTACGAGCGTGCAGTTGTCGCACGCGTGCTCCGCGGCTTACTCGCGCGGGGTGCGGCTCCAACGGACATAGCGGTGCTCTCGCCCTACAACGCGCAGGTGGATGCGATGGCACGCGATCTCGCATCCAGCGATGACTTGAAGGAGGTGGAGGCGCTGACAATCGACAGGGCGCAAGGACGCGACGTTGAATGCGTGGTGATTTCGCTCGTCAGAGCCAACGAACGGCGCGAGACGGGCGCATTGCTCTCGAACCGCCGACGATTGAATGTGGCGCTCACCAGGGCTCGGTCGAAGCTCGTCATCGTGGGTAACGCCGAAACGCTAAAGGGATCTTACGAGATGCAGCAGGTGATGGGTATATGCTCGGCGAACGCTTGGATCACACGCTTGCCCGGGATGTAACGACATACATAGCGAAACGATTTTTATTGAAGGTGACCTTTTCTGTCCATACTCTTCCAAATTTTGAACTCTCAGAGCGCCGAGCGCGCAGCCAGGGGCAACCCGGGACGTTCTTTCGATGGCGCCCTCCAAGCGGCGCAAGAGGTCCGCCGCGACGGAGCCGACATCCGCGGACGCGAGCTCCGGCGTGCAAACCCGGCGTTCCGCGAGTGTGCCGTGCGACCTGCCCGACGCCCGGGACGCAGATCTCGACGCCGAGCCCGAAGAGCTCTTGTGCCCCATCACGCGAACCATGTTCCGCGACCCGGTAATGGTGGTCGAATCTGGACACACATACGAGAGGAGCGCCATCCTATCGCACTTTGAGCGCAACGGGGCCAAGGACCCGCTCACGCGTCGCGCCCTGAGCAGCACGAAGGTGTACACGATCTGGGCGATGCGAAACGTAGTTCAGGCTTGGCTGGACAAGCACCCGGGCGTGACGCCCGACGGGTGGGAAAGTCGCGAGCTTCTGGAGCCGTCGAAGGATGACGGGACGCGAACATTCGACGACGAGGGTGACGTCGGAGTGCTCCGGACATGGCTTGCGATGTACCCTGATCTGCAGGAGAGGTGGCCGGAGGCTGCGCAACCGGAGCACTGGGAAGGGGTGACGATGGAAAACAGCCGGGTGGTGGAGCT
>MDTE01160442.1_pt1 | contig 23472 bp, 20 predicted proteins | sample 811231 | NCBI WGS metagenome assembly MDTE01 (sample SAMN05326651, study PRJNA326480) | marine metagenome | isolation source: seawater | place: Indian Ocean: Red Sea | collected 2010 | reverse complement strand
TTTTGGCTCTATGTAGCCTTGGCGCAAACTACGGTCTTTGTTCAAGCAATTCTTGGAGTTGCCTTACAGTCCGATGAGAATTTACCGCCGAGAGATTTCCACTATTTGTATGGATTCTCAATGATTGTTTTTGTGGCTTTACTTTATGGATATAAGACACAAGTTGGAGAGAAGCGCTACCTTCTGTATGGGTTTGGGAGTCTGTTCATTATGGGACTAGGAATCCGGGCTTTTTTCATTGGGGTTTAGTAGGTGGGGTAGTTGGATAACATCAAAGTTCCGATTTGTAACTTCTGCTGGCAGACTTACGTATGGAAAAATTTACTTTAGTAACTGGGGGCACAGGGTATATCGGCAGCCATACTTCTGTAGCGTTAATGGAGGCCGGATATCAGGTCGTCATTGTCGATAGCCTTGTAAATTCTTCCAAAAAAGTCTTATCCCGAATTGAACAAATTACAGGATCTGCGCCGGTTTTTGTTGAAGCAGACCTTCGAGACACATCGACGATGATCGAAATATTTCGCGACTATCCAATTACTTCAGTTGTCCATTTTGCAGGACTTAAGGCAGTAGGAGAATCAGTCGAAGAACCAGTCAAGTATTATGATAACAATCTTGGCTCAACGCTCAGCCTGTTAGATGCTATGGCCTCGTCTGAGGTGTCAACACTAGTTTTCTCATCATCAGCAACTGTTTATTCGCCTTCTGAGATTGCGCCATTTGATGAAGTGGCGGAACTCGGTCCGACGAACCCCTATGGGATGTCAAAGTACTTTATTGAGCAAATACTTTCCGACGTTGCTTTAGGAGATGATGGGTGGAGTATTGGTCTTCTTCGTTACTTCAATCCGATTGGAGCTCACCCAACAGGATTAATTGGAGAAATGCCAACTGGGATTCCAAATAACCTTGTGCCGTATATCATGCAGGTCGCAGTAGAGAAACTAGAGAAACTCTTCATCTTTGGAGACGATTACGAAACGCCGGATGGAACATGTATTCGGGACTATATTCATGTCGTTGACTTAGCCCGAGGACATTTGGCTGCACTTCGATTTTTAGAAGATGCAAACGGTAGTCATGTATGGAACCTTGGAACAGGTAAGGGTTCGTCCGTTCTTGAACTGGTCAAGATGGTAGAGGAAGTGATTGGAAAGCCTATCCCCAGAGAGGTTGTGGGAAGGCGGAGCGGAGATATTCCGGTTGTCTTTGCAAATGTAGAGAAAGCTTCAAATGAGCTTTCTTGGAGGGCGGAGAACACGCTTAAGAAAATGTGCATCGACCATTGGAATTGGCAAAGGCAAAATCCTGATGGGTACCTGTAACTTCTTCTAGCCCCTAAGAACTCGATCGAGATAGGGGGTTGAGAAGTGGCCATCCGGATCTAGTCTTTCAAGGGCTATTTGAAACTTATTCCATTCAGGGTAAAGAGGTGATAGATCTTCGCTGGTTCGGGTATGCATTTTCCCCCAATGCGGTCGTCCATCATACGTTTTCATAATATTTTCGACTATCTGGAAGTATGGGTCGATGGGTGTATTTCTGTAGACGTGGACTGCAATGTATCCTGATTCTCGCCCATATGCTGGCGAAAGAGGAATCTCGTCGGCTCCGAGCACTCTAACCTCAATCGGGAATGTTATTGGTCGGTCCAATTGGTTAGTTGCATCGCGTACTTTCTTAAAGGCTTCTAAGAGGTAGTTCAAAGGTACGGCGTATTCCATTTCTATGAAACGAACCCGACGTTTAGAACAGAATACCTTGTAACTTGGTGCCACATAGGAGATCTTCCTTTCATGTGATATTTGATTTTCTAGCACCTTTTGTGCGCGGTTAGGGAAGAATTTTGCGTACTTGTTAATAAGGTCAAACCCACCGTTTGCTATCACCTCATCGCTTAAAAAGGCTTTATATGGGCTTCGGTAGCTTGGTGGATCGTCTGTCTTCGAGTTGACTTTTAGTGTCCCGATCTTTGTATGTGGAAACCAAAAAAATTCTGTATGGTCTGATGTTCTAATAGCGTCGGTGAAAAGATCAAGCACATTATCGATATGCGTTGTTTGCTCAATAGCTCGTAGATTAAATGAAGGGACGCATTGGAGAGTTACCTCGACAATGACCCCTAGCGAGCCAAGGCTTACTCTTGCGACGTCAAAGAGGTCCTGATTTTGGGAGGCGGAGCATTCTAGGGTTCCTCCGTCTCCGGTGATGATCTTTAATCCAATTACAGCTTGGCTAATTGAGTGGTGGTTCAGTCCAGTTCCGTGAGTTCCTGTACTAATTGCCCCAGCTAAGCTTTGGCAGTCGATATCGCCGAGGTTCGGAAGTGCCAGCCCAAGAGATTCGAGTTTTTTATTCAAGTCAAAAAGGCGTATTCCGGCACCAACAGTTATGTGTAGTTTCTCAGGGTCTACCTTTGTAATGGAATTAAAGTTGCTTAGGTCAATCATTATTCCTTCTGTAGCGCACAGCGGGCTGAAACTATGGCCAGCACCTACTGCACGAACTTTTTTCCTCTTTGCTACTCCAAGACAAACTAGTTTTGCTACTTCTTCATGGGTGTTTGGGCGCGCTAGCTGTTCGGGAGCGCATCTTTGATTTCTTCCCCAGTTCACCCATGAATTTTTTATCAAATGTTCCTTCTTTCAGAGGAATGGAATTACCACCCTCGTAGGTCTATAGGCCATTGATCAACAAGTTTATTTCCCTCAAACGCCAATATTTTCTCATGTTTCGCGATTGTCGGGTCGACATGAGCGGGGGACAGGGACACTTGATCACCAATTTTCCAGATTATTTCTTCTTGCCCTTTCGGAGGGTATAGCGTCGTATGTTCGTCTGAGCAAAATCCTACAATTCCACCTTCAACCGATGGATTACCGTGATCCATTCCAAGCGCTTTGAGTCCGGCATTAACTACAGCCCAGCTACGGTCAGGAGAAACCGAAATCACTTTTGTTACTACAGAAAGACACTCCAAAAATGGTAGACCTAATTTTGCATACTCAGTGTCCATGAATAGGTATGAGCCAGCTTGAATCTCTGTAGCCCAGCTGTTTATGTCGAAGGTCCCTGTTCCACCAGCTGAAACTATTGGTCCTCCTACATCGTCATGGGCTTCTAATAGTATGGCCATAGAGTCTTTTACCATTGCGGCTTGGACCTTTCTGTCACTGGCCATCATCAAGTGCCCTTCATAGCCCATGACTCCTCGTACGTTCAATCCTCTGCTTCTTGCATATTTAGCTAGACTTCCAGCCTCTGATGCAGCACAACCACACCTTCTCAAACCAACGTTGACATCTACTAAAATGTTGCTTACACCTCCAGCAACTGCGGCGTCGATAGTTTCTTTAGAATCAACGGCGACAGTGATCTGGGCTCCTGTTTTTGCCACGGCTCCTAGCCGTTGAGCATCCAAGACTTCGTTGGCTAGCAAGAGATCGTCACCCAATCCGGCTGATGCCATTCCTTCTATTTCCTTGATTGTTGCGCAACAAAAAGCTACATGTCCGGCATTATGAAGTCGTTTCGCTACCGATGTTGATTTGAAAGCTTTTACATGCGGTCGAAGCGCTGCACCAGGTAATACCCCTGACATCTTTGAAAGATTAGATTCAAATGTCGGTAGATCAACTCTTAAATACGGAGTTGTTTGATGTTCTAAGTCACTCACAGTGCCACCATACATTCATCACGGTGACCCTGCATAAAAGCTTCACTGGAGGGGACATCTCTATCGGTTATTTGGTAGTTACATAACCTCTGCAATGCCGAGGCTTTCAAAACCACTCTCGGCATAATTTTCTCTGAACATATCTCTAAGTTTTAAGGCCTGTTGGTCGTATGCTTCGACATCTTCCCATGTTGACCTGGGATCAAGAATCTCATCGGGGACATTAGGGCAGCTCATTGGCATACGGAGATTTAGAATTGGTTGAGTCTCTAATTCTGCGTCGTCAAAAACACCTGAAAGTGCAGAGTCCAAAAGAGCACGGGTGTATTTCAGGGACATTCTTTCTCCCACCCCATAGGGGCCGCCACTCCAGCCAGTATTCAATAGAATGCATCGTGTATCGTGCTCTTGCATGTGCTTAGCTAAAAGGCTTGCATACACATGAGGTTTTTGAGACATAAATGGATCTCCGAAACATGCTGAAAAAGTTGCTTGCGGTTCAGTTATGCCAACTTCGGTTCCAGCTAATTTAGAAGTAAATCCAGTTACGAAATGGTACATAACTTCATCAGCACTGAGAATCGAGACTGGAGGAAGCACACCAAATGCATCTGCTGTTAGCAAGACAATTGTTTCAGGGTGCGGCCCTTTCGCTCCTTCAGCGACTCCAGGATTGCAGGTCAGTGGGTAGGCAAACCTTGTATTTTCTGTTCTTGATCCATCACTTAAGTCGAATTCTTGGGGGTTTGTGTCTTCGATGGCTTTTCCAGAAACCGGCGGGACATTTTCGATGAGTGTCCCTTTCATGCTAAGTGCTGCAGCAATAACAGGTTCTGCTTCCTTGTCTAAATCAATAAGTTTGGCATAACATCCATCTTCAAAATTCGACACGCCAGTATCGGTCCAAACATGCTCATCATCTCCGATAAGTAGGCGTTCTGGGTCGGCTGAAAGAGTTGTCTTCCCTGTGCCGGAAAGGCCGAATAAAATGGCACTGTCCGAGTCATCCCCAACGTTTGCTGAACAATGCATAGAAAGCTGGCCTTTAGCTGGGAGGACGTAATTCATTACAGTGAACATTGTTTTCTTATTCACTCCGCAATAGTCAGCTGGGCCTACTACGAGAGCGACACGCTTCTCGATATCCATAATGACAGCGCGATTCGACTTGGTCCCATCCCTTTCGGGTTCAGCGAGGAACGAAGGAACATTTAAGATTGTCCACCCGGATTCTATGCGGTCGGAGTCATCTCTTACATTCTTCGGGAACATGATGTTACAGAAATAGGCGTGCGTGGCATATTCACCAATAAATCGGTACGGTTCTGAAAATTCTGGATCCCATCCACAAAAAACATCCGTAACATATAGCGTCGCTTCTTTCTGGTTTAGGTGCTCCACAACCCTTGGGAGTAGTTCGTCAAACTTTTCTGGGGGAAATTGAGCAAAGCCATCTTTCCACCAAACCGTGTCTATTACGCTCTCTCTAGCGACTGCAAAAGTATCGGTGACAGGTCGGCCCGTGCATGACGGATCTGTGTAATAAACGAGGGGCCCATCTACGCCTAAGGCCGTTTGGAAGGCTTTCTGTTGGTTGGAGTCTCCATTTGAATCGACTCTGCCTCTGTCATTCTCTATTGCCGCAAAAAATAGCTCGTCTTGGCTAAGCCCATAGTTAAGAGAGACAGTGTTAAGGCCAAATTGCTCGAGTAATTCTGCTGATAAGTTGCGCTGGGGGTTATTTGTCATATGCTTTCTCCGGCTGGGGTGCCGATTTCAGTACCTATTGCAGGAAATCTGGAGTTCCCATATCAACCTCAGACCCAAGTCGTAAATTTGTTGCAAGCCCGCTATCTTCAAGATCAAATATTACCCTTTGTCCTTGACGAAGCATCCGAAAGATTGAACCTTCAAGAGCAGTGGGAGCTAGCTCGTATTCAATGAAGTCTCTTTCAGACATGACAACACCATCTTTGGTGTTTGGGTCATATGACTTAATTACTCCCTGCATGCAGGTCTCCTATCGTCCGGTTGTTGCCTTAACGAATCCTTCAAGAATATACGACTGGGCACTAAAGGGGCGAACCAAAGAGCCTTTCATCAAATTTTGTTGTAAGTAGGTCTATGGGATTTCGCAGCAGTAGCAATCTTGTGAGTAGTATCTGATTTCGTGGATGATTTTCAATACTTTTCCGGCAACGACATAAGAAACGTCATTTTTGCATTTCGTGATTCTTTGAAAACCTATTCCGATGTTCTGAATGCATTAAACGTATACCCAGTTCCAGATGGCGATACGGGAACGAATATGTCGCTAACTCTTGTTTCAGTAACCGATGAACTAGATAAGAGCGGTAACGGGGTATCTTCGCAATGGGAAGCAATAAGTCATGGAAGTTTGATGGGCGCCAGAGGAAACTCTGGGGTGATTCTTTCACAGATCTTGCGTTCAATGGCAGAAAGTTTCGCTTCGGCTAACGAAATCGATGCGAAGGCTATTTCTGTAGCTCTTCAGGCTGCTTCCGAGGCGGCCTATGGGTCTGTAATGAGGCCAGTTGAAGGAACTATCCTGACTGTGGCTCGAGAAGTAGCTGAGGAGGCTCTAAAGCTTGCCAGCGAAGATATCTCCATAGTTTCTTTCCTTGAAAGAATCGTTTCCGAAGGAGAGGCATCTCTAGAACGCACCCCTGACCTGCTACCTGTATTAAAGGAGGCGGGTGTAGTTGATGCTGGTGGTGCGGGCTATCTCTTGCTTCTTTCGTCATTTCTTCACGTTGCAGATGGACGCCCTATTCCTTCTCCTGCCGAAGTTCCGGAAAATATTGAGGCCTCTGATCACCTTGCAGCTACAGGCTTAACAGAGGTAGGAGAACTGAGGTATGAAGTTATGTTTTTCCTAGAAGCTCCTGATGAAACTATTGCTAATTTCAAAGAAGATTGGGCTGATCTCGGCGACTCAATAGTTGTTGTAGGCGGGAATGGTCTTTATAACTGCCACATACATACCGATGATATAGGTGGAGCCATTGAAGCAGGTATTCGACAAGGAACGCCGAATACGATTCGAGTGACCGATCTTCACGAAGAACTAGGAGATCATCTTGAGACACTTGAAATAGGCGGAGGAAACACTATCTCCGTTACTAATGATTCTGAGTCTGTAACGGCGGTTATTGCCGTCGTTGCAGGAGACGGGGTTCAAGCAATCTTTGATTCATTAGGTGTGAATGCAGTAGTGAAGGGCGGACAGTCAATGAACCCATCGGTTCGTGACCTTATTCAAGCTGCAGAATCAGTCTCGGCTTCTCAAATAATCATTCTTCCAAATAACAAGAATATTATTCCTGTAGCTGAGCAAGTTAACTCCCAAGTCAAAAAGACGGTTCAAGTAGTTCCGACCCGAAGTATTCCCGAAGGGTTTGCTTCTCTACTTGCATTTGACCCCAAAGCAGATGCAGAAAATAATCTTGCTCCTATGAAAAAAGCCGCAGAACAAGTCATGCCAGGTGAGATCACGCGTGCAGTTCGCGATAGCGAAACGACGGTTGGAAAGGTCGAAGAAGGCGATTGGATAGGGCTTGATCGTGACGGGGTCTGTGTGATTTCGAAATCAATCACAGAAGCTGCTATCAGTTTGCTGGACAAGCTCCTCGGACCTGATCATGAATTAGTGACCGTGATTACAGGAGAGGAGAGTAGCGATGTCCACACAAAGGAAATTTCTAAGTGGCTGGAAGAAAATAAACAAGATATTGAAGTCGAAGTCCATTCAGGTGGGCAGCCTTTATACGCGTACTATTTTGGTGTGGAATAATCTGGAGTTAGTTCCTATTTAGTTAGAGGTTTAGGCATTCATTATTTTTTGCGAATCCCCAATCAATATTTTTCGAGATCGGCTAAACCAAATATATGATGCGCGAGACGTCACCACTTACATTGTCAGACCTTAACAACTTACCTGTCACACGTCTTAGGGGAGTTGGGGTAAAAAAGGAACAGGCGCTGAACTCTGTAGGTATAGAAACAGTTCTTGACGTTATGTCACATTACCCAAGGAGATACATCGACCGAACGAAGGAGGCAAAAATAGGGTCACTCCGAGAGGGCGATGAAGGGATGGTTCTCGCTGAAGTCTTAGACGTTCAAACTATTCGGACTAGGAGCAGAAAGAAGATAGTAAAAGTTGAAGTAACTGACGGGACGGGGCTTCTTGAGATCACGTTCTTTAATCAGCCATGGAGAGCAAGGCAGCTCCAAGAAGAGATGCATGTAGTTATCTTTGGGAAATTGGAGATATATCGGGGTAAAGGAAGGATGACTAATCCAGTTGTTGATTTAGTTGGAGATAAAACAGGAAGAATTGTTCCGGTATATCAACAGTCGGGGAAAGCTGGTTTAACCACTTGGGAGTTGAGCGCATGGGTATTGGATGCCTTGCACAAGTGCAGGGTTAGAGGTTTTGCAGAGCCGTTACCCATGCAGGTTCGTCGGAAACATAACTTGGTTGATCGTGCCACAGCATTTAAGAACATTCATAACCCGACTACGTTGGGGGAGGCTATTGAAGCCCGAAAGAGATTGGTATTTGATGAACTTCTCCGGATCCAATTGATTTTAGTTGCAAGAAAGCGAAGTTTTGAAACTACAAGTCATGGGATATCTCATGACTTTGAGGGGAAGTTTATTGACCTTCTTCTCTCCTCGCTACCTTTCGAACTCACTGGAGCTCAGAACCGCGTAATAAACGAAATTAGATCTGACTTGCAGTCACAAATGCCAATGCACAGGTTGCTTCAGGGTGACGTTGGGTCAGGTAAGACACTTGTTGCGCTTGCTGGATTGCTTAGTGTCGTTGAAGGCGGGCGGCAAGGAGTCATAATGGCGCCGACAGAAGTTCTTGCTGAACAGCATTATTTGGGGATCTCAGACTTAACGGAGTCTTTCAAAGTCCCCTGTCCTGAGAATCTGATGGGGGAAAGGCCCCTTGGGGTTGAACTGCTAACCAGTCGGACAAGCCAACGTGATAGAAATAGAATTTGCTCAGGACTTTCTGAGGGGACTATTGACATTGTGATTGGGACACACTCATTGATTCAAGAAGGCATAGAATTTAGAGATTTGGGCCTTACTGTGATTGATGAGCAGCACCGTTTTGGCGTCGATCAACGAGCAGCACTTCGGGCAAAAGCATCAGGGAAGGAAGTCCCCGACTTATTAGTTATGACTGCTACTCCCATCCCAAGGACAGCAGCGATGACCGTCTACGGGGATTTAGATGTTTCTGTTCTTGACGAATTACCTCCCGGCCGAACTCCAATATCAACGAAATGGGTTGAAGACGATAGTGAAGTTTGGGAAAAAGTTAGAAACCAGATACAGCAAGGGAATCAAGCTTATGTGGTCTGCCCTCTTATTGGAGATAACGAGACAACACAAAAAGCTTCAGTCGAGGAAATGCACAAGCGGTTAGTCGAGACTGAGCTAGGAGGTTTAAAAGTTGATCTTCTGCATGGCCGTTTGACAGGCCCAGAGAAAAATGAAGTCATGACGAGGTTCAGAGAAGGGAATATAGATGTTCTTATCTCAACGACGGTTATTGAGGTGGGGGTAGATGTTCCAAACGCAACAGTTATGGTCATTCTCGATGCTGAACGTTTTGGTATAGCTCAACTACACCAGCTTCGCGGAAGAGTAGGCCGAGGCGATATGGAGTCTTGGTGTTTCCTTGTTAGTCACGTTAGGACGGATGATGCAGTGCAAAGGTTGAGCGCTCTTGAATCTTCAACTGATGGATTCGAATTAGCTGAGATTGATCTAGAAATTAGAGGAGAAGGGACGATTATGGGCGCATTCCAAAAGGGCAGAAACGATTTAAGAATTGCTTCATTGCGAAGAGATAAGCATTGGGTAGGGCTTGCGCGGGAGGCAGCTGTTGAACTTCTCGACCTTCCAAAGGATGACGAAGACCTGTCTCTTCTCATCCAAGAAGTAGAGCTTTTATTTGGGCAAGAAGAAACAGAGTACTTATTCAAGTCGTAATTCTCGTGAAAGTTAATCCATTTTCTTCAGGTTTTATTCTTCCAGTACGATATCCCATCTATCTAAGCAATCAAGACACCGATAGAAAGCCACCATTCCAGCTTCCCATCCCTCTTCTGGTGGGTAGCTAGCTAATCGACACCTTTCACCACAATCGACACAGATAATTTCTTCTGGAATTTCCATTGTCTCCTTCATCTTCTTCAGACTATTGTTGCCCATCATGCGCATCGTATCGGGCATTGTGAAGGGAAGAAGGATCTTGCCTCCTCAAATTGAAGATGTGCGCCCGACCAAAGATAGGGTTCGTGAAGCAGTTTTTAATTCATTAAGAAGCTTCGACCTTATAGATGGCCGCCACTTCTTTGACTTATTTGCTGGGTCAGGGGCACTTGGTTTGGAAGCGCTCTCACGTGGAGCGAAGTTTGCTACTTTTGTTGATCGCCGAAAAGCGTGCATTGAAGTGATCCAGAAAAACATAGAAACGTTGGGATTCATAGATGTAACAGATGTGAGGCATTGCGATTATCTTCAAGTTGCAACAACAATTACAAAGAACGACATCGTACTCCTTGACCCGCCCTACAATTTTGCTGATTGGGACTACCTTCTGCGTCACTTATCAGCAGAGGTCGCAGTAATTGAAACTGAAAGTGAAATTTCGTTACCAGAATCTTGGACATCAATAAAGGTTAAGAAATATGGTTCGACTTATGTCAATATCGCAGTACAAGCGGATAAACGCTGACCTTTCGACGTCTTAAACGTAAATGAGCCTTTGCAATCCTTACTTCTAATAGGCAAAGATCTTCGGTTGCTTCTTACTCTCTGAAGTGTTCAGTAAAACCTGAGCTAGAATACACATATGGCGATAGCAATGTATCCAGGTTCGTTCGATCCTCTTCACGACGGGCATGTTCATATAGTCGAAGTTGCATCACAAATCTTCGAAAAAGTCTATGTTTCAGCGATGTACAATCCATCAAAAGAAGGATTCCTGCCACTAGCTCAAAGAGAAGAGTTACTGGGGAAGTGCTTCTCCAGATTCGACAATGTGGTAACCATGAGCTCTCCTGATTTAGTTGTGCACGCTGCCGAGAGTGTCTCCGCAACGCATCTAGTTAAGGGAATTCGTGGGCCTGCTGACCTTGAAACAGAAATCCAGATGGCGCAAACAAACAAAACTGTCTCTGGGATACAGACACTATTTATTCCTGCCGAACCACAACTATCGTATCTTTCAAGTAGGTTTATACGCGAGATAGCTCTCCAGGGTGGGGACATTACTGGTTTAGTGCCAGATGAAGTCGCAAACTATTTGGTAAAGGGGGAATAGCGTGACCGATCTTGAAGATTCAAATATGGAAAGTGATGATGTATTTGAACCTGTTACGCCATATCAAATTCCAGAGGTAGAAAGACTTCTTCAAACCCTCATAGACCTTGTGGAGTCGGCAAGGCCGGTGCCACTCTCGGCCTCTTCAATGATCAATAAAGAGGAAGTACTTGGCATTTTGAAAGATGTGTCACTTCGTCTACCTGATGAAATTCGAGCTGCACGATGGTTACTGAAACAAAGAGAAGACTTCCTCGCACGAACTCAACGAGAAGGTGATGAACTTATGGACTTAGCCCGCGCTCGCGCTGGCCAAATGGTTCAAAGGTCGGAAGTTGTTAAATCTGCCGAAGTCCACGCAAGACGAGTCGTTGAAGCTGCTGAAAGTGAAGCGCGACGCCTGAAACTAGAAACTGAAGACTTTTGTGATCAAAGGCTCGCAAGTTTTGAGGCTCTCCTTAACAGAACAATCCACTTGGTTGCAGATGGAAGGACAAAATTGCAGGGCGATCCGCTTGCAGATCTAACTGACGCACATCAACCTCAGACTATAGAAGAAGAAAACATTCCCAGTTTGTACGATCAGGATGAAAGTGGAAGAAACACCTAATCCAGAAAACCCTCTAAGCTTTGACCTCCCAAAATTATTGAAGAGAGGCGGGGAGGCGAATCTTCAGATCGACTGGAATTTAGAAGAGATATCGACAACTTATTCTGAAGCTCACCAACTGGGGGGTGAATTAAGGGCGGAGGCCTCGGGGGATAAAGTTGTTGTAAGTGGAGAGCTTAACCTCGGATGGAGCGGCCCTTGCCGGAGGTGCCTTGATACAACTGACGGAGTTGATACGCTCGCGGTTTCTGAAATCTATGAAACGGACTCTACGGATGGTGAAACATTTGAGATACCTCAAAATCAGATCCTCGATTTACGCCCTATGTTGCAGGAGCTAATACTTTTAGCGCTTCCGTTGACTCCGCTTTGTTCCCATGATTGTAGAGGTCCGATACCGGAGGAATACCCTGCTGGATCTCCAGATACTCAGGGCGAAGAACATGGTATTGACCCCCCAATCGATCCAAGGTGGGAAGCTCTTGGGGCTCTAACCTTTGAAGAAAAAGAATCCAACTGACATATTTGGTGATAGCTCAAACATGCCAATCAGAGAACATTCTCGACCAGAGGCAACGGTTCTCTATTTTTCTCTGTAAATTGGACATACTATGGCAGTCCCTAAAAAGAAAACATCAAAGGCTAAATCTCGGAGTAGACGAAGTTCCGCATGGAAACTATCTGCTCCAACTTTGAATAAATGCCCCCGTTGTGGAGCAGCCAAAAGGCCCCATCATGTCTGCGGAAATTGCGGTTGGTATGATGGCCGTGAAGCGCTGGACCTTAATTAGGAAATAATGGTTCTCAAATGAACCCCATTGGTCTTCCAGTAGCAGTAGATGCAATGGGTGGTGACAATGCACCTTCTGAAATTATAAAGGGTGCAGAATTAGCTGTGGAAGCAGGAATACCAGTATTACTTGTGGGGCACCCTGACGCTTTATCAGATATTTCAGATATCCCTACAAAGTTTGCCTCCGAAGTTATAGGAATGGGCGAAGATCCGGCAACAGCTGTTCGCAAGAAGAAAGATTCCTCGCTTGTTCGATCTGCCGAAGCTGTTCGTGATGGTGAGGCTTTGGCCATGATTAGCGCTGGGAACACTGGGGCAACCATGGCTTCTGCCTTACTCAAAATAGGGAGAATACGTGGGGTTTCGAGACCTGCAATAGCGACCCCAATTCCAGTTCTTGGAAGAGCTAATCCAAACATTCTTTTAGATTCCGGTGCAAATGCTGAATGTAGCCCAGAATGGCTTGTTCAATTTGCTGAAATGGGTGCGGTTTATGCAAGAGATAGATTTAACACCGATAAGCCAAAGATAGGCTTACTTTCAATCGGAGAGGAGCCCGGGAAGGGATCCCCTCTGATTAAAGAAGCGTTCGAACTTTTGAATGATCACGATTGGCAAATGAGATGCTCCGGAGAATTTATTGGAAATGTAGAGGGTAGGGATTTAATGAATCCGGACATCGACGTAGTTGTTACTGATGGATTTACAGGAAACGTAGCTCTGAAGGCACTTGAGGGAACTGCAAAAGCTATCGTAGGTGCGCTCTTGGATGTTTTCTCCTCAAGTCCAGAAGCAAAGGAAGGGGCAAGCTTGCTGGCGCCATCGCTAATGCCGTTGTATGAAACACTCGATCCTGAATCTGTTGGGGGAGCGATACTTTTAGGAATTAAAGGTGTATCTATGGTTAGCCACGGTTCCTCAGGGCCGAAAGCAATCTTTAATGCAATATCAACAGCGTATGAATTATCTATCGATAAGCATGTCGAGCATCTAGAGCAAGTTATCAAGCGGTAAAGAATTTCTGCACTTAAGAACTACACGAAACTCCATCTATCGCTAGAATTAGGACAATTCGAGAATGAAAGATGCACAATGCCCGCAGAAACACACATGCAAGGAGACCCTTTGGGTCGAGATGAAATCCTCAAGTTAGTAAAAGACCGTCTAGGAGAGATACTTGAGGTGGAACCTTCTTCCATCCAAGAGGGGGACTCCTTCCGTGATGATCTAGATGCCGACTCTCTCGCATTGATTGAACTAGTTGAGGCGATTGAAGAAGAGCTTTCTGAACGGTAAATTGATTTTAGAATCGACGATGAAGATTTGGAAGAGCTAAAAAGCGTCCGTGATGCAGTCGACTATGTCAATTCGCGGTTAGGTTGACACTATTGCCGGAAGACAACTTTCATGTCTTATATGAGAAACTGCAATACAAGTTCCAAGATGTTGAACTTTTACAAGTCGCCTTAACGCATAGTTCATGGTGCGCTGAAAACGATGGAAGTCCATCAAATGAGCGCCTTGAATTCCTTGGAGATGCTGTTTTGGGTATGGCGGTAACCCGCTATATCTTCAATCAATACCCCGAGTTATCAGAAGGAAAACTTAGCCAGCTCCGTGCGCTCGTGGTGAGTTCGTCCAGTCTTTCCCAACTAGCAGAAGAGATAGGGGTTGGCTCATGTCTAAGACTAGGTAAAGGTCAAATGGCATCAGGTAACGCTATACCTCCGTCGATGTTGGAAGATGCTATGGAGGCAATTATAGGTGCGACCTTCTTAGACGGAGGTTGGGAAGCTGCAGAAGATCTCGTTCTTAGATTGCTGGGTGAGCGGATTGAAGAGAATTCAAAAAGAAACAATGAGGATGCGAAGAGTCGGCTACAAGCTCTAGCGGGACAGTACTTCTCGGCCTCTCCTGAGTACGTTTTCAATAGTGAAGGACCTGCCCATGAAATGAAGTTTTTCGTTGATGTTTCTATTAACGGGAGATTTCTCGGTCATGGTGAAGGCCGAAGCAAAAAAGAAGCAATGCAATTCGCCGCTGAGCAGGCATTAGACCTTCTTATGGATGAAGAAGAACTCAATACCGATAAGATGCGATAAATCAATATTCCCAGAGGAAAAGATGATCGAACTCCCTGAAGTTGAAACTATACGAAGAGACCTCGACAGAGATTGTGTCGGAAGAAAAGTTAAAAATATTGAAGTGAAAATAGCCCGCATAGCTGGTGGGACAAGCAATAAGCCACTTATCGAAAAGAGCTTCGACCAAGAGAAAGTGGTATCTGTCAGAAGGATTGGGATGCTGATATGCATTGACTTTTCGAATGAGCATAGTTTGCTTTTCGAACTTGGTACTGGTGGGCAAATGTTGAGGGTCCCTAATAAAGAAGAAGAGAATTCTCGAACCGGTATCATTATTGCCTTTACTCAGCAGGGCCAGTTGAGACTCGTTGATAACAACGCTGACGCGACTGTTTCATTTCATGAAACAGAAAAAATTCTTGAAGACAGGCCTGAACTTCTAGAGCTAGGGATCGACCCGATAGATAACCCTGTTACGTGGGGTGATTTTGCTTATCAGCTGCACTCACACAAAGTAAAACTTAAGACATTGCTTATGGATCAAGCCTTTCTTGTAGGAGTTGGGCCAATGTATGCGGACGAAATCTTATTTGAAGCTGGGCTTCGTTATGACAGATTGTCAGATTCTTTAACAACAAACGAGGTTCGTCGACTATGGCAATCTATGGTGCAGACCCTTTACGATGCAGTCAAATATGGGGGATCAAGTATTGACGGTAGCTTTTTTGTTGGAATAAGCGGGGAACCTGGTTCATTTCAAGACCATCATTCGGTATACCAGAAGCATGGAGAATTAAGCCCTAGATCTCGGAAGCCAATTGCACGGTCAAAATTTGCTGGTGAATGGACTTATTATTGCGAGCAGAGTCAAGTCTGAATTAGCAAAAAATAAAGTTACAAACGTGTAATTTGTCTCCAGAGCGACTATGTTCGCCCTGTGTTCCTGAAATCAATGACATTAAAAGGATTTAAGTCCTTTGCGGATTCTACTGTTCTAGATTTTGAGCCGGGTGTAGCAGTAGTCGTCGGTCCAAACGGAAGTGGCAAGTCAAATGTCGTAGATGCAATTGCTTGGGTTCTTGGGGCCCAAGCACCCGCCTCCGTTCGTTCGCAGAAGATGGATGATGTAATCTTCGCCGGTACTGCGAAGAGGGCGGCTTTAGGAAGAGCAGAAGTAGCTTTAACAATCGATAATACAGCCAGAATGCTTCCTATCGATTTTGAGGAAGTAACCATAAAGCGAACACTATTCAGGGACGGAGAGAGTGAATACTCAATGAATGAGGTCCCCTGCAGACTTTTGGATATTCAAGAACTTCTCAGTGACACTGGTGTTGGCCGGCATCAGCACGTCATTGTTTCACAAGGGCAGATAGATGCTGTCCTCAATGCAAAGCCGGAAGAGCGAAGAACTATTATTGAGGAAGCTGCTGGAATCTTGAAATATAGAAGGCGAAAAGAGAAATCTCAGCGGCGGCTGAAAGCCTCTGAAGAAAATTTAACTCGGTTACAGGATCTTGTTCGAGAAGTAAAACGGCAATTAAAGCCTCTAGAGCGACAAGCTGAAGCCGCCCGAACACATGGAACTTTAGCGTCAGAACTAAGTACCTTACAGATTCATTTAGCCGGGAAAGAGATAAGGTCCTTACGCGAAGCGATCAATGCTATTCAAGCAGGCCGCCATGAACAAGGGGCTTCTGAAAGAGATCTTCGGTTGGAGCTGGCTACTCTTGACTCTGATATAGAAACTGCCGAAGATAAATTAGCGTCAACAGGTACAACTGAAGCTAGTGATCAACTTGCTGTCGCAGAAGGTTTGAGAGAGCGAGCGAAAGGGTTGAAAGCTTTGCTTTCAGAACGGATATCTGGGTTGGAACGAGACCTTGATCGTCGCTTAGATGGAGGAGTTGTAGAAACTTTGGAAGCTGAGGCGGCAAGACTTCTCGAAGAGTTGGAGGAAACATTCGCTAAGGCCAAGCTTCTAGAGCCATCCACGTTGGAAGTTGCCGAAGCTGAGAAACATCTCCAAGAAGAAAGAAACGAATTTCAGCAGAAACTATTTGAAGATATCTCTCCTAATGGGGTTGAAGCAGCTGAGGCCCGAGGAAAGTTGGCGGCAATAAGCAGTGCAATTGAAATGCTTGAGACTAGCCGGAATCAGTTGCACCATAGAATTTCCTCTCTTAAAGAAGATGAAAAGAACAGTACCGGCCTGCTGGATGAGTTAGCTAAAAAAATGTCCACTATCAATGCCGAGAAAAACCAGTTAGCTAAAGAGGCTGACGCCTTACTCGAATCTCAATTAGCAGCTGAAGCTGAATGGGGGAAAGCAGAAAGTCTTCTTGCTGAAGCAAGATTGGAAAGCAAAGCGTGGGTCTCTAGAGCTGACGCACTGTCGGAAGCATTGGATCAAGCTAGAAAGTCAAGTGGATTAGAAGAGATCTCAGAACTAGAAGGAGTCATTGGCACTCTTTTGGAACTTATCGAAATTGACGAAGGTTGGGAAGCTGCCCTCGAAGCTGCTATCGGGTCCAGCTTCGCCTCAGTAGTTGTTCAGGACTTTGACATAGCAAGACGAGCTTTAGAAGCACTTCGTTCAGAACAGCTTTCAGGAGGTGTAATTGCTGTTGGGGCTCAGGCGGAGTCTGGCATAGGAGGGACATTAAGAGCCCATGTGCGCTCCTCAATACCATCAGTCGAGTATTTGCTTGATGATTTACTTGAAGAGATTGATGTAGTAGACGACTGGGTTTCCGGTGTCGCTATGGCGACCTCAAAGCCGAAAAGTGTATTTGTAACGCGCGATGGTGATAGGTTCGCTCCAGATGGTTGGCGAGTAGGGACAACAGGAACGGCCGCAACTGGGAGTGCGCTGGAAGAAGCCCTTTCCCAGTCGGAAGAGTCAATTGCAGCAGTTCGTGAACTCGAAAAGACACAGAATGATTGCAAGCACATTCGAAAAGAAGCTGAGCGGGCGCTTGAGAATTGTCGTAACCAGTTGAGGATGGCAGAAAGAGATTACGAAGAAATAAAAGACGCACACTCAAGAACTGAAAGCGACCTTCGTGCTCTTCGAGTAGAAATTGAGGGATTGGAGCTTCAAAGTGCGGAAATAATTGGTTCTCTTGAAGAACAAGTTCGGATGCAAGAAGAGCTTTCCAATGGTTTGCCAGATTTAGAGATATTTGAAAGCGAAGTTATAGAACGAAGCAAGATTGCAGAAAAGGCTGGGAAAGAATTAGATCGAAAAGCTATAGAGCTCGGTGAACGAAGAACGAATATCGAAACACAGGTAGCTGCAAATGAGGAGAGAAAGCAGTTTCTTGAAAACCGTCTAGAGGACATTAATAAGCGCTTGGATGGGTATGCGGTTGAACGGTCTGATGCGGAAAATCGAAGAGTTCATCTCGAAAGAAAGCTTCGTTTAGCTGAGGTTCTTCGCTCGATAGTCGAGCAAAAGTCTTCCTTGATAGAAGATGATTTAAGAGAATTGAGGAGAATTCGCCAAGAGCAGTCCGAAGCAGCACAAACAGCAGTGGGGCAGCTTGATAGCTTTAGAAAAGCACGATCTAAAGCTGAGGTAGAAATAGGGAAAGTCCGTGAAGGGCTTCATCGGGCAGAACTTCAAGAGGCTGAATCTACCCTTAAATTAGAAGCAGCAATCGATGCTCTTAGACGAGATCATGATTGTGAGCCCGGTGTAGCAGTCAACACAGTCTGCCCAGAACTCGAAGGCGTAACTCCAAAGGGCCGAGTTAGAGAGCTTGAACGAGAGCTAAAGATAATGGGACCAGTTAATCCCCTTGCTCTTGAAGAGTTTGAAGCTCTCCATAGCCGATGTGAGTTTCTTGTCGAGCAATTAGAAGACGTTAAAGAGTCTAGACGGGAGCTTAACAAGGTAATCCGAGCCATCGATAAAGAAATTATTGCTGTCTTCTCATCAGCATTTTCTGATGTAGCAACCAACTTCGAGCTTCTATTCTCATCCCTCTTTCCCGGAGGGGTCGGCAGTCTTAAGCTGACAGAGCCAAATAATCTTCTGGAAACAGGTATAGAGATCGAAGCAAAGCCTTCAGGGAAAAATGTTAAAAAACTATCCCTGTTATCTGGAGGGGAACGTTCACTAACGTCTCTTGCTTTCTTATTCTCAATTTTCCGTAGCCGCCCTTCACCTTTCTATGTCCTGGATGAAGTCGAAGCAGCTCTCGATGACGTAAATCTTCAACGCTTTCTCCAACTTATCCGGGAGTTCCGCGACGAGGCTCAATTAATTATCGTGAGCCACCAAAAGCGGACTATGGAAGCTGCTGATTGTGTTTATGGAGTTACGATGCAGCCAGGTGGGTCTACCAGGGTTTTAAGTGAAAAGCCAGCACAGGAACCCACTCTGATCGAGAGTCACAAGGAAGTTTCACTAAAGTAACGATGGGACCCAAGATATCTCAAGCTGATTAAACCCCTAATGCCGAGTGGTGGAATTGGCAGCTAGAATGAACCTGGTACAGATGTTTGCTTATCAGTTAACCGCCTTTTGGACCGATCCTTATTTATAGAATATGCCTAACGAGAATGACTCAGAAGATCTAGCCCCGAACTTCCATGGCGCGTATAGAGAGCCGGACGAAGGAAGAAAACACCCAAATGAGCAGATTTCTCAACCTGATGAGAATTTTATAGATACCAACTTCCACCGATTTGATTATGAAGTGGATTCTTATGGCAACGTTTTCTCAAGTGGTGACATAGATAAGGTCGCAGAAGAGAGCATTAATGACATAGATGAGAATGTCTCAAGAGATTCAAGAAAGAATCATTTTCTTAGTAGTCCCATCTTTATATTATTCGTAGCTTTTGCACTCATTCTTGGCGGAGTTTTAATAGGTATTTACGGCTGGGTTGACTCTGATGAATCAACTATTGAACAAGCTAAGGCTTCAAGTGAAGAATCTGGGAGCGAACCGCTTGCAAATAGCACCCCTCCCGAAAGTGAACAAGACCAACAAAGCGAAGTAGCTCCACTCTCACAGCAAATTCCACCAATTCTTAGCGAGAACGTAGAGCCTGTTACTGCTGTGGCTCTAGCAGTCTCTCCGTCAGTTGTTCGAATCGATACTTCCACAGGAACCGGAAGTGGAATTATTCTTGACTCTTCTGGGAGAGTTGTTACTAATGCCCATGTTGTAAATGGTGCTAGCACTGTGGAGATCCGGCTTGCAGATGGGACTAGGGCCGAAGGAACAGTTTTGGGTTCAGACCCAAATGTCGATATAGCAATCGTCCAAATCGACGGAGAGGTACTTTTCGAGGAAGCTGATTTTGCTCTTTCTGATACTGTGCAAGTAGGCCAGCTTGCAGTTGCGATTGGAAGCCCATTTGGCCTTGAGCAAAGTGTGACTGCTGGCATCGTCTCAGCGGTAAACCGAGCCGTGCCACATGCCAACGTAATTGACGGAAGTCCAACAATCGTGGAGATGATACAAACTGATGCACCAATAAACCCTGGCAACTCAGGAGGAGCATTAGCTGATAGGCAAGGTCGAGTTGTCGGAATGAATACATCTATTCGCACAGACGGAATAGTTTCCGGAAATCTAGGAGTTGGATTTGCTATACCGAGCGACACTATTCTTTTGGTAGCTGACCGGATAGTTAGTGGTGAATCACTCGACGTTGGGTTTTTAGGCGTCAGCGGACAAAACCCTGCTTTAGGCCGAGCAGGTGCTCTTATCGTGGACGTTGTTGAAGGCAGCCCGGCATGGGATGGAGGGCTAATGCCTGGTGATTTGGTCGTCTCAGTAGATGGGTCTCCAATCCTTGGAATGTCTGAACTTGCAGCCAAGATACGGATAAGTTCACCTGGGACTGAAGTGGAGATAGGGGTAATTCGAAACGGACAGGAAGCTTTCTTTAAGGTTATTTTAGGGACCTTGGGAAGTAGCTAACAAGTAGAGCAATGGTCAATTTATCGAGCAAGTTAAGTAATACTCGCAAGAAATTCTCTCTATTTGGAAAGTCAGCGCTAAGCCGTTCTCTTGATGATTCTATTTGGCAAGAAATTGAAGAAACATTAATTAGAGCTGATCTAGGAGTGAAACAAAGTTTACAAATTGTCGAGGCTTTAAAGCAGAAAGCTAAAGGCGAGAAGATAACTACTTTGGATGAACTGACTGTGATTCTAAAAAACCAGCTTAAGGAAGTTCTGTCGGGTTTTGAGTTATCACTCGACTTGGATGGTAACCCAGCGGTCTGGTTGCTTGTAGGGACTAACGGGGTGGGAAAAACAACAACGATCGGAAAGCTAGCTCATAGGTCGCGGAATGGAGAGAACTCTGTTGTTCTAGCGGCAGGCGATACATTTCGAGCAGCAGCTACAGAGCAATTAGAATTTTGGGCTCAACAAGCAGAAGCGCATATTATAAAAGGAGCTGAAGGGGCAGATCCAAGTTCAGTTATTTTTGATGCTACAGAATATGCTCATGCCCGAGAAATCCCCTTAGTGATTGCTGATACAGCAGGAAGATTGCACACCAAGAAGAATTTGATGGAGGAACTCTCGAAAATCCAACGGGTTGCAGGGAAAGGCCCAGGAACTGTAAATGAAATTCTTCTGGTTATCGATTCAACAACCGGTCAAAATGGTCTGGTTCAGGCCTCTCAGTTTGCTGAAGCAGTAGACGTAACAGGAATTATTTTAACGAAGCTAGATGGGTCCTCGAGAGGCGGCATAATTTTTGCGATTCAAGAGCAATTAGGTATTCCTATAAAGCTTGTCGGTATCGGAGAACGAATCGAAGATTTAGTTCCATTTGATATTGATAGTTTCGTAGATGCTTTATTCGAAACAAAGCAATAGAGTAAATTCGGCTATGAGTTATGACATCCACAGCGATAATTTGGGGTAGAAGTGTTCGAAATCTTATCCGACAGTCTTTCAAGTATCTTTGGTCGCCTTAGAAGCAAAGGCAGACTTACTGAGGGCGATATAGATGAAGTCCTAGGTGAGGTAAGAGTGGCTTTGTTGGAAGCTGACGTGAACCTAGGGGTTGTTAAAGAGTTTCAACTAGCAGTTAAGCAAAGATGCATAGAATCAGAGATTCACAAAGCGCTAAACCCTGCTCAGCAAGTAATTAAGTGCGTGAACGACCAGTTGGTTGATATTTTAGGTGGAGATACGATTAGCTTCTCATATGCGGCGAAGCCTCCTACTGTTTTTCTATTAGCTGGCCTTCAGGGCGTCGGTAAAACTACTACTGCAGCAAAACTCGCCAAGTGGTTTAAATCTCAGGGGAGAAATCCAATTCTTATTGGAGCAGATCTGCAGCGACCTGCTGCTGTAGAGCAGTTACGGACCTTAGCCACCTCAATCGATGTTCCAGTTTTCTCAAACCCTGGAAATCCAGTTGAGACAGCTAAAGCAGGCCTAGCTGAGGCGAGTCGCTTAGGTCGCGATGTATTGATTTGTGATACAGCCGGCCGATTGAGCGTAGATGAAGAAATGATGGATGAGATTCGAAAGATTTCTGATTCTATTTCACCCCATTACACCCTTTTCGTGATCGACTCGATGGCCGGTCAAGATGCTGTAAATGTTGCAGAGGCATTTCACGAAAGGCTCGAAATTGATGCAATGATCCTTACCAAATTGGATGGTGATTCAAGAGGTGGAGCAGCTCTATCTGCGAAGTCAGTCGTGGGGAAACCCATTGCATTTGCTTCCACCGGAGAGAACCTTGAAGATTTCGAACTATTTCATCCCGACAGACTGTCGAACAGAATCCTTGGAATGGGCGATGTTCTTACTCTGATCGAAAAGGCAGAAGAGGCATTCGATATTGATGAAGCTGAGAAAGCAGCAGCCAGAATTATGGAAGGCCAGTTCACCCTAGATGATTTTCTTGAACAGATGCAGCAACTAAAAAAAATGGGCCCATTACAAAATTTGGTGGATATGATGCCCAACCTCCCACAAGGAGTTGACAGTACCGATATTGATGATAGGAATCTGGTTCGGCTTGAGGCGATTATTCAATCTATGACAGCTGATGAAAGAGCAAATCCAGTGATCATTGATGGCTCTCGACGAGGTCGGATTGCTAAAGGGTCTGGAACGAGCGCTCATGAAGTCAGTCAGCTTCTTAAACAATTCAAAGAAATTAAGAAATTGATGAAGGGCCCGAAAAAGTCGAATAAGAAACAACGGAACAAGAAAAAATCCGGAGGTAAAAAGAAACAGGGGAGAGTTACTTCCCGAAATCCTAAAGGAAAAAGTGGCCTCGAAATTCCAAAAGAATTGGAGAAACTTGTTGGAGGGGCAGGCGATCAGCAATTTGACTTGTCTGAATTCGGTACATTATCTCAAAATGAACCGAGAGATTTTTAAAATGATCATAGGAAATATTGGAAAGATCATTGAACCTGCGATTTTTTTCGGCACACTATGATCTGACCGAAATTTTGTTTAATAGCATTTATTGGGTCATCGTTAAATATGATGCATCCGAATAAAGAAATATTAAAGATACTACTGAATCGAGAAAGAAGAAAAAAGTGGCAGTAAAACTTCGCCTAGTGAGGACGGGAAAAAAGAAGCAGCCAACGTACCGCCTTGTCGCTGCTGATAGCAGGTCACCTAGAAACGGTCGTTTCATTGAGATTCTTGGAACGTACGAGCCTCGACATGATCCATCCGTAATTAAATTTGATAATGATCGAGCTGTGCACTGGCTCCGACATGGTGCTCAACCTACAGAGACAGTCGAAAAACTGCTTCGTATCAGTGGCGCTTGGGAGCAGTTCACCGGTAAACCACTCGAACCTGTTGTCTATCCTGAGAAAAAATCTGCACCCTTAGAAGCGTCTGAGGAGCCTGCAGCTGAGGAAGCTGTTGCTGAGGAAGCGTCTGAGGAGCCTGCAGCTGAGGAAGCTGTTGCT
>MDTE01055190.1_pt1 | contig 23472 bp, 23 predicted proteins | sample 811231 | NCBI WGS metagenome assembly MDTE01 (sample SAMN05326651, study PRJNA326480) | marine metagenome | isolation source: seawater | place: Indian Ocean: Red Sea | collected 2010 | reverse complement strand
GGCGACCGCGACCTGGACAATCCGTTCGACGACGGCAAGAACCTGGGGGGACGGGTCGGCGCGGACGTCAAGGTCGGGTTGGGCCCGAATCTGACCCTCGACGTCGCCTTCAACCCCGATTTCGGACAGATCGACGCGGACCCGGCCGAGGTCAACCTCACGGTGTTCGAGACCATCTTCTCGGAGCGCCGGCCGTTCTTCCTCGAGGGGAACGACGTGCTCACCGCCGGCACCGGGAACTACTACTACTCGCGGCGTATCGGCGCCCGGCCTTCGGGCGCGGCCTCGGGCGACTTCGTCGATCGGCCCGAGACGGCGACCATCATCGGGGCGGCCAAGCTGACGGGGCGGCTGGCGTCGGGAACGTCGATCGGTCTGCTCGGCGCCGTCACCGACCAGGAGTTCGCCCGGACCTCGACCGACGGCGTGCTGGGGCGGACGCAGGTGGCGCCGCGTGCCGGCTGGGGTGTGGCGCGCGTCATCCAGGAGGTGGGCGACCAGGGCTCCACGGTGGGCGCACACCTGACGATGCTGCATCGAGGCATGGCGTCCGACGATCCGCTGGCCACGGTGCTCAGCCGGAACGCGGTCACGGCGGGCGCCGATACCCGCATCCGGTTTCTGGACCAGGGCTACGAGGCGTCGTTCAACGTCGGCATGACCCATATCGACGGAGAGCCGGACGCGATCACCGGCTTCCAGCGACGCAACTCCCATCTGTTTCAGCGGATCGACTGGGAGGACAGTCCGTTCGATCCCGAGCGCCGGTCGCTCGACGGGACGCAGGTGACCGGCCGGATCAACAAGCTGTCGGGGCGCCACTGGATCTGGAACGCCAGCTTCATGATCGAGTCGCCCGAGTTCGAGCCGAGTGATTTCGGGCGTCTGAACTTCGCGGGCGACTACACCTGGCGGGCTCAGCTGAGCTATCGCGAGACCGTGCCGGGCGGCTGGTTCCGGGCGTATTCCCTTGGACCCAACATCACGCACTACTCCTACTTCGACCGGACCCTGGGGAATCGCTACAACCTGGGCGCGAACCTTAACCTCACCTTTCTGAACTTCTGGTCGACCAGCGTCAGCGTCACCCGCTATTTGCGCGGGCTGGATGCCCAGCTCACCCGGGGCGGGCCGGTGATGGGGGTGCCGCTCGGGTGGGGGGTGAACTGGTCGCTGCGAAACCGGAGCGGCTCGCAGACCCGGTTCAACACCCGGGCGCGCTATCAGTCCAACGAGCTTGGCGACTACACCTGGCAGATCGGAGCGGGGTTGTCGGCGCGTCCGTCGCCGTCGCTCGAGCTGTCGGTCGAGCCGGACTACCGGAACGAGCGGGGGACTCGAGCCACCTTCAGCGGGCCGATCAACCGCCAGTATCTGACCACGCTGCCCGGTGGCCGTCCCGAGACGTTCGGGCAGCGCTACGTGTTCGGGTTTCCGGACCGGACGACCCTGGGGATGCAGTTTCGCGTGAGCTACACCTTCAAGCCGGACATGACGCTGGACGTATACGCGGAGCCGTTCGCCGCCAGTGGCCGGTATCTTCGTTACGGCGAGACGCTCCTGCCTGGCGCGCGGGACCTGCGCGTGTATGGCGAGGCGGGGAGCAGCATCGTGCGGGAGGAGGACGGGACCTACACGGTGACCGACGGAAGCGATACCTTCGCGCTGCCGAACCGCGACTTCAACATCCGGTCGTTTCGCAGCAACGTCGTGCTGCGCTGGGAGTGGCGGCCGGGGAGCACGCTGTTCGTGGTGTGGCAGCAGAACCGGGACAGCTTCGAGTCGCAGGGCGCCCACGTCGGCTTCGGCGACCTTTTCGAGTCGCTCTCGGCCACCGGCGACAACATCTTCGCGATCAAGACCACCGTTTGGACCTCCCGTTAGTCGAGCTCATGGCACGCCCGGTGTCCTGACGAGGCGTCCGCGTAGCAAGGCGCGAGGAGGGAGCGACCAGGCGGGTCGTGACCGACGAGCAACGCAGCAACGCGGACGGATCGTCGGGAAACCGCTACTGGATGCCGCCCTTTGGGGCGTAGCGATCTTCGTCGAAGGCTCCGAGGACCTCGCTGAGCAGGGGGTGCTCGATGGGGCCGGCGTCGGGAGCGGCTTCGAGGTGGCGCTCGGCCACGTAGGTGGTGTGGTCGCCGTGGTCGACGAGCACGTGGTACCACGGCTGATCTTTCGGGGGGCGGGAGCGGGCGACTTCGTCATACCACTCGTCGGTTCCCTCGAACGTGGCATCGACGTCGTAGACGACGCCTCGGTAGTCGAACTTCCGGTGGTGCACCACCTGTCCCACGAAGAACCGCGCCGTCTGCTCCATGCGACCGGATTCTACACCCGAGTGCTACACTCCGACCGATTCGCTCTGTACCTTGGGGAAGGGGAGGCGCGTCGATGAGTTTCACGCCCGGTCGGCTCGATGAAGCCGGTCTGACCCGACGACACATCCTGCAGGCGTTCGCCGCCCTGGGCGGCTCCTCGCTTGCCCTGGGCGCCATGGAGGCCTGGGGGCTCCGCGGTCAGGCCGCGGGTCAGCGTCCCTCGCTTCAGGGACGCCCTTCGTCGAACCGCGTCCTGGTGCTGGGCGCCGGCATCTCCGGTCTCGTCGCGGCCTACGAGCTGGTCAAGCTGGGCTACGACGTTCGCATACTCGAGGCCCGGGATTGGGTCGGCGGCCTGTGCTGGACGGTGAGGGGGGGCGACGCCCATACGGAGGTTGGCGGCGAGCGACAGGTCTGCGAGTTCGACGACGGGCTCTACTTCAACGCCGGCGCCTGGCGGCTACCGCACGGCGACCAGGGCGTGATGGACTACTGCGCCGAGCTGGGCGTCAAGCTCGAGATTTTCCTCGACGCCTCCGATGCGAACCACTTCTACGAGGACGATCCGGAGCGAGGACCGCTGTCGGGCACGCCGGTGCGGCTACGCGAGGTCAAGGCGGATCTGTGGGGAGCCACGTCCGAGCTGCTCACGAAGGCGATGGACGCTGGGGAGATAGACGTGCCGCTCGATGCGGAAGACCGGGAGCGGCTGGTGGCCTTCCTGGTCAGGGCGGGCTATCTCGATACCGAAGACCACGTCTACCGGCCTCCGACGTCGCGCGGCTCAGAGGACCGCCACGATCTCGCGGCCCTGCTCCAGAGCGGGTTTGGCGCCCGGGTGCGCTCACTCTACGCTGGCACCGGCGGGCCGGCGCCGGTGTTCCAGCCTGTCGGCGGGATGCAGGAGATCCCGCTGGCGTTCCAGCGGGCGCTCGGCGAGCGGGTCGTGCTCGACACAGAGGTGCGGGCCATCCGACAGACAGCTGACGAGGTCCGGGTTGCCACTCGCGACCGGCGCAGCGGGGACGAACGAGAAGAAACGGCCGACTTCTGTGTGTGCTGTTTGCCGATGTCGATTCTCAAACAGCTCGACGTCGATCTGTCGACCGAGCTGGCCGAGGCGGTGGCCGAGACCCGACACAGCGGCGCCAGCAAGATGGGGCTGCAGATGCGCCGACGGTTCTGGGAACAGGACGACGGCATCTTCGGGGGCCACCTGTGGTCGCGGAGCCTGCAGCTCGGCGAGTTCTCCTATCCGTCGAACGACTACTTCACCTCGAAAGGGGTTCTGCTCGGCTTCTACGGGGGTGGGGCGATCGCCGGTCTGGACGAACGGTCGATCGCCGATCGCGTGGAGCATGTGCTCAGCCGCGCCAGCGTGGTGCATCCGCAGATGCGCGCCGAGTTCGAGCACGCCTACGCGGTCTGGTGGGACAAGGTCCCCTTCAGCCTGGGTGCGTACGGCGGAACTCCGGCCCAGAGTCTGCTGACCCGGCTCAGCCAGCCCGACCGGCGGCTGTTCATCGGGTGCGCCGGCGCCAGCACACGTCCCGCGTGGCTGGAGGGTGGCATCCAGGCCGCCTGGAGGACCGTGGAACAGGTCCACGAACGCGCAATGACCGCCTGATCAGGCGCGGGTTTCGCGGGCGAGGGTGTCGGCCGTGACGTCGTTGTGGGAGCCGTCCCAGACGACTTCGCCGTGCTTGATGACGAACGCCTGCGGAGACTGGTGCTGGATGCCGAGCCGTTCGGCGACCTGATTCGACAGCGCTCGCTTCTCGATGACCTTCAGGACATAGACCGGCCACTCGGGGGAGTCGGCGGCGAAGTCGCGCACCTCTCGGAAGCTCCAGCTCGACACGATGCAGCGGGTGCTGTGCTTGTAGAGGATCGCCCGCTCGCTGGCCAGGACGGTGTCCAGGGTGTCCTGATCCTCGACTTCAGGCAGCCAGGCCTTGGCGGACGTGTCGGGCGACTCGGTCTTCTCTCGGCGACGAAAGAACATCTTCTAGACCTGTATTATACGGGGTCATGGTAGCTGGCTGGTTTGCGACAGGCGCGTTGCTGTGCGGGTTGGGGGTGATTCTGGGGGCGTTCGGGGCCCACGGACTGGAGAACCGGCTGAGCTCCGACATGCTCGCCACCTACGAGATCGGCGTGCGCTACCACATCAGCCACGCCCTGGGCCTGCTGGCCGTGGCCTGGGCCGCCTCCCGCTGGCCCGGCACGGCGACCACCGCCGCCGGCTTCCTGTTTGTCGCCGGCATCGTCATCTTCTCCGGCAGCCTGTATGTGCTGGCCGTGACCGGCATCCGCTGGCTGGGCGCCATCACGCCGATCGGCGGGGTGTGTTTTATCGCCGGGTGGATCGCGCTGGCGGTGGGGGCTCTTAGGGCCGGCGGTTGAGCGCCGGCCGCCGACCGGCTTTGGGCTGACGGCGGTTCCACTGGATCGCGTCGGCACCGCCTGGCAGTCCCGTGCCCTTCGTCGGGACTGACGGCTTTGGGCTTCAGGCGATCGGAAGAGCATTCCCTAGGTTATGGCACTTGAACCCGGCAGCACCGAGGTCGGTGAGCGCATAGGCGCAGGCGGTATGGGTGAGGTGTATCGCGCTCGCGATACACCTCCCTCGACCGCGATGTGGCGCTGAAGGTGCTGTCGGGGGCGTTCACCGCCGACGCCGACCGCCTGGCCCGGTTCGAGCGCGAGGCAAAGCTCCTTGCCTCGCTGAATCACCCCAATATCGGCGGCATTCACGGCCTGGAGCAGTCCGGCGACACCCAGGCCCTTGTCCTCGAGTTCGTAGAGGGTCCCACGCTCTAAGAGCGCCTGAAGCCTGGAGCCTGAAGCCGGCGACGGGCGCTGTCAGGCCGTCTCCTACTCCAGATGCTCCCGAAAAAACTCCAGCGTCCTCGGCCACGCCTGTTCGCTGGCGGCCAGGTTCGCCCCGTCCTGTCGTTCCTGCGCGCGCAGAAAGCCGTGCCCGGCGCCGTCGTAGATGACGGCCTCGAACGACTTGCCGGTCATGCCGGTCTCGGCGTCAGGAATCGTAGCATTCACCCGCTCGTCGTTTCCGCCATAGAGCCCGAGGACAGGGGCCGTGACGTCGGCGTAGGGCCGGTCGTCGGTGGGGGAGCTCCCGTAATAGACCACGGCGGCGTCGAGCGCCGGTTGGTCGATGGCGTAGTTGAAGCTCGCGCCGCCACCCCAGCAGAAGCCGACGGTGCCGAGCTTGCCGTTGCCGGACGGAATCGAGAGGGTGTAGCGCCGGACCGCGTTGAGTCGGAGGGTCCGTTCGTCAGGCTCGAGGCTACGGATGGTGGCCACGACGTTGTCCCTGGCGCCCAGTGACTCCGTCCCCCCGCCGTCGGGGCCCATGTCGGACAGCAGATCCGGCGCCACGGCGATGAATCCGTCGGCCGCGAGCTGATCCGCCACGCCGCGAATCCAGTCGGTCAGCCCGAAGATCTCGTGGATGACCAGGACGACCGGCGCCGGTCCCTCCCGCTCGGGATAGACCACCCACGCCGAGATCGGCACGTCGCTGCCGGGCAGGTCGATGTCAACCCATTCACCATGTCGCGGCGAATTGTTGAGCCGCTCGGCCGCCGTCTCTTCACTGGGCGGCAGCACCACCGCCGCCGGCGCCACTTCCTGGGCCCCCTCTGGCGGCGCCTCGACGGTGTCGGTGGGACTTCCGCATCCTGCAACGACTAGCGCAGTCGTTAGTACTTCGAACGGGGTCGTTCGTCGAATTTGCATGACGTGTGTGGTTTCTCTCGAGCGCCTGAAGCCTGGAGCCTGCAGCCTGAAGCCGGCCGCGGACCGCATTCCTCCCGTGGCCTAGTACACCCTCAACCCCGGCGCGTCTTCCGGGCACAGACCAACCTTGACACCGTGGCTGTGCAGGAGTCCGAGCGCTACCCGACCCATGTCTCCCAGCTCGGTGGTCCATTCGTTCACATACAGGTCGACGTGCTGGAACATCACTTCCTCGTTCAGTTCCTGTGCGTACCGACGCATCGTGTCGACCGTCTCCCCCCGGTGGGTGTGGGCGTACGTCAGCGAGTCGGTCAAGACATCCCTTACGGTGGTAATCAGCTCGCGGCCGAGTCGGTGCCGCGCGAGAATCCCGCCGAGTGGCAACGGCGACGATGTTGCCTCTTCCCAGCGCGCACCGAGGTCCTCGACCAGCGCCAGGCCCTGCTGCTCCCAGGTGAAGCGGCCTTCGTGAATACAGACGCCGAAGTCGGCGTCACCGTTCGTCAGCGCCGGCATGATGTCGGAGAACAGCACCTGTTTCAGCTCGCCTTTGCCCGGGTGGAACAGCTTGTAGAGCAGGGTGGCCGTCGTGTGCTCACCGGGACACAGCACGCGAGCCGGCTGGGCGCCGTTGTCCGGCAGCAGAGGGTCCCGCGGGTGTGTGTCCGGGCGCGCCGCCAGCAGCAGCGGCCCGACGCCGAAGCCAAGCGCAGCGCCGGCGCGCAATACACCGAGCTCGGCGGACAAGAGCAGGGCGGCGTGAAAGCTGGCCTTGGCCACGTCGAAGTCGCCGGCGAAGAGTCGTTGGTTCAGGTCCTCCACATCCAGGAGTTCGATCCGGAACTCGAGGCCGCGCAGGTCGACCTTCTTCTCGAGGATCCCGTGAAAGGCGAACGTGTCGTTCGGGCAGGTCGAGATGCCCAGATGAATCTGGGTCATGCGCTCCAGTCCGTGCGAGAGACGAGATCACTCGCGACGCGCCACGCCGCGTCCAGGGCCTCCGGTACCTGCCATCCGTCGACCTTGCGGTCGCCGACGTGATTCGAGATACCGCGGACCACGGCGATGGGAACGTCCGCGATCCGAGCGGCAAGGGCAACGGCGAAGCCCTCCATGTCCTCGGCGATGATGCCCGGGAACTGCTCCGTCCGGACACCGGCGTCCTCGGCCGAGATCGAGGCCGCGCACGCCGTGAGCAGCGGGCCGGGCGCCGGAGACACCGGTGCGACCAGTTCGATCGCATCGTCGATCCGTCGTTCCTGCTCGTCCACCCAGTGAGAGAACCCGATGGTGCCCGCGGGCACGAACGCCGAGCCGCTGCCGACGCCCACGCCGTGGATCAGCGCCTGGGGAAAAGTCGCGGCGCTGCCGATCGGGAGCGCTTCGCAGTCGAAGGTGCCGGCGATGCCAACCAGCAGAAGGCGGTCCGGACGTTCTCGGGCCAGGAGTTCGGCGGTGCGCGCCGCGGCGGCGACGGGGCCGAAGCCGCAGAGCTCGCACGCGGCGTCCGCCCCAAAGCCCGGTTTTCCCGTCAGGAGGCGGCGCTCGAACTCGGTGGGCACCAAAATCAGGGTGGTTGGAGGCACCAGGGCCATTACCCTTTCGTCTCGCGTCGGGCGACGCCGGTGTCCTGCGCCGCGGTGGCCACGGCGCGAGCCACCGCTTTGGCAACCTCCCGGTTGAACACGCTCGGGATGATGTAATCCTCGTGCAGCTCGGCTGCCGGAATCACGCCGGCGATCGCTTCAGCGGCGGCGTGCTTCATCTTGTCGTTGATCACCGTGGCCCGGGCGTCGAGGGCACCTCGGAACACGCCGGGGAAGGCCAGCACGTTGTTGATCTGGTTCGGATAGTCGGATCGACCGGTGGCCATGATCCGGACGTGGGGCGCGGCCTCCTCCGGCATGATTTCCGGGGTCGGGTTGGCCATGGCAAAGACCACCGCGTCATGGTTCATCTTCTTCACCATCGGCACGGTGAGCACGCCGGGCCCGGACAGGACGACGAACACGTCGGCGCCCTCGATGACCTCGGCGAGGCTCCCGCGTTCCCCGTTCGGGTTGGTGTGGTCGGCGTACCACTGCTTCATGAAGTTCATGTTCTCGGTGCGACCGCGGAAAATGGCGCCGGTGCGGTCGCAGCCGATGAGATTCTTCACCCCGTAGTCCATGAAGATCTTGCTGACGGCGACGCCCGACGCTCCGACCCCGTTGAAGACGACCTTGAGCTTGTCGGGCGTCTTCTTGACCAGCCGCAGCGCGTTGATCAGCGGCGCTAGGGTGACGATGGCGGTGCCGTGCTGGTCGTCATGAAACACTGGGATGTCGAGCTTCTCCTGGAGCCGCTCCTCGATCTCGAAGCAGCGCGGCGCCGAGATGTCCTCCAGGTTGATGCCACCGAACGCGGTGGCGAGATGGCTGATCGTGTCGACAATGGCGTCGGTATCGGACGTATCGAGGGCGAGCGGAAAGGCATCCACGCCGGCGAACTCCTTGAAGAGGGCGCACTTGCCCTCCATCACCGGCATCGCGCCGGCCGGCCCGATATCTCCCAGCCCCAGCACCGCCGTGCCGTCGGTGACGACGGCGACGGTGTTCTTCTTGATGGTCAGCGAGTAGGCGTCCTCGGGGCGATGATGAATGGCCATGCAGACCCGAGCCACGCCCGGCGTGTAGACCATCGAGAGGTCGTCCCGGGTGCGGATGGGCGCGCGGCTCACGACCTCGATCTTTCCGCCGAGGTGAAGCAGGAAGGTGCGGTCGGAGTGATGGAGCAGCGTGAAGCCCTCCAGCGACCGGATGCCGTCCACCAGGCTGTTGGCGTGCTCGTCGTCGCGGGTATTGATGGTCAGATCCCGCACCATCAGCCCGTCGCCGACCGAGACCAGGTCGACGGCGCCAATGTCGCCCCCCAGTCGGCCGATTTCGGAGGCCAGCCGGCCCAGCATCCCGCTGTCGTTCTTGAACTGCACCCGCACGGTCAGGCTATTGCTGACGTTGGTGGTCTCAGCCATCGGCTCGCGTCCTTTGTCGTGTGTCGGGCATGGAGGCGGTGCCCAGCCTATCCCATCGTCGGTATCGCTACGGACTCGAGAAGGCGCGGTCCACGACGGCCGAGCCAACCGAGTCGCCGAAGGCGTTGACCGCGGTCCGGAACCGGTCCAGCAGCCAGTCCACCGACAGGATCAGGCCGATATACTCGACCGGGAGCCCCACCGCGTTCAATACGATGATCATCGTGACGAGACCCGCCTCGGGAATGCCGGCGGCCCCGATCGCGGCCAGCGTGGCGGTGACCGCCACCACGACCTGCTGGGTGAGGGTGAGATCGAAGCCGATCGCCTGGGCGATGAAGATGGCGGCGGCGGCCTCGTAGAGCGCGGTGCCGTCCATGTTGATGGTGGCGCCGAGCGGCAGCACGAACTCCGACGAGCGCTTCGAGACCCCGGCATTGGTGACGGCGCATTCCATTGTGACCGGCAAGGTCGCCGTCGAACTGGCGGTCGAGAAGGCGGTCAGCAGCGCCTGGCCCATCTGCATCATGAACCGGAACGGGTTGCGGCGCGTGAAGATCCAGAGAATCAGCGGCAACGTGACGAGCGCGTGCAGGAAGAGTCCGGCCAGCACCGTGCCGAAGTAGGCGCCGGTCTGTCGGAGCACGTCGGCGAGGTTTCCCTCGAGCTGCGCTTCGCCGAACCGCGCCGTCACCAGGCAGAAGATACCCAGCGGCGCGAGCCGCATCAGCAGCAGGATGAAGGCGAGCAGGGCGTCGTTGACCTGCACGATCATCTGGGAGATGGCATTGACGCGGGAGCCCATCGTGGTGAGCATGCCGGCGAAAATCACCGAGAACACGATGAGGGGCAGCAGGTTGGTCTCCGCCGCCGACTCGATCAGGTTGTCGGTGAACAACATCAGCAGCAGGTTACGCAGGATCGCATTGAGCGAGGCGTCCTCCTGCTCGGCGACGACGCCTTCGCCTTCGGCCGCCATCTCTTCCAGCGTGGCCTGGTCGATGGTGCCGACGCCGGGCTGGATCAGGTTCACCATCACCAGCCCGACGATGACCGCGAGCACGGTCGTGGTCAGGTAGTAAACGATGGCCAGACCGCCCGGTCGGCCCAGTTTTCGCACGTCGCCCAGCCCGATGATCCCACTCATCACGCTGGCCACGACGAGCGGTACGACCATCATGGTCAGGAGCCGGAGAAAGATCTCGCCTCCCACCTCGAACCCCACCGCAACCGACGGACTGGCGAACGCCAGCGCGCCCGCGGCGACGATTGCGATGCCGATATACAGCGTGAGGCGGTTGGAGTGCTCGCCGGACATATCCTGACCTCCCGTTAGGCGCGCAGGTCGTAGCACTGCAGGCGGGGTGCGGCGCCCGTCAAGATGTCACGGGTGTTCTGGACGAAGTAGAGCAGCCCTCGGCTCAACACCGGGAGAGTCCAGGACTCCTGCGCCGCGGCAAGCCAGGCTCTCGAGATCTCCCGATAGCCGTCAGGCGACAGGTCTACCCACAGCAGGTGGCCAAGCTCGCCGAGCGCGAGAAACTGACCGTCCACGGCCATCAGTGACCCGCGCGCCGTCGAGACCATGGCTTCGCGCTGTCGGCCACCCTGCTCGAAGGTCTCCCGCCACACCGGTGCTTCCCGCCACACCACGCGGCCATCGGTCGCGTCGACACACGCGATCGACGCATCGCCCTGGTTCCGACCGTCGTAGCCGTAGAGATAGCCATCCTGATGGATCGGGGTGTTGAAGTGGAGGGCGAACTCCTGGGTGGTCCAGAGCACCTCGTGACTGAAGTCCGGTAGGACCTGTACGAGGGCGCCCCCCGTGCGGTAGCTGGCGGACACGAACACCTTGTCGTCGAAGACCACCGGACAGGAGGCGTTCACCGACTCGTAGGTGCGGCTGCGGAACGGGAACGAGAAGTCGATGCCGCCGCTCGCGGGATCGATCGACAGGAGCCCGCCGGTGGGCGGATCCGACTCGCCGCCGGCGAAGACGAAGATGCGGGGCTCGCCGTGCATGACGGCTGGGACGGGCGAGGCGTAGCTCGGTCCCCAGTCGCCCGTGCCCCAAAGCTCCTCTCCGGTATCGACATCGAAGGCGACCACACAGGGACCGTCGGGCGCACCGACGTTGACGATCAGCCGTGACCCGGAGATGAGGGGCGTCGATGAGACACCAAAGAAGTCCTGGCGCGCACCGTAGTCGTTGCGCAGGTCTCGACTCCAGACCCCTTCGCCGGTCTCGAGCTCGAAGCAGTGCAATCGGCCTTCGGCGCCGAAGGTGAAGACCCGGCCACCATCGATGACCGGGCTCGACCTAGGGCCGTTGTTGTAGCCGTAGCGGTCGCGATAGGCCGTCCCGTAGCTGAACTGCCAGCGAGACTCACCCGTGTCAGGGTGCAGGCACTCCACGACCTCGCGGTCGTCGACCCGGTGAAAGAACACCAGGTGGTCGCCGGCGACCGCCGGCGAGGTGTAGGCGGTACCCTTTTCCATCTCCCATACGAGCGGAGGTGGCAGCTCTCGGCTGAGATGGGTCTCGGTCGAGACGGCGTTGTGGGTCGGGCCCAGAAACGACCGCCAGTCGTGGGTGACCGCGTCGGGCGAGAGGGGGCGGGGGCGACCCGTGGGCGCCGATTGCCCGCGGGCGACGGTGGCCAGCAGCGTTTGCCCTGCGAGCGACTGCAGGAGAGCCCGGCGCGACAACTTGTGCATGCGCAATCATCGTACCTGCTGCGCGCACGCCGGTCCAATACCTTGGCCGACGCTATAATCGCTTGAATTGCAGAAAGGATTCGGATCGTGTCGAACGATGCCCCCAAGAGCGCGGTCGAGCTGGTGATGGAGCGCCTGCGGCAGCAGGATGCCGCGACGGAGGCCACCCAGCCTCTCACCGATGACCAGAAGGCCAGAATCGCGGATGCGAAGCGTGATCATGACGCCAAGGTGGCCGAGGCCGAGATTCTGTTCGGCACCAAGATCGCGGCGACCTTCGAGCCCGAGGCCCGCGCCGAGCTCGAGGCGAACCACCGACGTGATCTGTCGCAGTTCGCGTCGACCCGAGACAAGAAGGTCGCTGCCATCCGCGGCGAACAGGTCGACTTGTGAAAGGCGTCATTGTTGTCCTGACCCTGGTCAACTTCCTCCTGCTCGTGCCGGGGGTGACGCTGCCGATCTACAGCGTGCACATCTCGACCGAGGTGCAGGCGTCAATCATTCCGGACCCGGTCGAAGTGACGGTCTACGAGCAGACCCGGTCCATCCTTGGCACGGTCGCCGAATTGTGGGCATCGGCCGACTATCTCGTGTCGTTCCTGATCCTGCTGTTCAGCGTGATCGTGCCGGTCACCAAGGGCGGCATGCTGCTGGCCTCGATCTTCGTGACCGTCGAGGCGGTCAAGGAGTGGCTGGTGCGGGTTGTCGACGTCATCGGGAAGTGGTCGATGGCCGACGTGTTCGTGGTGGCCATCTTCCTGGCGTATCTGGCCACCCGTGATCAAGGGCAGTCGAACCAGTTCAGTGTCGAGGCGCCGTTACCGCTGCTACCGGACATCGAGGTGGCCATGGAGACCCACCTGACCTCGATCCTGGAGCCCGGCTTCTACTACTTCCTGGGCTACTGCCTGTTTTCGGTGTTCTGGGCCCAGGTGCTGCGCTACCGGTTACGGGCGGCGTAGCGTCCGGCGTCGAGGGGGAGGGGAGATGGCGAGACGGGTGAGCTGCGGGCTGGCCTTGGCGGTTCTGTGCACCGGCGGGGCGGTTGCGCAGGAGCGGATCGACTCGGACATGAACTGGCGTATCCGCCAGGAAGCCAACACCAACTCGCAGATCATGGCGTCGGTGCACAAGCTGACCGACCTCTACGGGCCGCGCCTGACCGGGTCGCCAAGCTTGGAGGCCGCCGGACACTGGGCCATCGAGCAGATGGAGGCCTGGGGCCTGGCCAACGGGCGGATGGAGCCGTTCGACTTCGGGTATCCCGGGTGGTCGAACGAGCGGCTGAGCGCCCATCTGGTGGCACCGGTAACCGATCCGCTGGTGGCCGAGGCGCTTGCCTGGACCCCGGGCACGAACGGTCCGGTCCGTGCCGAGGTGCTCCACCTGGTGCCACCGTCCGGTCCCACCGAGGCGGAGTTGGGTCGTTTTCTGACCGAGCATCGCGACGCCGTGTGTGGCAAGGCCGTGTTCGTGGGTGAGCCGATCGTGGTCGGAGTCACCATGAGTGGGTCCGCTCGGCGGCGCGAGGACACCGCGCTGGCGCGCCAGTACGACAGTTCGGCGGCGACGGGTGGGCCGGGCGGGGGAGGCGGCCGGGGGGGACGATCCCGGAGTGAGGAGAGGCCGCTGAGCGGGCGCGAGGTAGAACGCCGGCTCGCGGCGTTCCTGCGTGACGCGGGTGCGGCGGCGAGGGTCAACGATGCGGGACGGGACCACGGTCAGATTCGCGCCTTCCAGAACCGCACCTACGACGTGACCGAGGTCGTCCCCACCCTGGTCATGCGAAACGAAGATTATGGACGGATCGTACGGCTCCTACGGAACGGGTCTGGTCCGGTCGAGGTCGAGCTCGACATCACCAATCAGATCCATCCAGATGGCGTCACGGTCTACAACGCGATCGCCGAGATACCGGGAACCGATCTGGCCGATGAAGTGGTCATGCTCGGCGGCCACCTCGATGCCTGGCATGCGGCGACCGGAGCCACCGACAACGCGGTCGGCGTGGCCGTGATGATGGAGGCGGCGCGTATCCTCGTGGCGCTCGGGACCGAGCCGCGCCGCACGATCCGGGTGGCGCTGTGGGGTGGAGAAGAGCAGGGGCTGCTCGGCTCGCAGGCGTATGTCCGTGAGCATTTCGGCACGGCCGAGGATCCGACGCCAACGCACGCGAAGTTCGGCGGCTACTTCAACATCGACTCCGGTACCGGGCGTGCGCGCGGGATGCAGGTCTTCGGTCCCTCGACCGCCGGCGACATTCTCGACGAGGTGCTGGCGCCGTTTCTCGATCTCGGCGTGATGGGGGCGCGGACGACCTCGAGCCGGCGGATCGCCGGGTCGGATCACTCCTCGTTCAACGCTGCCGGGTTACCGGGAATCGGGGTACAGCAGGACCCGATTCAATACGGGAGCTACACCTGGCACACCAATCTCGACACCTACGAACGGGTGCTGGAGCAGGATGCCATCGCCTCGGCCACGTCGATTGCGGCCGCCGTCTATCACCTGGCGATGCGTGAGGGGCTGTTGCCGCGCTTCAGCGACGACCAGATGCCGCGAGCGCCACGAACCGCGCCGTAGCTCCTGCGATCAGCCGCCAAAGAGCGAGACCGGGCGCTTCGCTACCCATGTCCCTGGGCCGGCGACTTCGCCATAGTCGCAGACGCCCTCCATCGATTGTGGGCCGATGGTGCCCTGATAGCTCACCCGTACCCCGTCCTCGATGGTGAAGGCGAAGGCGATCCGCTCACCACCGGCGGTCCCTCGATTGGCAGCTGTCCGTAAGAGCCGTCGTAGAGCCCGCTCAGGTGCGAGCCGTCCTGCTTCAATCGAAATGTCACGGTCGAACGGCCCGTCTCTTCGAGCCGGACGATGAACTCCCAGTTGCCGTCGAGCGACCCGTTGTCGTGGGAGGCGGGCAGCGCCCATATCCCGAGGACCAGGACGGCAAACAGCGCATGGTGCCGGCGGCGAGCTTCAGCATGATGCGGGCGCATCACTAGAGACGGGTCCTGGCCCCCGACAGTTCCGTGCCGATGACCACCGAGTGATACCATCGAGGCTAGGTTGCTGCCCGCCGTGATGGGCGGTCAAGGAGGAGCACCAAGATGACGTTTCGGACACCGTTCGTATGTGCGCTGGCCCTCGTGGTCGCGTTGGTCGGGGGCAGTGTGGCATCGGCGCAGGATGTGCCGGTCGTGGTGATCGATACGTCGATGGGCGCCATCACGGTCGAATTGAACCCGACGGCCGCGCCGATCACGGTAGAGAACTTCCTCCAGTATGTCGACGACGGTCACTACGACGGGACCATCTTTCACCGGGTGATCGACGGGTTCATGATCCAGGGCGGCCAGTACTCGCCGACGATGCAGGGCAAGCCGACCCGGGCCGAGATCAAGAACGAGGCCGAGAACGGCTTGACGAACGACAAGTACACGCTCGCGATGGCGCGCACCAACGTGGTCGACAGCGCTACCGATCAGTTCTTCATCAACGTGAACGACAACACTTTCCTGAACAACGGCGTCCGCGACTTCGGCTACGCCGTCTTCGGCAAGGTCACGGCCGGCATGGACGTGGTCGACGCGATCGCGGTGACGCCGGTAGCGAACAACGTCCCGAATACTCCCGTTGTCATGAACTCCGTCCGCCGCCAGTAGCGTCGGAGTAGGTCGGCTTTCCTGACGAGGCGTTCGTTTGGCAAGGCGCGAGGAGGGAGCAACCTGGTGGGTTGTGACCGACGATGCAACGTCGCCAGACGGACGGATCGTCAGGAAAGCCCGCCGAACTCTTTCCTGAGCGACTGCGTGTCCCAGCCGGCGTCGCTGGAATCGTCCGGTTCCTCGAGGTCGGTCAGCATCATCTGCTTGAGGTCTTCGATGCGGCGGCGAGCCGTGTCGATGTAGCGAGGCTGGTCGTGCCGCATCATGGCCAGTTCTCGCAGCGCCAGTTCGTCGTGGTGCTTGAAGGTCAATGCCGCTCGCTTCGCCTGGTAGGCGCGATACCCGAGCAGGCGGAGGGCACGCACACCCATCTGCAGCGACGACTCCAGCGTGTCTCGGAACACGTGGATGACGCCGGTGTCGATGAGCTCGTAGGCGTCCTGTCTACCGGTGGCGCGGGCCAGCACGGTGAGGTTCGGGAAGTGCCGACGCGCGGTTTCCACGACCCTATCACAGCGGCCGTGCGGCAGTGGATCGGGGCAGAATAGGCACGGTGGAAGAGCAGTTTCTCGGGTGGACCCGGCGTACGCGCCGCTGGGCGCTGGTGTTCGCGGCGATCACCGCGCTGGTGGGATGGTTGCTGGCCGTGGTGCCGATTCAGGCAGGTCGGCCGGCGGTCACGACCCTCATGCTGGCGACGGTGCCGGCGGTGGGCGTCTACGTCTGGCGGACGGGACCGATACGACGTCGGCGCGCGCTGCTGGCCCAGCCATTTCCCGCCGAGTGGGAAGCGGTGCTGCAGCGGGACGTGGTGTTCTTTCGGGCGCTCGACCCTGCGGCCCAGCAGCGGTTTCGGCGAGACCTGCAGGTGTTTCTGGGCGAAAAGCAGATCACCGGCATCAATGTCCAGCTCGACGTCACGACCCGCGTGCTGGCCGGCGCGAGCGCGATCATCCCGATCTTCGGGTTCCCCGACTGGGAGTGGGACGAGATTCAGGAGGTTCTGGTCTATCCGAACCGGTTCGACGGCGAGTTCGACTTCGGGGACCAACGAGAGCACAACATTCTGGGCATGGTCGGCACCGGCAGCCTGAACCGGCTGATGATCCTGGCCAAGCCGGATCTCTTCAACGGGTTCAGGAACGCGACTGATAAGCGAAATGTCGGGGTCCATGAGTTCGCCCATCTGGTGGACAAGACCGACGGGGTGATCGACGGTGTCCCCGGAGTCGGCCTGGCGGGCGGCGCGGTGGAGCCATGGCTCGACCTGGTCCGCCGGAAGATGGCCGAGATCGAGGACGGCAAATCGGACATCGACCGGTACGCGCTGACCAACGAGGCGGAGTTCTTCGCGGTGACCTCCGAGTACTTCTTCGAGCGCCCCGGTTTGATGCAGCGGAAGCACCCGGAGCTGTACGCCACCCTGGAGCGGGTGTTCAACCAGGATCTTGGCAGCCGGATCGGCGCGATCGGGCGAGAGCTGAAGCGGGGCCGCCGCAAGTTCGGCCGCAACTCACCCTGTCCCTGCGGCAGTGGCCGCAAGTTCAAGAAGTGCTGTCTGCAGTGACGCCGCTCCTCCAACTGGAGCAGGTGTCTCATGCCTATGGGCATGTGCCGTTGCTCGACGAGGCGAGCGTCCAGGTGGCGGCCGGGGAGCGGGTGGCCGTGGTCGGCCCCAACGGCGCCGGGAAATCGACCCTGCTTCGCATCCTCCACGGCACTCTCGCGCCCGACGGTGGCCGGGTCCACCGGGGCACGACCGTGCGCACCGGTCTGCTGGCGCAGGATGTGGCGGACGCGTCGCCCGAGTCCGTCTTCGCCATGGTGGCGCAGGGGCTCGGGGCGCTTGGAGAACGGGCGAGCGCCTACCATCGCGCCGCCGTGGAGGTGGCTCGCGAGGCGACTCCGACGCGCGTGGACGCACTGGGGCGTCTCCAGCAGTCGCTTGAAGAGCAGGATGGTTGGCGTCTCGAGCAGCGGGTTGAGCAGCTGATCGCTAGATTGGAGCTTCCGCCCGACCGGCCAGTGGCGGAGCTGTCCGGAGGCTGGCGTCGACGCGCGCTGCTGGCCCAGACGCTGGTGGGCGAGCCGGACGTGCTCCTGCTCGACGAACCCACGAACCACCTCGACCTGGAAACGATCGCGTGGCTCGAGACGCTGGTCGCCGAGTATCGCGGCGCCGTGGTGCTCGTAACCCACGACCGCCGGTTTCTGAAAGCGGTCGCCACCCGGATCATCGAGCTCGACCGCGGGCAGGTTACGTCGTGGCCTGGCGATTACGAGAACTACGTGCGGCGACAGGGAGAGCGCGAGGCGGACGAGGCGGTGCGCTGGGCCAGGCTGGATCGAAAACAAGCGGTCGAGGAAGCGTGGATCCGACGCGGGATCAAGGCGCGTCGGACCCGGAACGAGGGCCGGGTTCGTGCCCTGGTGGTCATGCGTGAAGCGCGAGCCGCACGCAGGCACCGCACCGGTCCCGTGCGTCTCCAGGCGACCCATGCGGGTGATCCCGGCAAGGTCGTGTTCGAGGCTGACGATCTGCACAAGGCGTTCGGAGAGACGCGGGTGATTCAGGGGTTCTCGACACGCGTGCTCCGGGGCGATCGGGTCGGCCTCATCGGACCCAATGGCGTCGGCAAGACCACGCTGCTCAGGCTGCTGCTCGGCACGGACGATCCGGATCGGGGCGAGGTGCGACGAGGGAGCCGGGTCGAGGTCGCCTACTACGACCAGCAGCGGGAGCAGCTGGACCCAGACCGGACGGTCTTCGAGACGGTGGGGGAGGGGAACGACACGGTGACGGTGGCTGGCGCGTCTCGCCACGTGCACGGCTACCTCGAGGACTATCTGTTCACGCGAGAGCGCGTCCGCTCACCGGTGCGCGCCCTCTCGGGGGGTGAGCGGAACCGGTTGCTGCTGGCACGATTGTTTACACGACCGGCGAACGTCCTAGTCCTCGACGAGCCGACCAATGATCTTGACGTCGAGACCCTGGAGCTTCTCGAGGCACAGCTCGTCGCCTGGCCCGGCACGGTGCTGCTCGTCAGCCACGATCGGGCATTCCTGGACAACGTGGTGACCAGCACGCTCGTCTTCGAGGGCGACGGGAAGGTTGGTGAATACGTCGGTGGCTACGACGACTGGTTACGACAGCGGCCCGCCCCGCCGACCGATGCGGTCCAGCCCGAGCCGCCACCGAAGGCCGTACCTCGCAAGACGCCGGATCCGGCCAGGCTGTCCTACAACGAACAGCGTGAGCTGGTGGCGCTCCCAGGACGGATTGAGGAACTGGAACGGGAGCTCACCGGTCTGAACGCCACGGTGGCCGGCCCGACGTTCTACCAGGAGGCGGCCGACGCCATCAAGGAGACGATGGCTCGGCTCGATGCGGTCCAGGGCGAGCTGGACGAGGCGTACGGCCGCTGGGAAGCGCTTGAGGCCAGGCGCGGCAGTTTCCGCGGGTGAGAGCGATGCGGCACGAGTGGTATGGCAACGATCGGGATCTCGTCAAATGGGGCGCGCTGGTCCACCTGGCTGAGCGCGAGCAGGTCGAGACGATCATCCAGGTGGCTATGCGGAGACCCGACGGCGAGGTTCCGCCACTCAAGACCTCGCGGGGCCAGGTGGCGCCGCCCGACGCGGTGGCCGCCCACTTCCGGAATCTGGAGGACATCGCCCGGCTCGGCGAAGCGTCTGGCGTGTCGATCGAGGTGTTGCAGGAGCCGTTCACTGATCGGCGCCGGTACTTCGCGCGGGTGGCGGACCGGGTCCGGGCGTCCCGCGAGGCCCCCGTCCTGCTCTTCCTGGACCCAGACATCGGGCTGGTCGCCGAACGGCCAGGTCCTGAGTACGTCTCGTCCGACGAGGTGGCGAGCCTGTTCGAGGCTCTTCACCCTGGCGACCTCCTGGTCTGCTACCAGCATGGGCGTCGCCACAAGGACTGGCGTGGCCAGGCGCGCCGTGCCTTCGCCAATGCGCCCGGACTGCCTTCCTTCGATGTGGAGGTGGTGACCTCCGAGCGGGCCCGCGACGTGCTGATGCTGGCGGTGCGGAAACCGTCATGAGACGCACCTGGTGCTGGTTGTTCGTGTTGACCGCGTCACCCGCCTGGGCGCAGAGCGACTTCTGGTTCAGCGACGAGCTTGTTCCGTATCGCACGCTGGTCGACGCGTATCGGAGCGGAGGTCACGCGACGACGGTGGACGAGGCGCTGTCGCTCGAACCAGACGTAGTGCACGCCCTGATCGACCGCGTGCGGGAGCCGGACCGCCGCCTGACCGGCACCGACGCGCGACCGGCCCTGGCCGAGCAGCTGTTCCGGGGTGCCGCCATGCTGCACCTGGATGCAGCCGAGCAGGTCTGGCTGCGGGGGCGGGAACGGGCGGCCAACGAACAGATCGAACTAGCCGTGCGATGGATCGAGCAGATTTCGCGCGATCCGGAGCCGACCGAGTCGTTCCGACGACGCTGGTATCGAGCGGTCGCCTTGCTGACCTTCGAGCGGGGAGGGTGGCAAGGCGGCGTGGCGTTCGCCGAGGTGGCGCTTGAGCGCTTGTCTGATGACGTTGCGCTGCTGACCACGTCAGCCTGGCTATATGAGGGGTTCGCGCTCGCCCCGGTGGTCCTGGATGGGACCGGAGAGGGGCAGTTGCCGGCGCTCCAGGAACGGAAGCGGCTACGGCTCCTGACCGCCGCGCGCCGCGCGCGCGCCGCGTGGCAGCGGTCACCGGATGCGGTGGAGGCAGGCTTACGTCTTGCGCGGGTGCGGATGTTGCTCGGCCTGGGCGACTCGGTGCGAGCGCTGCTCGAGGAGATCGTGGGACGACCCGACATCGGGGTCGAGCAGGCGTATCTCGGTCGGCTGCTGCTGGCTGAGCAGCTCGCCGGCGCCGGAGATACGGAGGAGGCGGAGCGGCTGCTGTGGGAGGCAACCGACCTGCTGCCGGACGGGCAGTCGGCCCGGGTGGCGCTGGCGCGCATGCTGGACCGTGGGGGCGCGAGACGGCAGGCGGCGGCGGTCCTCGACCCGTTCCTGGTAGCGTCGGCCACGCGCGGGTTGCCAGACCCCTGGGTCGACTATCGGCTCGGGGTTGGCGCGGGGCCTGAGCTGCGGGCCGAGCTGCGTGTGGAAGTCGGGCCGTGACGCGCCCCAACCGCGTCGTCGGCCGGAGCATGGTCGGGGCCGCCGGCGCGGTGGCGCTGAGCCTGGGCCTGGTCGCGTCGTTGCCAGCGCAGACGTTCCGTTCCGCGGTTGACGCGGTGTCGGTTGACGTGCTGGTGACCAGGCGCGGGCAGCCGGTCACCGACCTCACGGTGGCGGACTTCACCCTACGGGACAGCGGTGTCGAGCAACAGATCCAGAGCCTCGAACTGGACGAGGTGCCGATCACGCTGCTCCTGGTCCTCGACGTCAGCGGTAGCGTCGGCGGGCGCGGGCTCGAGCAGCTGCGAGCGGCGGCTGGCGCCGCGGGCGAGGCGCTCCGCCCCGACGACCGGGTGGGGCTGGTGACCTTCTCTGACCGGGTCCGATTCGGCCTCGACCCCAGCTCTTCGGCTGATGCGCTGCCGACCGCCCTGACGCGGGTTCGGGCCGGTGGGGCCACGGCGCTCTATGACGCCACATTCACCGGGCTGACGTTGCGAGAGCGGACCGGGGCGCGCACGCTCATGCTGGTGTTCAGCGATGGGGACGATACGGCGAGTTGGTTGGATCCCCGCGAGGTACTCGACGTGGCGCAGCGGAGCGACGTGGTGGTGTACGGGGTCGCGTTCGATCGGGGTCCGTCCGACTCGTTCGTGACTCGCGAGCGGCAGGCCTGGATCCAGGAGTGGTTCCCCTTGGAGCCAGACCTGTTCCGTCGGGCCTATCTCAGCCGGCTGGTGAGCGATACGGGCGGATCGCTGCAGGTCTCGAGCGACCTCGGACGCTTGCGTGAGATGTTCGCCCGGGTCGTCAGCGAGTTCCGGAGCCGGTACGTACTGACTTACGTTCCTCGTGGCGTCAGCGACACGGGGTGGCACGAGCTCGAGGTGGCGGTCGAGGGACGTGGACTCGAGGTCACGGCGAGACGCGGCTATCTCCGCTAAGGGACTAGTCGTCTAGTGGGTGGGTCGGTAGGGGACGGAGCGGACGACCGCGTCGGCCTGGCTGACGCGCACGACGGGGACCGCGTCCCGGTCTGTCGCGCTGTAGGTCAGGAGATAGCGGCGGGCGAGCTCGGCGCCGATGCCGGCGAGGGTATCGGCCAGGTCGGCCGGGCTCGCGATGACTTCGAATCGACCGCCGCTGCCGCTGGCCAGCTGGGTCAGGTTCTCGAGCGGACGATCGGTCACGCTGACGCCGTAGAGCGGGGTGCCATGCGCAGCCAGGGCGTCGCGTACGCCCTCCAGATCACCGCTGAGGTCTGCCGCCTGCCGCCGTCCCCTGACCTGCGAGGACTGAAAGTCCGAGCGCCCGATCTCACTGGCCTGGCCCAGCATGACCACGACCGGGTGGGGCGCCCCACGGTCGTGCAGATCCTGAACAGCTTGGACGATCGCCGCGTCGAGCGGCCCGTCGACACTCTGCATGTCGACGACACTGTCGGCGTCGAGCGTCGAGATCAGCCGAGCCAGGGCGCTGTTGAGCTGTCGCTGGGTGACCGCCAGACCTTCGAAGACCGCGACCACCTGGACCGTGCGGGGCAGTGGGGTCAACGAGACCGCCTCGACGGGACCTCCGTCGTGATGCAGCGACACGTCGTCGAGCGTGAGGTCGGTCAGTGGCGCCCCGGTCCGGTCGAGCGCGCTGACCAGGAGCTGGGGCTGGGCGGCGGCCGGTGCGGCCGCGAGGAGGACGACGACGAGTAAGCCGAGACGGGTTGGGGTCACCGCGGGATGTACTTCTTGAGGTCGCCGCGCCCAACCTCGGCGCCGAAGATGTTTCCCTCGGCGTCGATGGCCAGGCCCTCGGCTCCGCTCGTGTCGCCGCGCTCGGCCAGATCGGGGATGAACCCGGTCACGATTCCGTCGAGGGCGCGTCCGATCCGGATGCCTCGTCGCACGTTCGGGTTGTGACCGTAGCCTCCTTCGTTCGTCCGCGACTCCGAGTCGGCGACATACAACCGATCCATCGCGTCGATCGCCAGGCCGCTCGGACGACCGAACTGCGTCCACGACTCCAGCCACGTGCCGTCCTGCTCGAAGATCTGGATCCGGTTGTTCCCGCGGTCGGCCACGAACAGTCGACCCCGTTCGTCGAGCGCCAACGCATGGGGCGTGTCGAACTGACCGTCCGCCGCACCGTGGCCGCCCCATTCCTGCACGTAGGTGCCGTCGGTATCGAAGCGCACGATGCGGGCGTTGGTTCCGGGTCCGTGGCCATCTGCGACGAAGACGTCCCCCTCGGGGGATACCACGACGGCGGACGGTTGGTTGAAATGGTTCGGGCCATCTCCGGGCACCCCCGCTTCGCCCAGCGTCATCAGGAGGTTGCCGCGCTGGCTGAACTTGAACACCTGATGGCCCCGTTCGTTCGGCGGATCGGCGCCGTGGTCGGTCACCCAGACGTTGCCATCGCCGTCGACATGCAGTCCATGCGGCTGGTTGAACCGTCCCGCGCCAAAGCCTCCCCGGAGCTCGCCGGACTCATAGAAGACGAGGATCGGGTCGAGATCCGAATCGACGCAGCTGTTGCCGCCGCACCAGTCGATGGCCCAGATCGCACCGTCGGCATCGACCACCACGCCCGACGTCGAGCCCCAGCGGCGGCCGTCAGGAAACTTCGCCCAGTTGATTACCGTGATGTAGTCGTTGGGCAGGGTGTTGGGCGGGGCCGGGTCTTGCGCGAGCGTAAGCGGCGCGGCGAGCACCCACACAACGCCCGTGGCCAGCACCCTGCGTCCAGGAGCCGAGAGTCGGCTGCGCATCTTGCCGCGGATTATACCGATTGATCCGGGGAGGACGTGGCGGGAGCCGTCGCCAGTTCGGCCAGCAGCTCGACCGG
>MDTE01184711.1_pt1 | contig 23483 bp, 19 predicted proteins | sample 811231 | NCBI WGS metagenome assembly MDTE01 (sample SAMN05326651, study PRJNA326480) | marine metagenome | isolation source: seawater | place: Indian Ocean: Red Sea | collected 2010 | reverse complement strand
CATCGCTATCTATTACAAGTGCAATTTCAAACCCGCCTGCATTGAGTGCAAGCACCGAATCTCGGATAGTAGAATGCAGGGGAATTATTGAGTTTCGCCAGTCTAATTTGTTTTTAGGCTTCATATAAAATGCTTCTTTACTAAAAACGAACCAATAGCAATGTGCTCCAGTCCGCTATTAAAAAAAGTTGTAAGTGCATCGTCCGGTGATAACGCAATGGGTTCCCCATTAATGTTAAACGATGTGTTAAGGACCAAAGGATAGCCAGAGTGTTTTTCAAATTCTTCTATTATCTTGTAAAAAAATGGGTCGTTTTCTTTTTCTACCGTCTGAACACGGCCACTCCCATCTACATGGGTTATAGCAGGCAAATTGTCGCGATGCTGTGTTCGAACTGGGACAACTTTTTCCATGAAAGTGCATTTAAAATTTTTTTCCACGTCAAATATTTCACATACTCGATCAGCAAGGACGGCAGGCGCAAATGGGCGAAAGGACTCGCGGTACTTGATACTCTTATTAATTTTATCTTTCATCGTTTTGTCCCTAGGGTCCCCTAAAATTGATCTATTACCAAGCGCACGTTCGCCAAATTCCATTCGGCCGTTAAAAACAGCAACAATATGCCCTTCAAGTAAGAGCCCCGCAATTTTGCTCGGCATATTAGGTATTTTTTCGTAAGTTATTTTGCGTCGATTTAGAGCAGATTCAATCTCATCATCAGAAAATGATGGGCCAATTTGACTTGGGTTGATTGTAATTTCTCTAGGATAACCACACAGCATGTGCGACGTATAAAGCGCGGCACCCAAGCTGTTCCCAACGTCGGATGGTGCATATGAAATATAAACCTCTTCAAATGGTGTTAGTTCTATTGCTTTCCCGTTAAAGACCGAGTTCATAAAAAAACCTCCGCCGAGCCCTAGGGTTTTGCATTTTGTAATGGAGTAAAGGTGCTGGAGTAAGTGAACAGCAATGTCTTCAGCAACGTTTTGCATTGCTCTTGCTACACAGAAATGCCATTCATCAGGTTCTGTGCTAATTTCAGGAATGCGATTTTCAAACAAAGCGGAAAATTTTTTAGTGTATAGGCCAGGTTGATCTAAAATAGCACCGTTATAGTATGATTGGTCTAACTCAAATGTTCCATCTTCATTTAACTTTACAGTTTCACGGATCTTTTTTTCAAATGGCTTTGAGTCAACATCAAATGCTGACAAAGCCATTACCTTCCATTCATCGCTGTCAACTTTATAACCAAGAAAATTCGTGAAAGTAGCGTAAAACATTCCTAAAGAATTTGGGATTTTCTGTGTTTGCAAAGTCTGAACATCATTGCCACAACAGAAATTCCAAGTTGTGCATTCAGTCTCGCCGCGCCAATCGCAAGTTAAAACGGCAGCTTGATCAAATGGAGAGAGGTAAAATGCGTTGGCTGCATGAGCGCGGTGGTGTTGGACAAAATATGTGGGCGGTAGGCCAAATTCTTTAGAATAATCCATTCGGACCCAATCACCGACATTTCGGTCAGAAAGATTTAAAAGGTTATCGGGTATAGAATAAAAATAGTCTTCTCGACGTGTTCGCTGTCCTGAAATTAACGGGTTATAATTATCCCATGCAGCTCCAGGATTCCAAGCCTGTGCAATTGCATTTATATCAGAAAACTCAATGCCTGCATGATTCATGCAAAACTCTATCGACTTTACAGGAAAAGACTTAGTTCGTTTTTCCCGATTAAACCGTTCTTCTGGGCAACCAGAAAGAACTTTTCCACCGTGCACTAAGGCAGCAGAAGAATTAATTTCACCATGATTTAAACCGAGAATGTAATTTTTTTTACTCATAGTCTGGATTCTTATTTTGAGATTGTATTAATGCACCAGGGGGATAGTCGTGTGACGCGTTCTTCCCAATATATGACCAATAGTGCATAGGAGATATTCCAGTTCCAGGCCTTTTGACACCCAGATTTTTTGGGGTAAAAGGTTCCCCGGAACGAATTAATTCGGTTGCGATCAGACTTTTTCTTGCAATAGTTATGTTTTCAACTTCTGAAGGAAGCAGTGTTTTTACCCCATTGCCCAAAGCAATTTCAGTGTTGCGGATGTTTTTAATCATGTCTTTAAGTTTGTCTGGCTCTAAGGAAGCTTTGTGGTCAGGACCTGGAAGATTGCGGTCTAATGTAAAGTGTTTTTCAATTATTTGTGCTCCCATTGCTGCGGCAGCGACAGGGGCGATAATTCCTTCAGTGTGGTCAGAAAGCCCAACGGTTTGGCGAAATCTATCAGCTAAGGTTTGCATCGCCCGAAGATTTATGTCGTTGTTCGGTGTTGGATAGGCTGTAGTGCAATGTAACAGGGATACGTTCTCTCTCAAAAGTGCCTTGCCTTCCTTTGAACTAAAGGCTGCTTGAAATGCTTTTTTTGATGGTGCCTCATCAGATTGAATCATGCCAAATGCTATGACACTTAGAGCCATCTGGACTTCATCCAACGAACTCATCCCTGTCGACAAAATTATTTTACAATTACTTTGAGCCGCCCTCAAAATCAAAGGGCCGTTCGTAATCTCGCCGGATGAAAGCTTAAGGGTTCTTAGTCCAAGGTCCGAAACTAAAAAATGCAAGCTTGTCTCATCAAACGGTGTTGACAAAAAAGAAATTTGTTTTTTTTCACAGTAAGCGAATAGTGTTTTCACTGTTTCTTCAGAAAGCTCAAGCCGACGTAGCATATCGAGTTGACTTTCGTTAGCATCGGTAGAATTTTTTTGATATGGCGCTTTTGGAGCGCTTTCGGAAACAAGTGCAGTAGCTTTAAATGTTTGAAATTTTACTGCATCTGCACCAGCTTGCACCGCTGCATCAACTAGCTGAAGAGCCATTTCCGGGCTGCCATTGTGATTCACTCCAGCTTCCGCAATAATATATATACTCAATAGAAGGTACCTAGCTTAAGTTATAACTTTTTAAGTTGCTCGAGATTTTTTGACTGAGTAATTATATTGAATGTCATTTAGTCTAGATTTACCAAATTAAAAATTGGTTTCTAAAACTCAAATAATTGTCAGGTTTGTTTAGGTTTTGTGCTTTTTTTCTCAACAAGAATGTGAGGAAAAATGGTTGGTGTTGAACACATTTAGAGAACTACAATTTTAAAGGGTTAGCCAAAATTTAAAAACGTTCCTTCGAACGCAGACAATTTGAAACACGACAATTTATATTGAAAGTGGAATATCAAAAAATTTTTTCATAAGAATATTTTCAAGATTAATATTACGGAGAATATCTTTGATTTTTTTTGATGCTCCTGGAACCCCATATTTACCAGTTGTTTTTTTTGATATGTTTCGATGCTTTTTAGAGAGCGCGGTTGACAAAGCCTGAAAAATTTCTTCTGAAGTTTCTCCGCAGTCTATTATTGAGGGCGCACGAACCCGCCCTTTTTGCCGTTCACCAATGTTAACAGTAGGTATGCCGAGATAGGGTGCCTCAATAATGCCGCTTGAAGAATTTCCGACAACAACTAAACAATACTTCAGAGCACTTAAGTAACGGACTTGACCAAGAGAGGGAACCAACTTAACCCGTGCTGGGTTTTCATTTGCAAAATGTGATATAACTCGATTAATAGCAGCATTGCCTGGATCGGCATTAACTCCCGTGAACAAAATGCGTGCTTTTGAAAAACGCTTTAAGGCATCAATCATTGCCCGAGCTACACAAGAAGATGTCTTCTTGCTTCGAGTGACTGGGTGGTAAGTTACGAGAAAATAGTCGCGATCCAGGTCTATTCCAACACTAGTGCTAAGTGATTTGATATCCATTAAATCTAAGTTAAGTATATTATCAAGCCCCGGTGCGCCAACAACAAACACCCGGTCTGGTGCTTCGCCCATTTGTATTATTCGGTCCCGATAGGATTCAGTGCTAGCAAAGTGTAAGTGTGCCATTTTAGTAATTGCGTGCCTAATAGAATCATCAAAGGCTCCTTCTGTTGCTTCACCCCCATGAATATGGGCAATAGGAAAGCCAGCAATCATTGCAGCTTCTGCCGCGCCTAAAACCTCAAACCGGTCACCAAGAATGACAACAATGTCAGGATTAATGGTTTCCAGAGCTTCCGCAAAGCCTTTGATTGCAAGTGCCAATGAGCGCGATACCCCTAGGGGGCTATCATCTTTTAGCTTTAGTTGTATGGACGCATCAATTTTAAAACCATCGTCTTCAATTGTTTTATAAGTGTCTCCAAAGTTAGTTTCGAGATGGCTGCCGCTAACGATTAGTTTTAATGCGAGCGATTGGTCAGAGTTAATTTCCCGCATTAGCCAGTAAAGGAGGCCATACTCTGCTCTGCTGCCGGTGACAACGCAAATTTTACGTTTACCCACGTTTCCATCCGATTTTGCATGGAAAAAACAAAGGTAAATTTGAGAACGTCATTTAATGTAGTCTTGATTTGTTAGCATACCGGAAGATGACGTGTTTCCTATTGCTTCTTTAGTGTTATTTTGGAAGGTGCTTTGAAAGTTGTGAACTAGATGGAAGATTTATTATCCGAGCATACATATCCTCAGTAACCGATAAGTTTGAGCGATACGCGGTTTTAAACATTGGCAGAAGATGCATTGGCCGCCATGCGGGGCGGGCTCCGTAACCGGCATTGTTTAGAGCGGCCAATGAAATGTCCCGAAAACTCACATCGGATTTTTCTAATACTAAAAGATTCAGCCAATAATTACTTTTTGCCCACCTTGGTTCAGAAAAAATGTTAACTCCATCTATCGAGGAAAAAGCTTCTTTATAGGATTTTGCAAGCCTTCGCTTTTGAATCAGAAAATCTGGTAACTTTTCCATCTGAGCACATCCTAAAGCTGCGTTTATGTTGGGCAACCGATAATTGAAGCCGATTTCTTGGTGAATGAATTCCCATTGATGCTTTTCTTTTGCAGTTGATGTCAAATAACGTAATTTGTCAGCAAGCATTGTATCGTTTGTTAAAATTGCCCCTCCACCTCCTGTAGTAATGGTTTTGTTCCCGTTAAAACTTAGGATTGAGGCTCGTCCAAAAGTGCCAGCATGTTTATGGTTATAATAAGAACCGAGAGCTTCCGCTGCATCTTCGATTAATGGCACCCTAAATTCATTGCTAAGATCAGAAAGTGCGTCTAAGTCTGAAGGATGCCCAAAGGCATGTACGCAAACTATTGCGGCAATTCTTTTCCCTGTTTTGCAGTTGATCAATTCTGCATTTTCGCGTGTAGTGATGGCCTTAAGATGTTTTCGGAGTTTTTTAGCGTCGAGCCCAAGAGAAATTCTTTCAATGTCGACAAAGTGAGGGGTCGCCCCAGTGTAAGTTACAGCATTTGCTGTGCCAACAAAAGTAAAAGAAGGAACAACAACCTCATCGTCGCAACCAATATTTAAAGCGGAAAATATTGCGTGCAATGCAGCAGTTCCGCTTGAAGTTGCAACTACATGTCTAGCCTTTGTGAAGTTAGCTATCATGTCTTCGAATTTTTCAACATATTTTCCAGCTGTTGATACCCAACCTGTATCAATGCAGTCTTTTAAATACAATAATTCTCTTTCAGAAAAACAAGGTTCGTGAAGAGGAGCAGGTTGTCCTATGATACGGTCAAGAGTGCAAACAATTGATTTGATAGAAGGTGTTATATTATGAGACAGGATACTTAACCTGATAATTGCCGTAAAAATTGAGGCGATGCTCTATATCAGGAAACAAATTTTCCTTTAGCGCGCTAAAAAGCTCTTGGATGCCGTCTTCAATCGTATAGGTTGGTTCAAAGTTAAGGGTCTCCCTTATTTTTGTAAAGTCTACCCTGTAATTACGTGGGTCGGGGCCGTGGTCTTGATAAGCGATGGGCGCATCGGGGATAAACTTTAGAATTGTCTCAACAATCATGCGCTTAGTATAATTGTTAGCTTCTCCACCGGCATTAAAGACTTCAAATTTTATTGCCCGGTTAGGTGCTTCAAGCGCATTATGAATCACAGCAGCAAAGTCTTGAACATGGCAATATGGCCTCCATGTATCTGGGTCATAAACAAGTAGTTTATTTTTAAGGGCCATTTCCCGGACAAATTGGCTGATTGTCAGGTCAAAGCGCATCCGGGGTGCAAGTCCAAAAGCAGTAGCAAAACGCAATATTACAACATCATAATTTGCTTTCCCATTGAGTGCTAACAATTTTTTTTCTGCTTTTACTTTTGCTTTTGCATAAAGTGAAAGTGGTTTGAGTTCGAAATTTTCATCAGCAACTTGGTTCTCCCGGATAAAACCGTAATTAGAGCACGTTGATACAAATATAACTCGCTGGAGTTTCTGTCCATCAAGCAGGTCTATCAACCTGCTTATTCCAACGTCGTTTACTGCTCTATGAACTCCTGGGTATTTCTTTGTAATTGGGTCGCCAACTAGGCCCGAAAGGATAACAACATCAGTAGCCCCCATGAGAGCTTTTTTCACAGTATTGGGGTTAGCGTGATCCCCATTAAGAACCTCAAATCCAGGGGCATCCATTAATCCAAGCATAACATTCTGACTTCCGTATAAAAATAAGTCGACCACTCGAACCATATAACCACTATTTAAAAGGCGACGAGCTACTATTGGCCCAATATATCCACCACCGCCAAATATCGTAACTAAACGTTTCCCTTGAGATTTGCTTGGTTTAGCACTCATTAGTTTTATTCTTATTTTCCACGCTACCGCACTTCTGGTGAAAATACACCAGGCAAAAGTACTGCACGCCAGTTAAATTTAATTATACAGCGGCGTAAATCGCATCTTTCGATACAGTAGTTCGAACCTGTTGTCCGAGTAGGTTAAGCAAAATTGTGACGCGGTTTTTATCATCGTTACTTTCAAATAAAGCCTCTAAATCACCTAATGCGCGATGTATAACACGGACAGTTTGTCCGGGCCGAAAACAATTTCCCAGGTGTGTTTTTACTAATCCGTCACTATCTTGTCGGGCCCGAATCTCATCAATGACATGCTCCGGAATAGCCGCAGGTTTTGTCCCAAAGCGAATAACGTCGACAATCCCGACAGTCGATCGAATTGCTCTCCATGATTTATTATGTGGTTCAATCTTGACAAACAAATATCCTGGAAAAAGGGGGCGGGGGACCCAATCAATTTTACGAGCATGACTGCGTCTTTTAAGGTATTTAGGCAGAAGTACACTAAATCCCTGCCTTAACAGATGCTGAAGCGAGATATCTTCGGCATTTTTGTGGGTTTTTGTTGCGCACCAGTAGGTCATTATCTGTCTTTTCCTATCACAGGTTTTTTATCAATTCCAAGGAATTTGGGCGCAAAAACACGTTCTGTCGGCAAAATACTTCGAGCTAAGCGATAGTAATAAATTGGGTTCTTCATGTCACAGATAATCACGGCATCAAAGGACTGTAACTTTCCCTCAGGTATTGTAAGCAAACCTTCATGAGAGTTTTTTGCGATGGCGGAGTTTTTGCTGAAGTGGTATAGCTTTATTTCTTTTGTGGGCACAGACATAACAAAAATATCTACAAGATCACCTTCCCCCATAACAACCACCCGGCGCCACTTGTTTTTCTGGCAGCAACTGTAAATTGTATTAGCTTCATCGCGTGTAACCCGAAATAATCCCAGGGATTGCGAGAGGTATTCAGCAGTTAAATGGGTTTTTTCTAAAAACCCTTTAGGAGTTAGATAATAAGCGTATCGATTTGCTGGTGCTTGCTTGACCTTGATAAACCCTTTCTTAATGCAGCGTTTCAGATACGTGTTTGCTAGCCCGAGGGCAATTGATAACTCGTTGGCAATAAAACGTTGGGAGATGCGGTCGCTATTATGTATAGCAGTTAGTAGATCCAACGTAATTCGCTGTTCGCTATCCAAAGTATTTGATTCTGAATTATATTTAGCCATACGAGTGACGTCTGCTTTTTTTATGATAAAAAAGCAATGTACAGCGTTCATTGGGTGAACGTCAAGCGTGTTCGTGCAATGAACGCTAGAAAATTATAATATTTACATATTTAATTGGGCTGAATATTTTTCCTGCTTAACAATGAAGTAGCAACTTAAGTTCGTTTAAAAGAACAAAGTATAAGAATTTTTATTATTAATAGAATTAGTTTTTATAGGGTGTATGGACTATTTAGTCTTTATATATAGATTATTGGCTCCTATCTTCACCGGATTAGAGGATTGCTAGGTGATGGGTGGTAGCAATTTAATGCAAGACAATATTGCAATAATTGGTCTCGGGTACGTTGGGCTTCCGCTTGCCTTGGAATTAGCTAAAAACTTTGACGTCATTGGATTTGATGTTTCAGTACAGCGAACCCGAGAGCTAAAAGCACACCAGGATAGAACCGGGGTAGCTTCAAGGGAAACTTTACGTAATAGTTCTCTTCTGATCACTTCAACCACGAGCGATATTGTTGGTCGAGCTATCTATATAGTTACAGTCCCAACTCCGGTGAATTTAGAAAAGCAACCCGACCTTTCAGCTTTACTTAATGCATGCAAAGCAGTTGGCCAGCTTATGCGGAAAGGCTCAATTATTGTATTTGAAAGTACAGTTTATCCTGGTGTTACAGAAGAGATTTGCGGCCCTGAACTTGAGCAAACATCAGGTTTAATCAGTGGCAAAGATTTTTTTTTAGGCTATTCGCCTGAACGGATGAATCCGGGGGATGGGAAGCATACGGTTGATAGAATTACTAAAGTTGTAGCAGGTCAAACTTTTGAAGTTACCCAAAAACTAACTCAACTATATGGGAGTATAAATGGTAAAAAGATTTTTGCCGCGAAAAATATAAAAACTGCAGAAGCCGCAAAAGTTATAGAAAACGCTCAGAGGGATATTAATATAGCTTTTATAAACGAAGTAGCAATGATTTGTAAAAAAACAGGTCTTTCCACTCATGAGGTTCTAACTGCTGCTCGAACAAAATGGAATTTTCTCGATTTTGTTCCAGGATTAGTTGGAGGCCACTGTATTGGCGTTGATCCTTATTACCTTTCATACTGGTCAAAAATAAATGGGCATAATCCTGAGGTAATTCTAGCAGGCCGCCGCATAAATGATGGTATGGCTATATTTCTAGCTGAAAAAATTAATAAAGAACTTACTCAAGGGCGCAAAAAAATATTAATGCTAGGTCTAAGTTTTAAAGCAAATGTTCCAGATCTTAGAAATTCTAAATCAGCTGATTTAGCAAATGCTCTTAAGCGACAAGGGCACGATATAGAAGTTCATGATCCTGTTGTTGATGCAGCAGAGGCCAAAACAGTTTATGGCTTCGATTTACTTAAAAATCTTCAAAAAGTAAATTACTTTGATTGTGTCATCGGGTCTGTTTCACACAAAACTTATTGCTCATTTAATAGCCATATATTGGCATCGCTTGTAAAAAATGATGGGCTAATTGTAGATTTGATGGGCATGTGGCAAGGCATTGAGCTCCCTAAAACAGTTCGCCGATGGGAGCTTTAATGGGGTTTGTAGAACCGAAGTTTTTTTGTGATGAGGAAGAATGCGCTAAGGTGTTAGCAAAAGAAATGGGAGACCTGTTGCGTCAGAGGCTCTCTAGGCGCAAACGTGTTTATGCAGCATTTTCTGGAGGGAGGACACCTCGAATTGTCTTACCACTTTTAGCCGCTGAATCAGATATTGATTGGGGACGCGTTACTGTCATGCTTACGGACGAGCGTTGGGTGTCAAGTAATAATGTTAGGAGCAATGAGCGCTTGGTCCAAAAGTTTTTTTTGGATAAAGGTGCAAAAAAAGTGAAGTTTTTTGGATTTTGGTCAAGGAGGAAGTCGCGAGAAGAAATTTGTAGAAACATTGGCGGTATACTAAAAAAAAACATTGAATCTTTAGACCTAGTATATCTTGGCATGGGTGAAGATGGACATATTGCATCGCTCTTTCCATGCACATCGCAAAGCGCGTTTGGATCAAAAGATAGTTACTGCGTTTTGGGCAATTCATCAACGGTGCCCAAAAATCGAATCAGTTTATCGTTATCATCGTTGTTGAAGTCGCGTGCAATATTTTTGCAGTTAAGTGGGCCAACAAAGCGACGGGTGTATGAGGCGGCTCTTAAGGCTGGCCCAAGCCCTCTGTTGCCTGTTAGCCTTATCCTCTGGAGCAGGCACCCGGATTTGAAAATATATATAGCAAAGTAATTACTTAATGAGATTTCATTCTTGACAAAAAAGCTCTATTTAGTGTTTCTTTCTTTATAGAGTAAATTGATAATTTAATCTTAGGCTAAGCCTGAGTGGAAAACTTCCATTTTATTAACGTTTCATTTTTGGTTAAGCACCCGGTGACAGCTAACATGAGAGTGCGCCTATGGTGCCCATTTCCAAAGTAGACGCTTTTTTCAATTGTGAACGGTAGAAGGCAATCAAATTGCCAAGTATGCCCATTTAAGGGCTTCAGAATGGCCCTTGTTTTTCTTTCAAGTTGAAATATCCTGACATTAGGGTGAATATGAAAACGTATCACAAAAGATGCGTTGGAATCTCCAGTAACTTTATCTTCACCACGAAAATCGTGGCCGTCTGAAGAAAGGTAAAGTGTTCGAGTAATATTTACGCCAAATTCCCTATAGTAGGCATCGTGGGTGGCCTCGACAAAACGCGATCCCTTATAATCATTTCGGTTGTGAACAATGTGAAAAATTGAACTGACGCTTTTATCAGCGAGAGTGATAGTTGAATAGGCAGCGCTGGCGAAAAGCGCTTTATTCCATTTAGTTGTTCTTTTTTCCGTTCGATTGCCGCAGTTGCAAACAAGGCGCGATTTTCCATTTGAAAGCTCAAACGCTAATGCAGAAGCGTTTGAGGCATTCCTATAATGGGTTTTCGACAAAACTCCTGAATCGAAAATAGCAGTTGTTTGTCCTGCGCGGAGACGCGAAAATCCAGTGTGGCGAGCATTAGTAATTGCTCTTGGATTGGTTTTTGATGCCTTTAAAACCTCATCAATTAGATCTGAATTTCCCTCTATGCTTCCCCCAAACAAGGCAAACCCTCCATCACCATGACGCAGAGCCTTTACAAATGGAGCCAGCCGATCAATTCCAGCAACCAAAGCTTCAGGCAGAGTTTGCTGAAAGCAAATCAAAAGGTCCCGTACATTTACTAATATTGCAAGTAAGGCAAGTGCGATTGAAGGGCTTCTTGAAATGTGACCACCGTCCGGTAAAATATGTTTCTGAATATCGAGTTCAAAATATTTAATCGTTCGTTTGCGTTTCTTGTTAAATGCGGTAAATGCAAAAGCCGAGTAAATACGTCCCCAATGTGCAAGAAAACAGTGCCAGCTATTTGTGTCTTCTAGGTGCGCGTGATGTAAATGTTTAGCTTGCCGAAATAAACAAACATAAAATTTTTTCCGGAAATCAGGACTTGCACTTATACAAATAGATTGATGTAGGGAGAGCCAATAACCGACACGTTCCCCTAGCAAATCTGGTCGCCAAACAAAGTCGTCCCAGTGTCCCCATAATTCGATCCACTTTAAAATATTACTTTGTAGCTCACGGTTCAATCTAGCGCTAGATGCAGAAAAAGTATTCAGTGTAACCCAACGATATCCATGGAGCCCGCGGGAATAAGGTTCATTTGATAAAGGCCAGTATTTTTGTGGGATAGATAAAGGGTTGGGTGACAGAAACAAGCCTTCACTATTATCGGCTAAAAAAATAGCTCTAGAAAAAAATTCAGGGATTTCGGGAAGATTTTGTAGTGTTACAGGTAGTTGGTTTCCTAACCAATGACTGTAGATCCTGGTTTTCCACCAGAGCAACAGTATTTTCCTATGATAGGTCTTAATCCAGTTCAAAGGAATCCCTATAATCGATATTCAAATGTTTTTTCTGATCACCTTTTTTTAGGTAACAATTACCAATAACCAATGTCTCGATATCTGTTCCCATGAAGCATCTAAAGGCATCTTCTGGCGTGCACACAATGGGTTCTCCCCGGATGTTAAAGCTAGTATTCACCAGAACTGGGCAACCGGTTTTTTCTTTGAATAGGGTAAGCAGGGCATGAAAAATGGGATTGGTATCAGAGCGAACAGTTTGAACGCGCGCCGAATAATCCACATGTGTGACAGCAGGAATTTTTGAGCGGGGGACATTTAATTTTTCAATACCAAAGAGCTTTTTTTCAGCGTTTGTCATTATATGGCGGTGTTTTTCATTTATTTCAGCTACAAGTAACATATAAGGGCTGTCGCCATTTAAATTGAACCAGTCTTCAACGTCCTCTCGACGGATAGATGGTGCAAATGGGCGAAAGCTCTCACGGTACTTTACTCTAAGATTAAGGCTTTTTTGCATGGTCGGCGATCGTGGGTCAGCGAGAATTGAACGTCCACCCAGGGCCCGTGGACCGAACTCCATCCGGCCCTGAAACCAGCCTACGGCCTCTTCTCTTGAGAGGGAGTTTACAGTAGTTTCCAAAATTGTCGTTCTATCCATTACCTCAAAAACTGCATCTACGTTAGCGAGCCGTTTTTCTATATCATGTTGGTCAAATGAGGGACCGAGGTAACTGCCATTCATAGCATCTAGTCCTGAAGAGGCTACACGGGGTTTACCTTTGAAGATATGATAGGTTCCAAGCGCTGCACCAAGGGCCCCTCCCGCATCTCCTGCTGCTGGTTGTATCCAAAGATTTTCAAATGCATTGTCACGGAGGAGTTTTCCATTAGCTACACAGTTGAGAGCCACACCCCCCGCTAAACAAAGATTTTTTTGTCCGGTTTCTTTAGCCAGGCCTCGAGCTAATTTTAAAATAATTTCTTCGGTAACAGCTTGAACTGATGCTGCAAGGTCCATGTGTTTTTGGGTAAGTTTTTCGGACTCCGGTTTGCGGGCAGGGCCTCCAAGTAAATTTTCAAATTTTTTGTTGACCATAGTTAATCCTGTACAATAGTCAAAAAACGATTGGTCAAGAAAAAATGAACCATCGTCTTTTACGTCTATAAGATTGTCAAAAATAAGGTTTTTATACTTTGGTTCCCCATAGGGAGCGAGGCCCATAACTTTATATTCTCCGGAATTTACTTTGAAGCCTGTGTAATACGTGAAGGCGGAGTAGAGAAGGCCAATGGAATGCGGGAATTGGATTTCTTTGATTACGTTCAGATCGCTCCCGCATCCTATAGCGGCAGATGTAGTTGCCCATTCACCTACACCATCCATTGTCAAAACCAGGGCCTCATTAAAAGGTGACGGAAAGAACGCACTTGCAGCATGACTTTGATGATGTTCAGAAAATAATAATTTTTTTTGCCAGTCAAAATTGGAGTTAAATTTTTGGAATTGTTTTTTTAACAAGTCTTTTTGGAATAGCTTTTCTTTAAGCCATATTGGAATTGCCATTTGAAATGACTTGAAGCCTCTTGGTGCAAAAGACAGATAGGTTTCAAGTAAACGTTCGAATTTTAATAACGGCTTGTCATAAAAAGTTACAAAATCAACCGCAGAGAGGTCACAATTGGCTTCAGCTAAACAGTATGTAACAGCATTTTTTGGGAAAGTTGCGTCATGTTTTTTTCGCGTAAATCTCTCTTCCTGGGCTGCCGCTACAATCTTTCCATCACAGATTATAGCTGCGGCACTATCATGGTAAAATGCGGAGATCCCTAAAATTTTCAATTTTTGGCCTAGCTTAAAAGATAGTATAAATAAAAGGAGCTACTGCTGTTCCTTGGCTAAGTACAACTAAGCCACCTAAAACCAACATCATGACAAGTATTGGCAACATCCAAAATTTTTTTCGTACTTTCATGAAATTCCAAAGCTCAATAACAAAATGCATAGTCTGCTCCTAGAATTGATTTTTCATGCTAATCGGCGAGGGACCGGGCGGGTTCCGCTTTATCCAATAGGTTTCGGTAGTTGGATTTGGTTTCAAGCGCAGAGGATCTCTATTTGTCAGGCGCATAATGAGGCCAATCGGCACAATACTCGTGAAAAACAAAATACCCATAATTATTGGGTGCATAAACCGAGATAGGAGCATTCCAAATTTAAACCAGAAAATGTTCAGGGGCCTTAGAAGTTTGGGGCAAGCTATTCCTATGAGAAGGAAAATAATACCAATAACAAGTGTACCAACTCCAAAACTATTGTCGACCCCTAATACAAAATACCCAATGAGACTAAAAACTAACGCAAAAACAAAACCAAAAGATCTCTCGGTACCTATTATCACTTCATTTTCACGCCCGAGGTCCTCGTGAATATTCAAGTCTGGCATTTTAAAATTCCCCTTTACATAGTGGTTATGTACCCGCGATAAAAACTTTAGTAAAGTCTAATAGGGGTTTCTAATAAGTCGGGCGGCAAAAAAACCATCCATCCCACCCTCACATCCACGGTAAAACGGAAAGGTTCTTAAGTATCCCTCACTAGTTATAGCTTCCGACAGGCCACCAATCTCATTTGGTCTAATCTTATCCAAGTGATAATCTGAATGCCGTTCGAGGAAACTAGCTACTTGAATGGGACCTTCTTCAACCTGAACTGAGCAGACACAATAAATTAAAATTCCTCCTGGCCGAACTAGTTTAGCAATATTATTCAATAGTTTAGACTGGATTTTGTTAAGATCTTTTATATCTTGGGGACTGCGGGTTCTTAATATATCAGGATGCCGACGAAGGGTCCCGGTTCCTGAGCAGGGTGGGTCTAACAAAACGGCGTCAAAAACTTTATCTGGTTTCCATGTTATGGCATTAGTTTCTATGACAGTTGCCTTTAATTCTAAGCGATGGAGGTTATCAAATAAAATAGCCACACGATTTTTTGAGTGATCTACGGCGGTCACTTTTGCCCCGGCAACTAGCAATTGTGCCGTTTTTCCGCCCGGAGCTGCACATATATCGGCGACGTCTAAGCCTCGGATGTTTCCGAAGAGTTTTACAGGCAGGGAGGAGGCAGCATCTTGAATCCACCATGCCCCTTGATAATAACCTGGCAATGCAGAAACAGGACCAGGATTTTGGATTTGCAAACTCCCTGTTTTCGTGATTTTTGCATTTAGACAAGCTGCCCAGAAATCAGCGTCGATTCTAACAGTAAGGTTTAATGGCGCTTCAACAAGGCTTGCCTTGGAAATTTTTCGACAGATTTTTTCTCCGTAAACTTTTGACCAATTATTCCATAGCCAGCTAGGAATATTGGTCTTTATGTCGTCGATCTTTGCAATTAGCTCAATGTGTTCACGGTCAAGACGACGCAGTATTGCATTTATCATCCCTTTTGTTCCGTGTTCACCAATTTTATCAATGAGTTGTAATGAAGTTGAAATAGCCGCATATGGTGGGGTTGATAGGAACAAAAGTTGGCAAGCACCAAGCCGCAATATGTTTAGGCTGTTAAAATACTTTTCAGGAATAGGTTTTTTAAGTAGCTGAGAGAGAAGTGCATCAATTAATCCAAGATTTCTCAGGGTAATTAAAACTAAATTATAGATAAAATTTTTGTCCTGTTGAGATATCACACTTTGTCCGATTATTTTCTTGAAGGAAAAATCTAGGGGATGTTTCTTTTGTAGAATCTTATTTAAGATAAATAACGCAGAAAGGCGCGGATTTTTTTCTATTTGCTTCATGCTTATTTGGCACCCCAAGAACTCTTTTTAAAAGATTTTGACTGGATGACAGCAGATGTTGTGAGTAGTAAATACCAGATTATAACTTGATTATTAGCTCAAAAGCTATTTTAAATGGAATCAAATTACTGCCCTGGAAAGAATGTTTTAGCCACAAAATATTGATAAATAAAAAGCATATATTCATTGTAAAGCATTAGTTTTAACCTTGGAACTTTTTGGCCTCTTTTAGATCAGCTGTGAAAAATTAGATTGTGGTACAATACAGAAGAAGATGTTGTCTTGCAGCAAAAGTTTGATCCTTAAAGCAAATTTAGGAGAATTTTTAGGGAGACTCAAAATACAGTGGCCTTACCACACAAAGGATTTTCAAACTCGTTAAGGTATTGGAGAAATCAAGAAAAAACTAGCGTTTTACTTATACCAGTGTGGTCATCCAGGGAATACCCGCCATGATATTACAAAAACTAAAAAAATTTTTAGATACCCAGGGACGAAAGAAAAGAAAAAGAACGGAACGCAGGGATGCAAGTGACTTTCTTCCCTCCAATGCAACTGACTTGGGACTGGTTGCCAAGATTTTAGTTGCGAATTTTGAAGGACTTGATGGGATTACGGCATCGAGAGCGGTCGCTGCAGCATTTGCAGAAGAGTCCGAAGTGATGGCAAGTCCTTTGAATTATGCATTAAAGCAACCTACTAAAACTACTTCTATTGATCGTACTAACTTGCAAACTGAGATGACACAACGAGTGCTGGATGAGCAAAAGGGGGCATTGCTGGTTTGGGGCGAAATGCAAGATATGGGCACCTCGATGACAGTCCGCTTTTCATTACCGAGAGGTTCTGAAGAGAAAGCGCGTTATTTTTCTAGCGAAGAACCATTGGAAATTCCTTATCCTATTCCAAGCCAACTGAGAGCAGTAATTATTAGTGCAGCGCTTTCCATATTAGCAACGTCGTACAAGGGCCCTCGTAAAAAAATTGCAATGTCATTACGATCACATTTAGCCCGAATAAAAAATCTTTTAGAGCAACTGCCAGGAGACCTCTCAATTGATCAGAGTGTGTCTATTCTAAATTATTTTGGTAACGCCGCAGTCGCCAGCTGGTCGCTTGGCAATAGAAAGGATTTAATTTTATCTGAGACGGCCTTTGATAAAGCTCTTGCATTTATTGACAAAAAAACACGACCTTTACTATGGGGGAGAGTCCGAAACAATCAAGCTTCTTTGCTTGAAAAAAAAGGTAGAAAAACAAGGGATTCAGATTCTCTGAAACAGGCAGTGATCTTGTACCAGGAAGTGGGCGGTGTGTTAGGTAGAAAGGCGCGCCCCCAAGAATGGGGTTTGGCGTGGGCGCGATCTGCTCTCGTCCTTTATCGCCTCAGTTCGATGGAGCTTGAGTTTAGAGAGCTACACTTAAAAGCGTCAGCGGAAGCATTTGATTGTGCAATAGCTGTTTTTGATCGTGACTTGTATCCAGCATATTGGGCTGAACTTATGAATCAATATGGCATAGTTTTGATGGTATTAGGGGAGCATGTAGTTGGAAGTGTAATGCTAGAAAAGTCAGTAAAATGTTTTCGTGAAGTTCTCAAAATTCGAACTCGGTCGGCAGTACCATTGCTTTGGGCCGAGACCGCAAACAATTTGGGTGCAGCTGGATTTGCGCTTTATAAAAGGGTGAACGATATAAGCCTTTTAAAAGAAGCTTCTTTATGTTTTGAGGGAGCGGTGGATGTTTTTTACCGGACGCAAGGTTATGAAAGAAGAGTTTCTGTTATTAGTAAAAACCTAGATCGTGTTCGAACCCTTCTTGCCCAGACAAGAGAGTTAAAAAGAAGTGATGTATAACGTCAGCGCAAGTTCTCAACGTAGATACAAAAAATCGTTGAGGCGATGAAAGAGATCAAGATGTTTTATTCTGTCTATTGTCTATTAGGTCGTCGACAACTGAGGGGTCAGCCAGTGTTGACGTATCACCAAGATTCTTAAAATCATCCATTGCAATTTTCCGCAAAATTCGGCGCATGATTTTACCAGACCGTGTTTTTGGTAACCCTGGAGCCCATTGAAGCCAGTCAGGGGTAGCGATTGGGCCAATTTCACGACGAACCCAATCTTTTAAGCTTTTTTTCAAGCCATCTGATGGAACTTCACCCGAATTCAGTGTCACATATGCATAGATACCCTGGCCCTTTATGTCATGAGGTGCACCTACGACAGCAGCTTCTGCAACTAAATTGTGCGCGACCAATGCGCTTTCCACTTCAGCTGTACCCATTCGATGCCCTGATACATTAATGACATCATCAACACGACCTGTAATCCAGTAATACCCATCTTCATCACGCCGGCAACCATCACCCGTGAAGTACTTACCTTTATATGTTGAGAAGTACGTATCAACAAATCGCGTATGATCGCCGAACACAGTACGCATTTGCCCGGGCCAGCTATCTTTTATGCATAAATTACCCTCGCAGGCTCCTTCTAAGGGGCTCCCGCTTTGATCAACAATTTGTGGCTGGATACCAAAAAAAGGCCGGGTTGCTGAACCTGGTTTTAACATTGTTGCACCAGGCAGTGGTGTGATCATTATTCCGCCAGTTTCTGTTTGCCACCAGGTATCCACAATAGGGCAGCGTTTTTGCCCTACAACATTATAATACCAAAGCCAGGCTTCAGGGTTTATAGGCTCGCCAACCGTGCCTAGGAGCTTGATTGATTTTCGAGAAGTGGCATTGACAGGTCCATCGCCCTCTCTCATTAAAGCCCGGATTGCTGTAGGGGCTGTATAAAAAATTTCTACATTATGCTTGTCACAAATATCCCAAAAACGACTTGCGTTCGGGTAATTGGGAACCCCCTCGAACATCAAGGTAGTAGCTCCATTTGCTAGCGGACCATAAATGATATAACTGTGCCCTGTTACCCAGCCAACGTCAGCCGTACACCAGTATATTTGTTCGTCATGATAATCAAAGACATACTGGTGGGTCATTGCGGCATAAACTAAATAACCGCCAGTAGTATGGAGAACGCCCTTAGGCTTTCCAGTGGAACCCGAGGTATAAAGTATAAAAAGCGGATCTTCGGCATTCATTTCTTCTGCTGGGCAATTAGCGCTCGCCTTTTCTACAGCTTCATGATACCAGATATCGCGATCTGGAACCCAATTAACATCAGCGTTTGTGTGTTTTACGACAAAAACTTTTTGCACGTTAGCGCATTGCTCTAAAGCTTTATCAGTATTTTCTTTAAGGGGTATGGGTTTTCCGCCGCGGATACCTCCATCAGCAGTAATAACGTAATGTGAATCACAATCGTTTATACGACCGGCTAAAGCCTCCGGCGAAAAGCCGCCAAAAACCACTGAATGAATAGCACCAATTCTTGCACATGCTAACATTGCATATGCCGCTTCCAAGATCATAGGCATATAAATAGTTACAACGCTTCCTTTTTCTACACCCTCCGTCTTCATGGCATTTGATAGACGACAAACATTTTGATGCAGTTCTTTATAAGTAACTTTTTTGTCTATTGACGGGTCGTCACCCTCCCAGATAATAGCTGTTTGGTCCCCTCGACTAGAAAGGTGGCGGTCAATGCAGTTATAAGACGCATTTAATGTTCCATCGAAAAACCACTTTATTGAGATATCAGGATAATTATAGTTGACCTCTTTAATTTGGGTGTAAGGCTTAAACCAGTCGATTCGTTTTCCATTTTCATTCCAAAACGCTTCTGGTTCTTCAATAGACCGTTGATACATCTTAAGATAATTTGAATTGTCGCAGTGGGCGTTGTCGCCAAAATTTTCTGAAATAGGAAATACCTGGTCTGTGCTCATAGTAATAAATCTCCAATGCTAAATTCTTATTTTACAAAACTTCCATTTATCTTTGAAAGGGCACAAATCAATTTCCGTATGATTCGATTAAATAAATCTTGTCGTTTTCAACTATGTTGGGAACCACAGTTAGGGCAGTTCCTGTACAGGGGCCGGATACACAGGCCCCATCCTGTATGCGGAATAAGGCCCCGTGTGTTGAACAAATAATATATGTTTTGTCTGCGTTCAAAAATTTTCCTGGTTTGAAGTCTAAAGGTGCTCCAATATGCGGACACTTGTTCCTATAGGTGAAAACGTTTTTTTCGAATCGAATAGCCATAATCCCAGCTTGCCGCCCACGAAACCATTTTGAAAACCCTTGGGAATCCTGATTTGGGATTTCGTTTAGGTTGCAGAGCAGTGTTTTCTGCGGGTTTTTATAAAAATTATTTTGCAAGGCGTAACTTCTAACAATAAATTAATCAAGCTTCTCTAATCTGCTATTTAAGGCATTTTAGTATACGATTATAAAAAAAATCTATCAAACTTCATTTTTTATGTTTCGGCGAAGAAGCTGATTAATTGTATCTGTAATTTCCGCGCGTTCATTAACAACTTTATTGACGGCACAGCAAATAGGCATGCTGACCCTTAATTGGTTAGCTAGGCCGGTGACGGCCAATGCAGAAGTTGTGCCCTCGGTGAGAGAAAGATTTTTGTTTGAAATTGTGTCTACAGTTTCATCCTTTCCAAGCATTAGGCCAAAAGAATAATTTCTGGATTGAACGCTAGTACATGTCAGAGTCAAATCCCCAACACCTGAAAGCCCCATCAAGGTTTTTGTATTAGCGCCTTTAGCTTGGCCGAGCCGTTTCATTTCTGCGAGGCCTCGAGAAATTAATGCTGCCCGCGCATTTTCCCCAAAATTACGTGCCACCACAATTCCACATGCTATAGCTAATATATTTTTCACTGCTCCACCAATCTGAGCCCCGATAATATCATTGGAGTAATACGTTCTAAATGTTGGTGTAGCAATCAACCTACTGAGTTTATTCCCAATTTTCTTGTCTTGGCACGCTATGGTCACTGCGGTCGGCAATCCTGTTGCTACTTCACGGGCAAAAGTTGGGCCAGACAATACAGCAACGGGGGCTTTTGGAAGATACTCAGAAAGAACTTCTGACAATAACTTGTAGGAATTTTTTTCAATCCCTTTTGAGCAAATTACTAGAGGTATAGAGGAGCACTTGTTCGAAGCCAGTTTAACCGCAATAGTTCGAATGGTTTGTGCTGGAACAACTAGGAAGACAATATCGGATTTTTTGATAGCCTTTAAGTCAACTAATGCCGCGTTAATTTTAGGGTTAATCTTTATATTCGGTAAGTAGCTTGCATTAGTATTTTTGGTTTTAATCTCAGAAACGGTTTTGTTCTTGCGTGCATGGAGTAATACGTTATGACCTGCATTGGCCAGCACATTGGCTAGAGCTGTACCCCATGATCCTGCGCCGACTATAGATACATCTACCATTTTCTAGTTATATCAATTGAGTCTTTTGACCGAGTGGCCATCTAGGACGGGGTTTAAATGACATATCATCGTTTTTATTGTTAATTTGCTCACTATTAAGTTTTTCCAACGCAGCCCATGCGATCATTACCGCATTATCTGTGCACAAATCAATGGGAGGTGCTGTAAACTGAAAGTCTTTTTCTATTGTTAGCGTTTTTAGGCATAGTCGAAGTTGTGTGTTTGCAGCTACGCCGCCTGAAATAACAAGACGGTTAATTTTGGGATGATTTTTCTTACAGATATCTATAGCGTGGCCAGTGCGATCAACAACAGCCTCGGTAGCAGCCAATTGGAAAGAAGCACAGATGTCTGATATATCTTTTCTTGTCAATTTTCTAGCCGGAAATTTTTCTATCAGAAACCTAACAGCTGTCTTTAATCCTGAAAAAGAAAAGTCACAGCCGCTACGACCTAACATGGGGCGGGGAAGCAAAAAGCGTGACGAATTTCCAGTTTCTGCATACTTTTGAACAACGGGCCCTCCAGGAAGCCCTAACCCAAGCATTTTTGCTACCTTATCAAAAACCTCGCCCAGAGCATCATCTTTTGTAGTTCCAATTCGATTAAAGCTATCAGCATCTTCGACCACTAGAAGCTGGCAGTGGCCACCTGATGTTAGCAACAATAGATAGGGAAATTTAACTCTATCTGTCAAGCGAGGTATAAGGGCGTGCCCCGCCAAGTGATTAATTGCTAAAAATGGTTTTTCATGAACACTAGCCATAGCTTTTGCCATTGTGACGCCAACCAATAGACCGCCAATTAAACCGGGTCCGGCTGTGGCAGCAATTGCAGTAATATCGGTGAAATCAACACGTGCCTTTTTCATAGCTTCGTCAATAATAAAGTGCAGTTGTTTGAGATGCGCCCGTGCAGCTAGCTCCGGCACAATTCCACCGTATGGCTTATGCTCCTGGATCTGGGTTAAGACAACGTTAGATAAAATTTTTCTATTTTTGTTTACAACCGCTACCGCGGTTTCATCACAACTAGTTTCAATTCCGAGAACCAACATGGCAATGTTTTTCAATTTTTACGTTTAACTTTACTATTTAGGTGCTGCTAGGTAAGTTAAAGTGAACTTATGCAACGATTACTGATCACCCGTCCTAAAAGGGATTCTGTTTCGCTAGCAGAAAAACTTAGAAAAATTGGGGTGGCCCCTGCCGTTCAACCTATGTTAAATGTTCGTATCTTGGGTAAGACTGTCCCAGAACTTGACAACTTACAAGCTCTTTTAGTTACTAGCGCAAATGGGCTTCGGGCCTTTTCTTTAAAGTGCCCATCACGCAAGATACGGGTGCTGTCAGTAGGAGAGGCCTCTGCAGAAGCTGCAAAAAATTCTGGATTTTCAGAAATAGAGAGCGCAGATGGTGATGTGAATGACTTGGTAGAATTAGTTAGAGCGAAGCTGTCACCAGAAAATGGCATATTACTTCACCCTGCAGGAACAGAAGTTGCAGGCAATTTAGGGGAATCTCTTAGGAAAGACGGTTTTGACTATCAGCGTTTAGTATTATACGAAGCGCAAGAAATTAGAGAGTTCCAACCGAGTATTTTAGACCTTTTGGACGGCAAGGGGTTTTGGGGTGTCCTTTTTTTTTCGCCACGGACGGCCAAGATTTTTGAAGATCTTTTGGAAAAAACAAAACGAGATCAGGCGGTCGTTAACCTCGATGCTTTATGTCTTAGCAGGAATGTTGGGCAAGCACTTCGTTTAAACTGGAAAAACATAAGAATTGCTAATAAGCCAAACCAGTGTTCTCTAATAGAAACTGTGGAGTCTTTTCGTTCGTTTCAGAGCTAGTTCGTGTGAGGAAAAAGATGGCCAAAGCGAAAGTTAAAAAAAAGCAAATTAAAAAACCAAATTCTACAAAAAAGTCTAATCCAGTAGATAGTTCTGATATTAGGCAAGCTGATCGGGACAACGATTCGTTTTTAATAGAACCACAGGACAAAAAACAACATGAAGGCTCTAATGAAACGCAGTTTTTATCTGAAAAAGGGGAGGCCATAAATAAAAGAAGCACTATTTTTGGTGTTCTCAATTTTTTTGGGACATTAATTTTTTTAGCTATGAGTTTTGTTGTCGTCATAGGGGTAGTTTATTGGCCAAATTTACAGGATATAATAGATTCTTATATAGGAGTTGTAGCTAGATCTGCGACGGCCCAAGAAAACTTACGGCCATTAAAGAAAGAGTTTGGAAATTTAAGAGAAACAAATGATGCGCTTGCATACGAGGTTGACATTTTAAAAAAATTCCATACTCAGCGTGAAAGGTCTCTAGCCTCAATGAATAACTTACTGCAAAGGGTTGATGAACTGGAAAAACAACAGGAAGAAATTAGCGCGATTATTCGATCTGGGCTAACCAGTGAGCTCGCTCTAGAGTCAATAAGAT
>MDTE01147534.1_pt1 | contig 23492 bp, 17 predicted proteins | sample 811231 | NCBI WGS metagenome assembly MDTE01 (sample SAMN05326651, study PRJNA326480) | marine metagenome | isolation source: seawater | place: Indian Ocean: Red Sea | collected 2010 | reverse complement strand
TCAAGAAGATTATTAATTATTGGTTCTTGTAAATTTTTAAAGGATGTAAAACCAAATTTCTCTTTTAATTGGTTCTTTAAACTATCCAAACTTTAGTTTTTTCAAATTGCTTAAATTTGCACTACATACAATTTAAAATAAATTTCCCATTTTGGCTAATCAACAGAAAATAAAAAAAATTGCCCTAGACACACTTAGCATTGAGTCAAAATCTATTTCTAATCTTTCAAAAGCTATAGATTCAAACTTTTGTAAAATTATAAATACATTAAAAGCTTGCATTGGTAAAATAGTAATTACTGGAATTGGCAAAAGTGCAATTATTGGTATGAAGATTTCTGCCACTCTAAATTCAACAGGTTCAAAATCAGTTTTTTTACATTTAGGAGATGCACTTCATGGGGATATTGGAGTCATAGGAAAAGATGACATTGTAATCTGTATATCAAAAAGTGGACAATCAATTGAAATAGAATCTCTTTCTAATTATCTGAAGAATGAGGGGGTTCAGTTAATAGGAATTTCATGTATAAAAGATTCATTGTTGGATAAATTGTCAGATATGTTTATTCATACAGAAATTGAAAGAGAGGCTTGCCACAATAATCTTGCTCCTACAACAAGCTCTTCATGCCATTTAGCAATCGGGGATGCAATAGCTATGACTTTGCAAAAAATTAAGGGCTTTAGTCCAAATGACTTTAGTACTTATCATCCATCTGGAAACTTAGGTAAGAAACTAAGTTTAAAGCTTAATAATTTATTAGATAATAGTAGAATTCCTGCAGTTAACCTTTCATCTACTTTTTTTGAAATTATTGATGAAATTTCGTCAAATATGTATGGAGCAACTGCTGTCATTAAATCTGATAAAATAATTGGAATAATAACTGATGGAGATATTAGAAGAATTATTGAAAAGAAGCATGACATAAATAGTGTTTTGGCTTCTGATTTGATGAACAAAAATCCTAAAGTTTTAAGTGAAAGTACATTGGCATATGATGCTCTAGGAGTAATGAAAAAAAACAATATAAGTCAAGTATTAGTAATTGATGATAATCAAATATATAAAGGGGTTGTGCATATCCTTGATATAATAAAGCAAGGAATAAGTTATGAGTAATCCTTCTCGAGATATGTCATTTTTAGATCATCTTGAGGAATTAAGATGGCACATTATAAGATCTACTATATCTGTTTTATTAATTGCAATAGTAGCATTTTTAGCTAAGGATATTATTTTTGATCAAATTATTTTTGGACCAAAGAAAGGGGACTTTATTAGTTATCAGGTATTCTGCTCAATTTCACAATCTTTTGGTGGTGATGCCTTTTGCTTTGAAGAGTTACCATTTAGAGTTCAAAGCAGAACGGTTTCCGGACAATTTTCTGCTCATCTTTGGACATCCATACTTGCTGGATTTATTCTTGCATTTCCTTATGTAGTATATGAGTTTTGGAAATTTATTAGCCCAGGACTCTATAAGAAAGAAAAAGAAGGGGCAAGAGGTTTTATTTTTATTTCATCAACATTATTTTTTATTGGTGTTTTATTTGGATACTATATTGTTACTCCTCTTTCAATAAATTTTTTAGGGAACTATACTATAAGTTCTGAGGTATTCAATGATTTTGACTTAAATAGCTACATAGGTCTTCTCAGAGCCTCAGTACTTGCCTCAGGTTTAATTTTTGAGCTGCCTATAATTATACATTATCTAACAAAAGTTGGACTTGTTACACCAGATTTTCTAAAGAGAAATAGAAAATTTGCCCTAGTAATTGTATTAAGTCTTTCTGCAATAATTACTCCTCCAGACATTGCTAGTCAAATTATTGTAAGTATACCTATATTAGTTTTATATGAAATAAGCATTATAATTTCAAAAATTGGATATAAAAAATTAAATACTTAATATTATTACCATGATATTAAAAGCAAAAGAAATTTCAAAATCTTACAGAGGAAGAAGAGTAGTTGATAATATTTCAATAGAAGTAAATCAAGGGGAAATTGTAGGCTTATTAGGTCCTAATGGTGCTGGTAAAACAACGTCTTTTTACATGATTGTAGGAATTATTAAACCTGAAGATGGAAATATATTTCTAGATGATGAAATTATCTCAAATTATCCGATGTATCAAAGATCTCAAAGAGGAATTGGATATTTAGCTCAGGAAGAATCTGTTTTTAGAAAACTCTCTATTGAAGATAATATACTAGGTGTTTTAGAGTTCTCAGATTTATCTAAGAAAGAACAAAAAATCAAGTCGGAGCAGTTGATGGAGGAATTTGGTTTAATCAATATAAGAAAAAATAGAGGTGATCTTTTATCAGGAGGTGAAAGAAGAAGAACTGAAATTGCAAGGGCGCTAGCTAATGATCCAAAATTTTTGTTATTAGATGAACCATTTGCTGGGGTAGATCCTATTGCAGTTGAAGATATTCAATCAATAATTTCAGTTTTGAAAAATAAAAATATAGGAATACTTATTACGGATCATAACGTTCAAGAGACCTTAGCTATAACTGACAGAACATATCTCATGTTTGAAGGAAAAATCCTTAAAGAAGGGATTCCTGAAGATTTAGCCAAAGATGAAATGGTTAGAAAAGTTTACTTAGGTAAAAATTTCGAATTCAAAAGAAAGAAAATTGATTTCTAATTAAATTAAGGTCCATAAATTTCTAATTACATTTAGGAAAAGATATAGAATAATAATTAAAGAGAATCCACCAAGACCAAAAAATAAAATTATTGGTATTGATAAAACAATAGTCAAAATTTTAAAAATATTATAGTCATATTTTCTGATTGACAGTCTCAACGAGAATAGTCTGAATGGCACATTCATTAGTATAACACTAGATATGGTTAAAATAATTAAAGTAGTATTGTTTAAAAGGTATTGTTTAGAATCTACTAAGTATAAATGATCCATAAGTATTGGTAATGAAACAAAAAAAAGTGCGTTTGCTGGAGTTGGAAGCCCCTCGAATTCATCGGTGTAATCTATAGTATTAAATTTAGCAAGTCTAACAGCTGAGCCAATTGTTATTATAAAACCAATAAATGCAAAAGGAGAGATAGAAAATACAAGGTCTAAATCAAGTATTGGTGATAAATAAGCATTTAAATCAAAATCAATTACTCTGTTGCCAGACAATTTAAACATTTGATAGACAACAATTCCAGGGACAACACCGCTGGTAATAATATCAGATAATGAGTCTAATTGCTTGCCAAAATTTGATTCAGCATTAAGGATTCTTGCTGTAAGACCATCCAAGTAGTCTAGGAATACACCAAACAAAACTAAAATTAATACTGCATCAAATTGAAATTGAAATGCAAATGCAATAGAGAAGCACCCACAAAGTAGGTTTAATAGTGTTATAAAATTAGGTATAAGGGATTTAATCATGATAGTAATGGCGATCAATTTATAAAAAAATTGTAATATTAGATTGTAAAACCTATTAAACTTTAAAAGTGAGTAGACTTCTTGGTTTTTCATTAATAAGCGGGTTGTTATTAGCAAGCTCTTGGCCAATTAATGGAATAACTCCTTTAATTTTTGTTAGCTTGATACCTATACTCCTAGTGGAGGAAATAATTAGCAAAGATAATCTAGGTAAAAAAAATCTTAGGTTATTCTTCTATTCATATATTGCTTTCCTTACATGGAATATAGCTACTACTTGGTGGATTGTTCATACAACCCTACCAGGAGCAATATTTGCAAACTTTACTAACTCTTTGTTTTATTCAATAATCTTTTTATTGTACTCTAGAGTTAAAAGAAAAATCGATTTAAAAGCTGGAACACTTTTTTTAATTACATTTTGGATTTCATTTGAGAAATTTCATCTAAACTGGGATTTATCTTGGCCATGGTTAAATCTTGGAAATGTTTTCTCCGAGAGGATTAATTGGATTCAGTGGTATGAATACACTGGTGTATTTGGAGGAAGTCTTTGGGTATTATGTTCTAATTTTTTGTTGTTTCATCACATTAGAAAATACTCAACTTTTAAAGATCACAGAAGATTTTATATTAGGATTATTCCTAGATTAATTTTTATTTTTTTACCAATTTTAATTTCATTAATTATAAAACCTAATATTAATTTGGGAGAAGAATTTAAGGTGCTTATAACTCAACCCAAGATTGACCCATGGGATGCCAATAATAATTCTGCAGATAATCTAGATTTTTTTAAAATTTTCAAAGATTTGACAAACAAAGAGCTTGAATCAACAAAATATGATTTTGTGATTGCACCTGAAACATATTTTTCAGAGGGCTATGGTGAAAATGTAGATTATTTTCAATTTACAAAACTGTACGACAGTTTATTTAATTATTTGAGAAAGTATGAAAATACTAATTTAATTTCAGGAATTCAGTTCTACAGACTATATCAAAATTCAATTGACAAACCTTCAAAATCTGCAAATTTTGTGCGAGATAAGCTATGGATTGATTATTACAATTCATCAATAAACTTTTCAGCACTTAAAGGTTTTGAATATAATCATAAATCTAAATTAGTTGTTGGAAGTGAATTTATGCCATTCAAATCATTTTTAGAACCAATTATCGGAACAGTAATGATTGACATGGGTGGAACTACAGTTTCAAAAGGAACTCAATATGATTCTGAAAGGAAAATATTTGAGCATTCTAATAAAGATTTAAAGACAATTCCTATAGTCTGTTATGAAACAATTTATGGCGAGTATGTTGCTAATTATGTTGATTTAGGTGCTAACTTCATAACAATTATTACAAATGATGCTTGGTGGTTTGATACTCCTGGGCATAGGCATCTACTTAGTTATGCAAGACTAAGAGCAATAGAAAATAGGAGATTTGTAATTAGGAGTGCAAACTCTGGTGTTTCTGCAATAATAAATGAAATAGGAGAATATAAAACTATGTTACCTTTTGATGAGAAAGGTATAATCAGTGGAAGCGCACATACAATAAATAAAAGAACTTTTTATAGTAGAAATGGAGATTATATAGCTAGATTATCTATTCTAATATCAGTCCTATTATTACTTCTTTCATTTTCAAAAGTAAAAGAATAAAAATTCTTTGGAATTCTGAACATATAATATATTTTTGCAGAAAATAAGTCTTATGTATTGGACATTAGAACTAGCTTCGTATTTAAGTGATGCTCCTTGGCCAGCCTCTAAGGACGAACTTATCGACTTTTCAATTAGAACTGGGGCACCTCTTGAAGTTGTTGAAAATCTTCAGTCCCTTGAAGATGAAGGTGATATTTATGAATCAATTGAAGAGATTTGGCCTGACTACCCTACTGAAGAAGATTACCTCTGGAATGAAGATGAGTATTAATTTCATTTATTAATATTTATTGGTAATTTTTAGATAAATTTGAAAAAAAGATATTATGTCATTTTTAAACTCCCTATTAAAGGTGTTTCTTGGGGATAAATCTGGGAAAGATTTAAAAAAACTTACCCCTTTAGTTGACGAAATCAATAATTATTTTAATAAAATTACCACAATTTCTAATGATCAGTTGAGGAATAAAACTATCGAGTTTAAAAAACTGATTTCAGATGAAACTAAAGAGCTAAATAAATCAGTTTCAAATTTAAATAACCAACTTTCAAAAGACCTTTCCAATGATAAAAAAGAAGAAATATTTAAGCAGATTGAGTCATTAGAAAATGATTTAATCAAAAAAAAGTCTGAAGTTTTAGACAGATTATTACCTGAGGCATTTGCAGTTGTAAAAGAGACTGCTAAGAGATTTTTTGAAAATGAAGAAATAAAATTAGATGCCTCTGATTTTGATAAAGAAATTGCATCAAAAAAATCTTATGTAAAAATTGAAAACGATAAAGCTATTTGGAAAAATAATTGGGATGCCGCAGGTAAAAATGTTGTCTGGGACATGATTCACTATGATGTTCAACTTATAGGAGGAATTGTTCTCCATCAAGGAAAAATTGGAGAGATGCAAACTGGTGAGGGTAAAACACTTGTCTCTACATTACCAATTTACTTAAATGCTCTGACAGGAGATGGAGTTCATTTGGTCACTGTAAACGATTACCTAGCTAAACGTGACAGTGCATGGATGGGACCTATACTTGAATTCCATGGATTAAAGATTGATTGTATTGATTACCATAAACCAAATTCTCCTGAGAGGAAAAAAGCTTACGAAGCTGACATAACTTATGGAACAAATAATGAATTTGGTTTTGATTATTTAAGAGACAATATGTCTCATTCACTTGATGATATTGTTCAGAGGAAGCATAATTATGCTATAATTGATGAGGTAGATTCTGTTCTTATTGATGATGCAAGAACACCATTAATTATTTCTGGTCCAACTAAAGACGGGGATAGACACGAGTTTGACAACCTAAAACCTAAAATCCAAAGATTAGTTTCTTTACAGAGGACTTACTTAACTAGTATTCTATCCGAGGCAAAGGGTCTTATTAAAGATTTAGATAAAGAGAAAGGAGGTTTTCTTCTTTACAGGGTTTTCAGAGGATTACCAAAAAATAAGGCATTAATTAAATTTTTAAGTGAAGATGGTGTAAAACAGATACTTCAAAAAACTGAGAATTTTTTTATGCAGGACAACAATAGAGAAATGCACCAAATTGATGAAGAGCTTTATTTTACAATAGATGAAAAAAACAATCAGATTGAACTAACAGATAAGGGTATTAATACACTCTCTGAGGATCTTGATGATAAAGATTTTTTCATCATGCCTAATATTTCAACTCAAATTTCTTCAATAGAGAGTAAAGGTTTATCTCCAGAAGATGAAGCTAAAGAGAAGAATGACCTGTTCAATGATTTCAACATCAAAAGTGAGAGAATTCACAGTATTAATCAATTACTTAAAGCATTTACTTTATTTGAGAAAGATGTGGAATACGTTGTTGTAGAAAACAAAGTAATGATAGTTGATGAGCAAACTGGAAGAATAATGGACGGAAGAAGGTACTCAGATGGACTTCATCAGGCAATTGAAGCAAAAGAAAATGTAAAAATTGAGGCAGCTACTCAGACTTTTGCTACAATTACTCTTCAAAATTATTTTAGACTATATTCTAAACTTTCTGGAATGACCGGAACTGCGGTTACAGAAGCAGGAGAATTCTGGGAGATTTATAAGCTTGATGTAACCGAGATTCCAACTAATAAACCTATAGCTAGAAAAGATCAAGATGATTTAATTTATAAATCTAAACGTGAAAAATATAATGCAATAATTGAGGAAGTTATTGATCTTAGAAACAATAAAAGACCAGTACTAATTGGTACAACTTCTGTTGAAATTTCAGAATTATTAAGCAAAATGCTGAATAGGGCCAATGTAAATCACAATGTTCTTAACGCCAAACTACATAAAAAAGAAGCTGACATAGTCGCTGAAGCCGGAAAACCTGGGGTTGTAACGATTGCAACGAATATGGCTGGTAGAGGAACTGATATTAAGCTAAGTCAAGATGTAATTGATGCTGGTGGGCTTGCAATTATTGGAACAGAAAGGCATGATTCACGAAGAGTGGATAGACAGCTTAGGGGTAGATCAGGAAGACAGGGAGATCCTGGTAGTTCTCAATTTTATGTTTCTTTTGAGGACAATTTAATGAGACTATTTGGTCAAGATAGAGTTTCAAACATAATGGACAGAATGGGACTAAAAGACGGAGAAAATATTCAACATCCAATGGTTACAAAATCAATTGAAAGGGCTCAGAAAAAAGTCGAAGAGAACAACTTTGGAATTAGAAAAAGGCTACTTGAGTATGATGATGTAATGAATTCTCAGAGGAACATAATTTATACTCTAAGAAAAAATGCTCTTGAAGGAGATAGACTCCAAATTGATATTTCAAATATAATGTTTGATACAATTGAGGAGATTGTTAGAGAAAATAGAGCTACAAACAATTTTAAAAATTTTGAGTTTGAACTCATAACAACTTTTTCAATGACCTCTCCAATCAATGAGAATGAATTCATTGAATCAAATGAAGATTATTTGATTGACTTACTTTACAGAGAATTAAATAAGTTTTATACAAACAAAAAAGAATTAAATAGAGCTCTTGCACTTCCTGTAATTAAAAATGTATATGAAAATAAAGCAAACTCCTATAAAAGAATTGTGGTTCCTTTTACAGATGGTAAAAAGGTTATAAATATTGTAACCGATCTAAAAAAAGCATTTGACTCTAATGGAGATAATCTTATTTATGATTTTGAAAAAAACATTTCTCTTGCAATAATTGATGAGAAGTGGAAAAACCATTTAAGAAAAATGGATGAATTAAAACAATCTGTTCAGTTAGCAGTTCACGAGCAAAAGGACCCTTTGCTAATCTATAAATTTGAAGCATATGAATTATTTAAATCAATGATTCATACACTAAATAAAGAATTATTATCTTTTTTATTTAAATCTAATCTTCCAAACAATCAAGAGAATATCAAAGATGCTTCAAAAAGCTCTGCCAGCAACAACAATTATCAAACATCAAAAGAAGAAAGCCTTAATAGTGACCAATTAGCTGAAAGAGCTAGGAGAGTTGGTGCAAGCGCAAGCCAACAAAACCAAAAAGTCGAGACAATTACAAGAGAGGTTCCAAAGATTGGTAGAAATCAAAAAGTAGAAATCAAAAATAATGATACAGGTGAGGTCAAGACCATGAAATTCAAACAGGCTGAAAGATTACTTTTAACTGGTGAGTGGTCTATAAATACTTAAATCTTTACAAAAATATTTTTAATTTATTTTCAAAAAAATATTAATATGATATTTTTTTTAACCTTTTTTTGTAAATATGGTAAATAAAATTTTTAAATATTTGATTTATCTATTTATGAATTAAATCTCAAGATCATAATAATAATTTTGCTAGTTAATTATGAAATTAAAAGATCAAGGACTTTATTTATCTGAATTTGAACATGATAACTGTGGAGCTGGTTTTATATGTAGTCTCAATGGAGAAAGAACAAATAACATCATAGGTAAGGCTCTTAATATACTTTCATGCTTAGAGCATAGGGGAGCTGTTAGCTCCGATGGGAGAACAGGGGATGGAGCAGGTATATTAATAGAGATTCCTCACAGTTTTTTTGCTAAAAAATGTGATTTTTCCCTTCCTAAACCTAATGATTATGCTGTTGGTATGGTTTTTTTACCAAAAAATGTAAATCAATCAAACCATTGTATTAAAGTTTTTGAAAATGAAATTAATAGACAAAATTTGAAAATTTTAGGATGGAGAAATGTTCCTGTTGATTCTAAAGTTGTTGGTTCAATTGCTAGTAAATCTCAACCTGAAATAAAACAGGTATTTATAACTACTAAGGACAAGGAGACAGATGAGGCTATTTTTAATCTTAAATTATTCAAAGCAAGAAAAATTGCAGAAAATCTGATCTACTCATCTGAGTTATCTGAAAAGGAATACTTTTATTTTTCAAGTCTCAGCACAAAAACTATTATATACAAAGGTTTGTTAGTACCAGAAGATATTGAAAGATTTTATATAGATCTTAAAGATTCATTGTTAGTTACAAAACTTGCCCTTGTTCATCAAAGATTCTCTACAAATACATTTCCAACTTGGGATCTAGCTCAACCATTTCGATACATGTGTCATAACGGAGAAATAAATACTTTCAAAGGTAATACCAGTAGGATGAGGTCTAGGGAAGAATTATTTAGTTCAAAGCATATTTCTGAAGAAGAGATGTCCGAAATTCTCCCGATCATAGTACCAAATAAATCAGATTCAGCATCGATGGATATGGTCGTTGAACTTTTATTAATGACAGGAAGATCTTTACCAGAAGTGATGATGATGTTAGTTCCTGAAGCATGGGAAAAACACAATTCAATGGATGATGACAAAAAAGCATTCTATGAATACAATAGCTGTATAATGGAGCCCTGGGATGGACCAGCATCAATTCCTTTTACTGATGGAAAATACATTGGTGCACTTCTTGATAGAAATGGACTTAGACCATCAAGATACACAGTGACTAAAGACGGGTATGTCGTTATGTCATCAGAGACAGGCGTAGTTGAAATTGAACCTAAGAATGTATTATCACATGGAAGACTTGAACCTGGAAAAATATTTCTAGTTGATATGGAGAAAGGTAAAATAGTTAATGATGATGAGATAAAATCTCAAATAGTTTCTAAAAAACCATACAGGAAGTGGGTCAGTAATAATATATTGCAATTAAAAGATGTCCCTTACACAGGAGATAGAACACCAGATGAAAAAACTAAGTTTGAAACTAGATTAAAAGTATTTGGATATACCAAAGAAGACTTCAAGAAGATTATAATTCCTATGAGTATCTCTGGGAAGGAATCCATCGGTTCTATGGGAATAGATACACCTTTAGCTGTTTTATCAAAAAAGCCTCAACTATTGTACAATTATTTCAAACAGCTTTTTGCTCAAGTGACCAATCCACCACTAGATGGAATTCGAGAAGAAATAATAACTGATACAAGTTTGTCCATTGGAAAAAATCACAATATTTTTGAGGTTACTGAGGAACATTGTATTAATCTTAATATTAATAATCCTATTATATCTAACGAGGATTTAGCTAAGATTAAGCACATTAAACATAAGAATTTTAAGTCTAAATCAATTAGTTGTCTCTATAAATCCAAGTCTGGACATAATGGAATTGAGGAGTCTCTTGATAATATAGTTAGTAAAATAGAGGGATATGTTGATGACGGAACTAATATAATTATTCTTAGTGACAGAAATATCTCTAAGAAAATGTCCCCTATTCCAATATTGCTAGCATGCTCTTATGTCCATCAAACAATGATTAATAAGAAGAAAAGATCAAAGTTTGGTATTATAATTGAATCTGCTGAACCAAGAGAACCTCATCATTTTTCGATGCTGTTCGGTTTTGGAGCAAGTGCAATAAATCCATACTTAGTGAATGAGATTATAGATTATCACCATGATTTAGGATTTATAAAAAATATCTCAAAAGAAAAGGCTGTCTCAAACTTTAACAATGCTACAGCTAAAGGCATTTTAAAAGTCATGAATAAAATTGGTATATCTACTCTCAACTCTTATAGAGGATCTCAAATATTTGAAGCACTTGGACTAAAGACCAATTTTATTAATAAATATTTTAAAAATACTCCAACCAGAATTGAAGGAGTTGGTCTCTACGTTATTGAAAAGGAAATTAGTCAAAGAATTAAACATGCTTTTAACTCATCATCAGACTTTATATCAATTAAAACAGGTGGAGATTACAGATGGAGAAGAGATGGTGAAAGCCATATGCTAGATCCCAATACAATATCTAAACTTCAAAATTCTGTTAGACAGGAGAGCTATTCTTCCTATAAAGAGTTCTCAAAGTTGGTAAATGATCAAGAAGAACAATTAATGACGATTCGTGGTCTTTTAAAATTTGTAGATTACAATCCTATCCCAATTGAAGAAGTTGAGCCATGGACAGAGATAGTTAAGAGGTTTAAAACTGGAGCAATGTCTTATGGATCCATAAGCAAAGAAGCTCACGAAAACCTAGCTATTGCTATGAATAGAATAGGAGGAAAAAGTAATTCCGGAGAAGGTGGTGAGGATAGTATTAGGTTCAAAAAGGATAAAAATGGAGATCTTAGAAATAGTGCTATAAAACAAGTTGCATCAGGTAGATTTGGTGTAAGCTCATACTATCTCTCAAATGCTAATGAGATACAGATTAAAATGGCTCAGGGAGCAAAACCTGGAGAAGGAGGTCAATTACCTGGACCAAAGGTTAACCCTTTAATTGCAAAAGTTCGAAATTCTACCCCATTTGTAGGACTAATTTCTCCCCCACCTCATCATGATATCTATTCGATTGAAGATTTAGCTCAACTTATTTTTGATCTTAAAAATGCAAATAGAAAAGCTAGAATTAATGTAAAATTAGTTTCAGAAGTTGGAGTTGGTACTATTGCTGCGGGTGTTGCAAAAGCAAAAGCTGATGTTATTCTTATATCAGGTTATGATGGTGGAACTGGGGCATCACCATTAACATCATTAAGACATGCTGGCCTTCCATGGGAACTAGGAATTGCTGAAGCACAACAAACTTTGGTTATCAATAATTTAAGAAGTAGAGTTGTACTTGAATGTGATGGTCAACTCAAGACAGGGAAGGATGTAGCTGTAGCATGCCTTTTAGGTGCAGAAGAGTTTGGATTTTCTACAGCTCCTCTTGTAGCTTCAGGCTGTATTATGATGCGAGCATGTCACTTAAACACATGTCCTGTAGGGATAGCAACTCAAGATCCAGAATTAAGAAAAAATTTTAAAGGTAAACCCGAACATGTAATCAACTACATGTATTTCGTTGCACAAGAATTACGAGAAATTATGGCAAATCTTGGATTCAGAACTGTGGATGAAATGATAGGTCAAACACAAAAATTAAAACCAAAAGATGGATTAGAGGATTACAAAGTAAAGGGTATTAATTTAGATAAGGTTCTATACAAACCATTAAATCAAGAAGGATTTCCAATAAAACACACAAAAAAACAAGATCATAACCTCGAAAGTGTTCTAGATTTTGAAATATTAAAATCTGCGAAACTATCAGTCAACAAGAAAGTAAAATCTTCTTTTGAATTCAAGATTATGAATACTGATAGATCTGTAGGTGCTCTTATTAGTAATGAAATATCTAACCTACATGGAATTAATGGTCTTCCTAAAAATACTCTTAATATCAATTTTAGAGGCTCCGCTGGTCAAAGTTTTGGCGCATTTGCAGTCAAAGGCCTAAAAATGACAGTAATTGGAAATACAAATGACTATTTTGGTAAGAGCTTGTCAGGAGCAACATTATCAATCAAAATACCTGAAGAATCTACTTTTGAATCTGATAAAAATATAATTACTGGTAATGTTGCTCTATATGGAGCAACTTCTGGTGAAGCTTATATTAATGGAATTGCTGGTGAGCGATTCTGTGTTAGAAACTCAGGTGCGAATGCTGTTGTTGAAGGAGTTGGAGATCATGGTTGTGAATATATGACAGGTGGAAATGTTTTAATTTTAGGAGAAATAGGTAGAAATTTTGGAGCAGGAATGAGTGGAGGAATAGCATACATTCTAAAAACAAATAATTTCTCAGAAAAAAACTTCAATATGGAAATGATAAATTTTGAAAAGATAGATAGTCAAGACAGTGATTTAATTTATAGTTTATTAAAAAACCATTATTCAAATACAGCTAGTAAAGTAGCTGAGAACATAATATCAAAGTGGAATTCAAAAAAGAAAAACTTTGTGAAGATTATGCCAATTGAATATAAAGCTGCTCTAGAAAAGTTAAAGGAAGAAAAAATTAATCAACTTATTAATTAAATGGGAAAAGTTAAAGGTTTTAAAGAGTTTGATAGAATTGATGAAAAGTATCTTCCAATAAGAAGTAGACTTAAAAACTACAATGAATTTACTGTAAAGGTTAAAAAGTCTGAATTAGAGAGTCAATCCGCAAGATGCATGGATTGTGGAGTACCATTTTGTCATAGTGGATGCCCACTTGGGAATTTGATTCCTGATTTCAATGACTTAGTTTACAATAAGAAATGGAAAGATGCACTTGAGGTACTTCACTCAACAAATAATTTTCCCGAATTTACTGGAAGACTTTGTCCTGCTCCATGTGAGGCAGCTTGTGTTTTAGGAATTATTGATCCCCCTGTATCAATTGAATTAATTGAAAAAAATATTATAGAGGAAGGTTTTAAAAATGGATGGATAAAGCCAGTTAAGCCAAAAATTAAAACAGGTAAAAAAATTGCTATTATTGGATCTGGGCCTGCTGGTCTTGCTGCCTCTCAGCAATTAAACTCAGTTGGACACAGTGTTACTGTTTTTGAAAGAGATAATAAAATTGGAGGACTATTAAGGTATGGTATACCTGATTTTAAATTAGAGAAAAATATAATTGATAGAAGAATCAATATCTTGAAAGAAGAAGGCATTCATTTTAAATGCAGTATTAATGTTGGTGAAGATATTTCAATAGAAGAATTGCAGGATAAATTTGATGCTGTTCTGATCTCCACTGGTTCTACTAAAAAGCGAACACTAGATATTCCGGGGAGTGATTTACACGGAGTAGAGCAAGCTATGGATTTTTTAACTCACAATAATAAGTTTGTTGATAAGCAAATAAATGCACATTTAGATAGATATAATGCAAAAGATAAAAATATAATTGTTATAGGAGGAGGGGATACTGGTTCTGATTGCATTGGGACATGCAACAGACATGGCGCAGGCAGTGTTGTAAACTTTGAATTATCTCATAAGCCAGGTAAGAATAGAGATTCATCTAACCCATGGCCATATTGGCCATTCACTCTTAAGACAACTTCATCTCATCAAGAGGGTGTTAGTAGAGAATGGAGTATTTTAACAAAAAAATTTACAGGAGATAAAAATAATAACTTAACAGGTTTAGAAACTGTAAATGTTGAGATTGATAAGATTACGGGAAAACTTACTGAAATTCCAAATACTAGTAAAACTTGGAAGTGTGATATGGTAATTTTAGCTTTAGGGTTTACTGGTCCTGAAGAATCTCTTCCAAATCTTCTAGATATTAATATGGACAATAGGGGAAATATATCTTCAAATTCTGATTATCAAACCAAAAAAAATAATATTTTTACCGCAGGTGATTGTAGAAGAGGACAATCATTAATTGTTTGGGCAATTTCTGAAGGTAGAGAAGCTTCTTATCATATTGATAAATATCTTATGGGTAAATCAAATCTTCCAAGAAAGAACTCATACGGAGACTTATAAAGATTATTTAAAATTATGAATACAAAGGAAGATAAAGTTAAATTCCTAGTATTTTCAGCTGCCTATCCTTACAGAGGTGGTATCTCTGACTCAACTCATTCTTTATGTAATGAGATGACAAAATCTGGAGTTAAAACTGAAGTTTGGACTTTTTCACTTTTATATCCTAGTTTTCTTTTTCCTGGTAAATCTCAATTTACTAGTGAAGTGTATGATCAAAAATTTAAAATAACTAGACTAATCAATACTATAAATCCATTTAATTGGATAAAAGTATCTAAAATGGCAAATAAAATTATGCCTGACTCAATAGTTTTAAGATACTGGTCCCCTATTTTAGCTCTCCCATATTTTTTTATTGGTTTATTTTTAAATAAAAATATAAAAGTAATTGGACTTGTTGATAATTGGGATAATCATGAAAAAGTGCCATTAGATAAATTTCTACGCAATTTTTATTTAGATACATGCGAAATATTTATTTCAATGTCAGATAATATTGGAGGACAGCTTAGAAAATCTACCAATAAAAAAGTTTTATCTCTATTCCATCCAATTAATTTAAATCTTCCTAAACGAGAAGATAAAAAAACAGCAAAAATTAATTTAGGACTTGAAGACAAAACTTATATAAGTTTTGTTGGTTTAATAAGAAGATACAAAGGGTTAGAGACTCTAATCAGAAGTATGAAATTGATAAGCAGAAATGATATCAAGCTAATAATTGCAGGTGAGTTTTATGAGCCAGTAGATAAATATTTGAATTTAATAAATGACCTAGATCTAAATGATAAAATAATAATAAATAATAAGTTTTTGGACTCCAAGATGATTAGAGATTATATATGTGCAAGTGATCTAATTATTCAACCTTATATTAAGGCAAGTCAAAGTGGAATTACTCCATTATGTTATTTTTATGAGACTCCCATGGTTGTCTCTGACATTGAAGGTTTAAAAGATGTTGTTATTCGAGATAAAAGTGGAGCAATTTTTAAAAAAACTGCTGAAAATCTATCATCAGTAATATTAGAATCTTTAGAGAAGAAAAAAAATCTCAATTACAAAGAGAATATTAAAAAATCTAAAGTAAAATACTCATGGTCAAGTTTTATCAAAGAACTTCAAAAACTTTAGATATACAAAACTGTACATAATAAATCCTACAAATATTCCAAAAAAACTACCAAAAATAATATCAATTGTATAATGAACACCAAGATATATTCGACTGTAAGAAATTAGTGATGCATAGATTATAGTTATCATAATTATATATCTAATTCTATTTATGAATAAAAGACCAAAAAAAATAGCTAAAGAAAAAGAATTAGAAGCATGTGCTGAAAAAAAGCCATATTTCCCCCCACAATTTTCTTTAACGAGTCTCAAAGAATCTATTATAGATTCATTATAGCAAGGTCTTAAACGTTGAAAGGAATCTTTAAAAATATTTGCTCCTTGATCGGTAATAGTTATCATCACTGCGATGACAAAGAAAAAGTAGAAAATAAAAATTAATTTAGGACGGATCTTCTTAATGTAAAAGAATAGAAGAATTAGAAATAAATACATTAAAATATTTGCCTCAATCTTGGATAAACTTATCCAAAAATTATCAAATTTTGATGTCCCCAGATTATTTAAATAGAGAAATAACTTAGAGTCTAGTTTCAATATTTCTTCAATCATTAAGCCTTATTGTTTTTTTGGAAAGGTAATTAAATCTTAGAAAAAGGAAAAGAGATGAAGAGAAGAGACCTGTCATTAACCCAATCCATATTCCAATTACTGAAAGATTAGTGTAAAAACCCAAAAAATATGATGTTGGGAAACCAATTAAGCCATATGAAAGGAAAATAATTAAGGCTGGCTTATTTACGTCTTGCATACCTCTTAGAGCACCTAAAACTACTGCTTGAATACCATCAAATAATTGAAAAACTCCCGCAATAATTAGAAGTTTTGATGCGATTCTAAGTACTTCATTAACATCAGAAATATTATTGGAATTACCAGGATCTAAGTAAAGTAGTGGTAAGTAATCATTAAAAATTAAAAATATTAAACAGAAAAATATATCTATAATTATTATTAAAAGTAATGTAGAGAGAGCAACTTCTCTTAATTTTATAAAGTTCATCATCCCTCTTTGATTTCCTACTCTTATCATTGCAGCAACTCCAACTCCAAGAGCTACCATATAAGTCATAGAAGCAAGATTAAGGGCAATTTGATTTGCTGCTTGAGAGTTTTTACCAATTATTCCTGCCATCCATACTGCAGATATGAAAAAAGCAACCTCAAAAAAGCTATGTAGAGCAGATGGTAATCCAAGATATATAATCTTTTTCACTCTTTGAAGTTGAACTTTTGAGGGAAAAAATCTTTTAATATATATTGAAAGTTTTTTATGTAATTTTAAGTAGATAACTATAAATATCAACATACAAAGCCTTGAAATTAATGTACCAATTGCAGCCCCTTCAACACCTAGCTTAGGAAATATCCAAAGGCCAAAAATTAAAAAAAAATTTAAAATTACATTTATTAAATTTCCTAAAAGAGTCGAGTACATTGCTGCTTTAGTAAAGGATAAACCATCGGCAAATTGTCTAAAAGATTGAAAAGTTACAATTGATATTAATGAAAATGATACCCAAAACAAATATGGAGATGCTAATTCAACAACTTCAATTGGTTGATTCATTTGATACAGAAGATTTCTATTTAAAAAAACTACTGTAAAAAGAATTAATCCAAGTATTGAGCAAATCAAAAAACTATGTTCAAAAATTCTAGATATGTCATTATCATTTTTTGCACCGTCAGCCTCTGCAATTAGTGGGGTTATTGCCTGAGAAAATCCAATTCCAATGGACATAGCAATAAACACAAAACTATTGCCTAATGAAATTGCAGCTAATTCAGCAGTACCTAACTGCCCTACCATTACATTATCAATAAACTGCACAAAAGTATGACCTAGCATACCAATCATCACTGGATAAGCAAGTTTCAAATTATACTTAAATTCTCTAGTGTAAATAGAGATTCCCTTAAGTACTTTGCTCATTATTATAGTTTGTAGTTATCAATTAAGAAGACTAATGCAGTCATAGCTGCTGCACCAAGTTCCAATTCACGTTTATTAATTTTATCAAAAGTATCGGATGCAGCATGATGATAATCAAAATATCTTTGTGGATCCGGTCTAAGTCCAGAGAGAATAACTTTATCATCCTTTAGTGGTGCTATGTCCGCACCGCTTCCTTCCATAACAAAATTATCAATACCATATTGTTTTAATATATCTTCATACTCCTTTAAATTCCTAAACTCACTTTCTGTTGTATCAAAACTAAAAGCTCTAGGGGTGAATCCTCCAGCATCAGATTCTAAGGCCAAAAAATGTGACTCTTTATTGATTTTTGCAAGCTCAGCATACTTCTTTCCACCTCTTAATCCATTCTCTTCATTTGCAAATAATACAATCCTAATAGTTCTTTTTGGCTTGTAATTTAAAGTCTTTAAAATTCTTAAAACTTCCATTGATTGAACTATGCCAGCACCATCATCATGGCTCCCGTCTCCCAAGTCCCAAGAATCTAGATGAGCACCAACAAGAATTATCTCATCAGCTCTCTCAGACCCATCGATTTGACCAATTACATTATATGATAAAACATCAGGAAAGTTTTTTGAATTTTGTCTAAAAAAAAATTTTATATTCGGATTTAACGATAGCATAGAACTTAGAAGCTCTGCACCATTAGTACTAATTGCAGCAGCTGGTATTCTTTCATTTAATGCAAGCCCGTCATAGTACATTGATCCTGTGTGTGGATAATCATCTAATGTTGTCGTCATTGATCTTACAATAACACCTACAGCTCCTAATTTTGCTGCTTTAGCTGTACCTTGAGTTCTTTGATTTACACTACCACTGTAAGCTTGAAAGGTATTTATTAAAGTCGGATCCATTCTTCTATTAAAGAAAACAATTTTTCCAGTTATTGAATCTTTTCCGATACTAGTCAACTCATCGAAAGACTTTACCTCAACTACATTTGCTGATATTCCAATTGAGGGTGTTGATATAGAGCCACCTAATGCAGCTATAGGGACTGAAATTGTATTTCCAGGAGTTGATTCAATATGAGCATATTCAGGTGCGCCTCTAACCCATTTTGGAGTCATTACTGGCTGAAGCCAAATTGAATCTAATCCAATTAAATCAAGTTCTTCTTTTCCCCATTTTACTGACCTTTCATAGTTAACTGAACCAGATAACCTACCTCCTATTTGATTAGAAAGATAGTCAAGTCTTTCATAAGATTTACCATTTGATAGAGCCTCATCATATATCTTATTTATAAATAGTGTATAATTATTTAAATCTTGAGAGTATATAGAGTATGAAAACAGTACTACTATAGAATACATTAAATACTTCATATAATTTTATTTTTTTGAGGCAAAAAGATTTATATCTTCTTTTGTAATTGGGTTACCACCGAGGATAATTAATCTTTCAATTACATTCCTAAGTTCTCTTACATTTCCTGACCAATTATATTCTTCCAATAATTTAAGAGAGTCTTTATTAAACTTCTTGGTTTCAATTCCTTGCTCTTTAGAGATAAATTCAGAAAAATGTGAGACTAAAATAGGTATATCAGATTTTCTTTTACTAAGTTCAGGAACTTCAATTAGAATGACTGCTAATCTATGATATAAGTCTTCTCTGAAATTACCGTTTTCAATTTCTTTTTTTAGATCCTTATTGGTTGCAGCAATTACTCTAACATTGACAGGAATATCTTTCTGACTTCCAACTCTTTGAATTTTATTTTCTTCCAAAGCCCTTAAAACTTTTGCTTGTGCTGCCAGACTCATGTCACCTATTTCGTCAAGAAATAAAGTACCATTATTAGCAGCTTCAAACTTACCCTGTCTATCTTTTACAGCTGATGTAAATGAACCTTTTAAATGGCCGAATAATTCACTCTCTATAAGCTCAGATGGTATTGCAGCACAATTTACTTCAATGAATGGAGACTTATTTCTACTACTTCTTTCATGAATATTATGAGCTACTAATTCTTTACCTGTCCCACTCTCACCTGTAATCAAAACTCTTGCTTCTGTTTGAGCTACTTTATCAACAATGGAGTGGATCTCCATTATAGGTTTAGACTTACCAATAATTTCATACTTTTTTGCAACTTTTTGTCTAAGTAATTTATTTTCAGTTACTAGCTCCTTTTTCTCAAGTGCATTTCTAACTGAATTAATAAGTCTGTTTAGATCAGGTGGCTTTGAAATGAAGTCATAAGCTCCAAGTTTCATTGACTCAACTGCTGTCTCAATATTCCCATGACCAGTAAGCATAATAAAAGGCAATGAAGTGTTAGTCTTTCTTGTTCTTTGTAGAAGTTCTATTCCGTCTACCTTTGGCATCTTTATATCACATAGAACTAAATCAAAAGACTCTTTTTTTATTAGATCAATACCTTTTTTGCCATCAGAGGCTTCTTGAATTTCAAAGCTGGAGTCTTCATCAGATAATATTCTTACTAGCACCCTTCTTATAGGTTCCTCATCTTCAATTATCAGGATTTTACTCATTTCAAGTTTATTAGAGTCTCTAAGATAAAATTATTTATGCAAACATGTCTCGTACTTTTTCAAAAAAGGACTTGTCTGTTTTGTTTGGGTTTGGTCTAAAATTATCATCATCCAACATTTCTTTAAAAAAATCTTTTTGTTTTTTATTTAAAGTTTTTGGTGTCCAGATATTGACATGTACAAGTAAATCACCCTTTGAGTAACCGTTTAAATCAGGAATACCTTTATTTCTTAGTCTAAGAGTTTTGCCAGATTGTATACCAGACTCAAGTTTAATCCTTACTTTTCCATCAATAAGATGAATATCTTTTGACACTCCTAACGCAGCCTCAGATATACTTATGTATAAATCATAGTGAAGATGTTTTCCTTCTCTTGTAAAATTGTTATCAGAAGATTCCTCTATAAGCACTAAAAGATCTCCTGAGATTCCATTTGGGTTATTAGAGTCGTTACCTTTTCCTGATACTTTAAGCTGCATACCTTCTTCAACTCCAGCAGGTATATTTATTGATACTGTTTCCTCAGAATTAAGCATACCATTAGAATCAGTTCCAGGACCTCTTGAAATAATTGATTGACCAGATCCGCCACAAGATGGGCACACAGATGATGACTGCATCCTTCCGAGAATTGTATTTGTAACTCTAGTTACTTGTCCAGTTCCATTACAATTATTACATGTTGAAAATTTCGAATCAGGAGATAATACTTTTCGTTTGACTTTAATTTTTTTATCAGCTCCATTGATTATCTCATCTAAGGTTAATTTTACTCTAATTCTTAGATTAGATCCTTTAGAGACTCTCTGTCCACCTCCTCCAAAACCACCAAAAGATGAGCCGAAAGCACTGCCAAAAATATCACCAAACTGACTGAATATATCATCCATGTTAATCCCACCACCTCCAAAGCCACCAGAACCTTCAAAAGCACTATGTCCAAATTGGTCATATTTTGATTTTTTATTGGGGTCACTAAGTACCTCATATGCTTCTGCTGCTTTCTTAAAATTAGCTTCTGCAGTTTTATCACCAGGGTTTTTATCAGGATGATATTGAATTGCTTTTTTTCTGTAAGCTTTTTTAATTTCAGACGCTGAGGCTGATTTAGATACTCCTAAAATTTCATAATAATCTTCTTTCATTACTTGTTTATTGGGCAACGACTACTTTTGGATATGTAATTATATTATCCCCAATTTTATAGCCACCTTGTATTATATCAATAATTTTTCCTTTTTGACTCTCATCCTTTGCAGGAATTTGACTAATAGCCTCATGGATTTCAGCATCAAAAACATCTCCTAAATTAACCTCAACCTCAATTAGACCTTGATTTTTTAAAGTCTCATTGAACTTGTTGTAGATAAGATTAATTCCCTCATCATCAGAATTTGAACCCTCTTGTGAAATTGCTCTTTTAAAATCTTCGAGAACAGGAACTAGGCTTGATAAAACATCTTTCCCTGCGGTTTTAAATAACTCAATTCTTTCTTTTGCAGTTCTTCTTTTATAGTTCTCAAATTCAGCAAATAACCTAACATATTTTTCTTTCTCAAGTTTCAAACTTTCATTTAATTCTTTAATAGAAGGAGATTTCTTCTTTGAAGCTTTTGTAACCTTTTTAGTATTTGAGGTTTTTTTTGTCATATTTTACTAATATTCATTGCAATTTTATTGCCAATTCAAAATTATGTCAGAATGTCATATTCTATTGGATAAATCTTTTATAGCTAAATCAAGTTTAGAGAATTTAAAAACATAATTATTTAATCTTTGAGATCTCACTTTTTGACTTGATAAAACTAACTCAGACATTTCACCAAAAATGGTCTTAACAATAAAAGTTGGAATATTTGGAAATATAATTTTTGAATTATTATTAAGTGCAATTATTCTTAATAAATCTTTTTGAATTACTGGATTAGGTGAGACTAAGTTTATAATACCCTTCTCATTATTTTCACTAGATCTTAAAAAAATTATTGAGACATCATCTATATGAATCCATGACTGCCACTGGTTGCCAGTTCCAAGAGGAGATAATAAGAATAGCTTGGAAAGGTTTTTTGAAATCTTAAAAAGCCCTCCATAATTTGAGAGTACTAAGCCTACCCTTAAAATAGAAAATGAGATTTCTGGAAGTATTTTTTCATAATCTTTAACTTTTGATTCCCATTTAATTACTACTTGATTAATAAATGAACTTTTTATATCAACTCCATTTTCCTCATTTGAAATAACAGATAGTGAATCTTTGTAAGCAGCAATTCCAGAAGCAGATACAAAAGACTTAATCTTGATATTTCTCTCTTTTATTTGACTAAGTATAAACGAAGTGGATTCTATTCTACTTTCTAGAATTTTAGATTTGTTTTTTTTTGTCCAATAACAGAAAACATTATACCCAGATAGATTAATTACAGAGTCAACACCATTGAAGCATTTATCATCAATTATTTTATGGCTTGGATTCCAGTAATAATAATTTATATCATTTTTATTAGAGGTAAGCTTTTTATTTCTTGTCAGAATATTTACCTGGTAGTTTTTTGATAGGGCAAGTTTAGTTATATTTTTCCCTAAGGTACCTGAACCTCCTGTTATTAGTAGCTTCATATTATTTTTTTATTTATCTTTCGTATTATATGGAAATCAAAAGATCAAACAGCACAAAAATAAATGATGTTAACTTCAATTCTATAAAATTTGGAGAAATTTTTACTGATCATATGTTCGAGTGCAACTTTAAAAATGGTCAATGGGAATCTCCAATAATAAAACCATATGAATCACTAATCCTTGATCCTTCAACTCATGTTTTTCACTATGGACAAGCTATTTTTGAGGGTATGAAGGGATATAAAGATAAGACTGATCAACTTTGGCTTTTTAGACCCGAAGAAAATTACAACAGATTAGAAAAATCATGTATTAGAATGAATATTCC
>MDTE01063958.1_pt1 | contig 23503 bp, 18 predicted proteins | sample 811231 | NCBI WGS metagenome assembly MDTE01 (sample SAMN05326651, study PRJNA326480) | marine metagenome | isolation source: seawater | place: Indian Ocean: Red Sea | collected 2010 | reverse complement strand
CTGGATTTGTTCCAAGAGTTCAGAGACCACTTAAATAAATATTGCTTAGAAAATAATATAGTGACTGAATTCTTGAGACTTCATCCCAAAATAGGTAATTATGAATTATTTACAGGAGATAACGGATTAGTTAAGAAAAATCACACTATCTGGATTGATTTACGGAAAAGTGAATCTGAAATATTGATGAGCATGCGCAATGACCCGCGACGATCAATAAAAATCGCCCAAGAGAATAATGTGCAGATTGTGAAATCTGATTTATCTGACTCGGACATCAAAGAGTTTCATAGACTGTATACCACTACTATGAAACGACTAGGCGCATTGCCGATGTACTTTTTTACAGTAGACTATTTCTTGGATTTGATAGAGAATCTAAAAAATAACGTATCCATATTTTTCGCAAAATGGGACGGTAAATACATCTCATCTTATATGTATGTCCATGAAGGTGATTTCATAGATCTTTACCTTGGAGGATCTGATCCTCAGTATTGGAATCTAAAAGCTAACCCATTTTGTCTCTACACCGCGGCCTTATGGGCTAAATCTCAAGACTTTAGCTACTACCATATGGGAGGAGGGCACGGGGCAGAACTAGACAATCTACTACACTTCAAAAGCCAGTTTTCAAATAATATAGCTCCTTTCTACATGTATCGTCATATTCATAACATCGCGATGTACAATGAGCTATGTGATCTGAGAGATTCATTCAATTCTCAGAACTCTGATAGTCAAGAAAAAGCATCCTTTACAGATGCAGTACTTAAGGATTATTTTCCAGAGTACCGTGCATAACCTATATCTACAGGAGGACTTGTGACTAATTTACCTGGAATTCTCGGCGGAACGCCAATATTCGAAAATAACATCCCTATATCTAGCAGTACTCTGCCAGACATAAGTCAAGTATCTGAACGATTTGAAGATATATTTACATCTGGGATGATCACAAACCACAAATATGTTCGACAATATGAAGAGAAAATGGCAGATTACTTAGGAGCTAGGCATGCAGTAGCAGTCTCTAGCGCTACCTCGGGTTTACTGCTAATGCTCAAATGCATGAACTTAAAAGGAGAAGTAATCCTTCCTAGCTTCACCTTTTCTGTCACAGGACACGCATTAGCATGGACTGGCTTGACACCAGTATATGTTGATATTGACCCGGATACTTGCCTAATAGATCCAAGCGAAGTAGAGAAAGCCATAACTCCCAACACAAGCGCTATTTTGGGAGTTCACATATGGGGTAATCCATGCAACCATCAGGCTCTTAAAGAAATTGCGGATCGTCATAGAGTAAATCTGATATACGATGCTGCCCAAGCTACTGGTACAAGATATATGGAAAACCCAATTGGATCTCTAGGAGAAGCACAGGTATTCAGCTGTAGCCCCACCAAAGTCGTAACAGCAGCTGAAGGAGGCATACTCACAACAAATAATACAAGCCTAGCTGATAAGATACGTATAGGCCGAAATTACGGAGATGATGGAAGTTATGACTGCGAATTCGAAGGCATTAACGCCCGAATGTCGGAATTCCACGCAGCTTTAGGATTAGCAACCCTAGATATGGCGGAATCGCATATAAACCGTCGCCACGAAATATACGCATTATACAAAACCCATCTATCTAACTTACCCGGAATCAGATTCCCATCTGACACGCAAGGTGGAATCACTAATGGTATTTATTTTTCTATAATCGTTAATGAATCTGTGTTTGGACTTACACGAGATGAATTGTATGAAGCGTTGAAATATGACCATGTAGACTCGAGAAGGTACTATACCCCTCCCTTACACCTTCAAAAGGCTAATGCGCGATACGCAAAACTCTATGAAGGCCAATTACCCAATACCGAATTAATAGCAAACCGTAGTCTCACACTACCTGTATTTTCACACATGAGTGACGCACAAGTTAACGGCGTATGTGATGCCATCAAGCGCATTCACGATCATAAAGATGCTATATCAAATTTGTCTAAAAAATAACATATCGCATTTTATGGAAAAGCCTGTTTAAAGCTTAACATCATTGAGATAGTACAGTGAGCACAAAATTAGTTTTCGTAGAACTTCCTAGACAGATCGATACGCTACTTACGGTATTGAAACAACGAAATGTAGTCAACTACAAAATAGTAGCGCTCACTCCTCACGTCGAATATGAATTAGAGAAACGCGCATTACCTTTCAAGCGCCCAGAGGATTATTACAGTGAATCCGAATTAAATCTTATTGGATTAAATGATCTTGAAACGTTAGATTGTTTTTCCAGTTTGATGAACCAAAAGGTAAAAAATCACTTCACTTCATTCATAAACCCCAATATCGACACCGCAACACTGTCTTGGTATACTCTCAAAATTCTGTTCAACTCCATCTCAGTCCGAGCATTCGTATTAAGCAGTATCCTAACTCAAGAAAAACCTAACAATATACTGTATTTTGAGACATTACCGGAATCCATAGAAAATAATCTTTATTTTAGTCACGAATCCGCTTGGTCAAGAACCATCCACGCAGGATGTTTAAGTAGAAATATATCTTCTGAAAGTTTAGGGGACGATACAGATCCCACCGAACTACAACCTAATCCGACAAAGCGTTCTAGTAGACCAAAATGTATTAAGCACATAATACGCAGAATCGTTCCTAAGAATCTTATTCCGTATGTTTACGAGATAAATAACGCTATTCGCCTAATAATTTGGTTAATCAAAAAAAACTTTAGCAATACACCTACAGTTTTAGTTTTAGAGAAAGCATACAGCCTGCAATTACTAACTAAACATCCCAATGCAAGAAAAAAATTTAATTTCCTATATTGGAACGGGCAATATGACACATTATTCTTTTATCTCATTGCAATCACAAGATTGTCTCTACGCAGAACAAAATCTAAAACGAAAAACATTCGTATTTTCCAAATGAGAGGCGCTACGCTGTGGCACAAATGTAAAAATGATCCTAATGTTTCCTCATTATTCAATTTCTCAGATATCAATTGCATAGATATACTAAATAGTCGATTAGAGAAATTCTGCACAGATATCATCTCTCAGATTTCTATCACTTATGATAAGACCGCATATATCAACAGACATATAAATCCTCAAGCTATAATGGCTGCGACAATGGGGAGTTATATAAACCAAACAATTTCAATATCAGCGTCACACCAACAAGTACCATTTGTGGTATACCGGCATGGCGACTGTGGCGCGCACGTTATGATGGAAAGCATGCCACACCCAGTAATAGATCGAATCGAAATGCAATCGGCTGATTACGTGCTCACTTTTGGAAACGGAGACGTACAATATCTGGAAAAAGGTAAACATAATCGGGCCAAAGCAATCTCTGTAGGCTCTGCTATTCTTGACGAATTAAAATTAAAGTCCACAATATCCTCATCACAACAAATCACAAAAAGATTAGGATTAGACCCTAATAAAAGAATAGTAGTCTATGTACCCACCACCATGGATGGAAACATCCGCATCGTACCGTACAGAAGTCAGTCTCCTTCACGAAGATTTTTCATCGAACGTGAAATCATCAGTACATTCTCAAAGCATCCACATATACAATTTATTATTAAGTTACCGATTATTCCAAACTATCCATTTTCACCAAGTGCTACATGGCTTGAAGATCTTCAACTTAAAAACTGCTTTATCGTGACAGAACCTTTCATGAACATAATACCAATAGCAGATATGTTTATTACTGACTACACCTCGACTAACTTCCTCGAAATGCTAACAACAACTGCGCCGATACTGGTATGCGGGCACGAATTCCCCTTACCCTGGAACAGTGATACATGGCATCCAAGCATATTATCAATGTGGAAAGATCGAGTTGAATATTACGAAGATATAAACGAGTTTAAAGAACAATTAGATTTCAAACTTACATCAATGAATTTTGACCGAGTTTGCTGCAACAATACTATGTTAGAACTATTTGGAACTCATTTAAACGATGGACGCAGCCTAGATAGAGCTTCATCAACCCTAGAACAGATCTGCTCTGACAACATCAGGGAGAAACGAGAGCGTATAAACTAGGTGATTTTGTAATGTACAAAGAGTTTTGGAGATTATTCGCTACAGAATATCATGGTACCAAACGGGCTGTCGTTATCTGCATTATGACTATTGTAGTCTCCATGTTAGAAGGTATAAACGTCGGTCTGCTACTTCCTCTTCTCGAAACATTGCAACCTTCTGATACTGAACGTCACTGGTTATCAAACTTCTTGGAAGGCCTATATTCTCGTTTGGGTGTGACATTATCTCTAGGAACCATCTTACTATCTCTCGGGGCAGTCGTATTAATTATAGCTGTATTCAAATACGGTCGTATGGTGTTAATAGCCAATACCAGCACAAATTTTGTCGCTTGGCTACGGCAGAGAACTATGAAAAACTTATTAAATGCCAATATGTCCTATCATCATGATCAGAAAATCGGAGATTTAGCTAGCGTATTAACGACTCAGGCAAATGTAGCGAGTAGTACTGTAGTAAATAGTACCGAACTGTTGGCTAACATCGGAATAATAATAACGTATATGACAGCTGCTTTATTGATATCGCCCCTGTTAACCATTGTAGCGTTCGTAGTCCTACTGACAAGTTATATATCCATGCAATTTCTAATTACTAGGGCGAAATTTCATGGGAAATCTCTAGCTGATACGCAAAACAACCTGGAAACACAAGCATTAGAAAACTTAAACGGGATAAAACTAATAAAATCATTTTCATTAGAATCATTGAGCGCTAATTTATTCAAGAACAAGGCATCTGAAGTAGCACAAGCACACTACAACTTGCAAAAAAATAGAGGACTACTATTAGTTCTGCAAGAAGCGGTTCTTTTCGGATTAATCGCAGCCATGGTATACGCAGGCATATCCGTTTTTGGTTTAGAGTTCTCTGTAATAATTGCAGTTCTCTTCATACTGTATAGAGTAGCTCCCAGAGTGACTGGGTTGAACAATAGCAGACAGGCTATAGCTGCTAACGTTGCAGGAATTCATAACGTATCACAGGTGATCGAACTCTCCTATAACGCAGTCGAGACAAGCGGTAATATCCATATTACAGACATATCCAGGAGTATAGAACTGATCGATTTATCTTTTGGATACAATAACGATAATAGAATTATCCAGGATGCGTCCCTATCTATTGAAAAAGGTCAAGTAACGGCAATAGTTGGGGAAACGGGATGCGGAAAATCCACTATTCTTGACCTAGTATTCAAACATTACTTACCTGATGCAGGTTCAATCGTTGTGGACGATAACGACCTATCCAAAATAAACTTAGATTCATGGCGTTCTATCGTTGGCTTCGTCAGTCAAGACATATTCCTATTCAACGACACCATACGAAACAACCTAAGCATTGCTGATGAAAACTATTCATATGAGTCCATACAGCAAGCAGTGAAACTGGCCCAAGCCGAAGATTTCATAATAGGTCTACCAAATGGCTATGACACCATTGTAGGAGACCGCGGCTGGAATTTGTCAGGAGGACAGCGACAAAAGATTTCTCTTGCACGCGCAATACTCAAGAATCCTAAGATACTGATATTAGATGAGCCTACCAGTGCTTTAGATACAGACTCCGAGGCTGTAGTTCAAGAATACATAGAAAACATCAAAGGCTCAGCCACTGTTATTGTAGTGTCACATAGAATGTCTACAATCAAAAATGCAGACAAAATTGCCGTTCTTCGAGGCGGCGAATTTGTAGAAATCGGCAACTGGGAAACATTAATGAAACAGAAGGGAATATTTTATCAACAGATACACTCCTCTCCGTAGGAAACTCACCTAATAATATATACCTACAGAAATTTAGACTAGAACCAAAACTTCTACTTAATGCATTTCGAATCTATAACTTTACGTAACTTATTTTTCTGCCTTGTCCTCAGATGCTTTAATCGCGAGATATATTATTTTGGCATGGGGAGAATACTACGACGCATTCCGATAATTCGGAAGTTGCCATCCAAATATTTGATGCAAGTACAGTACCAGATTTCTGACTACCCGGGTCTTAGTTTTGAAATACATAACAATGCAATCACAGAAGCGGAAAACTTTCACGCTTTGTTACTTGAATCCAATTCCTCGGATTTTGACGCTTGGTCTAAGAAATTCAAGAATGAAAAGATACATATATATACGAAAAAATCATTAGCAATAAAATGTTTTGAAGCGGCAAAAAAATATCTGATCCTCACAGAATTCGCAAAGTCGACTAATGCTAACGTCATATACCATGCCGACCATTCTCCTATCAATCAGTTGCTCATACCCAGACTTAGGCAGCGATATGGGGTACAAAATCTCACTGTAAAGGGATTAAACCCGTCACTTTTCAAAAGAACGGGGTATTGCGTATCACTTTTATGTGAAGTTTCATTACATATATCGAATTCAATGATAGGAAGAAGAATCAAGGTCCGAACACACTCTGATTCTTACAAAGTTTCTAAGGAAATATTATGGGAAATCGGTACAGGCAGAAGAAATGATGATTTCTTCGTGGATGGCATTGAAATCTCTCATCAGGATGTACTCTTCTACTATCGAAATAGCTCTACGATTAGAGTGAGGGCTGGATATCTAGATATATCTATAGCCAACGCAATACAACTAGGCTATGGCTGCGTTAACTTCGATAAGACACCCCTATCACTGGTGATGATATTCAAGACCATCCTTCCACGGTATGTAATTTATTATGTGACATTATTCATCAAAACAATACTAAATTTAAATGGATTGCCTGAGAAACGATTGTTTTTATCCACAGTTTCAGATTTTTTAGCACAGTCCATCGGATGGGACATATTCCTATCCTCATATAAACCTGCAGTTAATCTCAGCCAAGAAGATCCATATCCAAGCCACATATCAGACACAATCATATTGAACTACCATGGTTGTAAAAACGCTGGTTTTCAATGGGGAGATGACACTCAATGGAGAGCAACTACATTGTCATATTTGGGATATGACATATATTTTTCTTGGGGTCCAATCGCTCAAAAATATTGGGCGGATAATTGGGAAGTGGACTCTATAATCTCAACAGGATATCTATGGGGGCACCATGTCGAAGAGAGTTTATCAGAGCGTGAATTCCTTCGAAGGAAATTTGTTAATAATTATGAACCTGGGGCATTAGTAATCAGCCTTTTAGATGAAAAAATTACTCCAGATCTGTACACATCAAAAAAAATGCTCTACGATTTTTATGCTTTAGGAGTAGAATTAATCAAGCGTAGAAAAGACGTTAGAATAATCGCAAAACCTAAGAGATGGAGCCACGACGACTCTGGAGTTCCAGAGATAGACGATCTAATAGCACCTTATGTCACAGAAGGGTCATTTACCTTGCTGGGACGAGAAAATGTTGATGTGCAAGAGATTATAGCTCTGACCGATGTAATGGTATCAATGGTCATGGGAGTACCATATTTAGAAGCAATTTGTTGTGGAACTACGGGGTTCAATTTCGCTCCATCGCGTAATATAGAATCTCCAGTGTACAAGCAAGGCTACGGGACTGTCGTTTTTGACAACATACAGGATTTGGCAAACGCGATAGAATCCGCTATTGACAATCAATCAGAGTCTCCAGGGCAAGGAATCATTCCTATACTGGACGACATAGATCCATACAGGGATCTTCGCGGAATAGACCGGTTAAGACAAGCATTACTTTTAGAGCTTTAATTAACTAATAGAAAACCGCTTCTTAAAATCTTGAAAGGTAAAATATATAGATGGAAGTATGGCGAGATAGTTGGAATACCTCGGTTGAATACGGGGAAGTCTTTTACCGACGAGCAACTGGAGAGCTTCCTGAAATGGAGTCTAGCAAAGCCCTGGCTCTATTATTGAAGGATCGAGTAAAACAGGATGATCACATATTAGATGTCGGATGTGGAGGAGGGCACTACCTTCGATCACTGCGAAATACCATAAACGTACCTTTCCGATATACGGGAGTCGACATAACCGCAAGTTACATTGATCTGGCTAAAAAAGCTTGGAAAGATGCACCGGATGTTTCTTTCTCTGTAGAAGATATTTTCAATCTGAGTTTTTCCGATCAACAATTCGATATTGTTCTCTGTTCTAACATGCTATATCACCTCCCATCTATCAAAAACCCTATATCTGAATTGATTAGAGTATCTAAGAATCTTGTAGTTTTGCGTACACTGGTTGGAGAAAGATCTTTTTATATAAAAGAGGTACATTCAAGTTTATGGGATCAGCACAGTACGGTCGCACCAAGCAGTGAATTTAACGAGTCCGGAGAACCTGAAAACTACAATTATTTGAACATTTACAGTAAAAAATATTTAGAGTCGATTGTAAAAGAGCACAACCCTAATGCAAAGATAGAATTCATAGAAGACACATTTTATGATCCCGAAGTGATCGAGGGCTCTAGTTCAGTAATATCAGACTTACAGCGTAGCAAAGCAGCTACTTACATTCTGGGAGGATTGCAAGTTATAGGCTATGTAATTCAACCACACCATTTTGTTTTCATTGATACAGTACGCTAACTGCATAGGTAATGATACAAACTTCTGAAAACGTTCTTGCTGTTATACCTGCTAGAGGGGGCTCAAAAGGACTCCCTAAGAAGAACTTATTGCCTCTTTTAGAAACTCCACTGGTGGCATACACCATAGAAGCTGCCAAAAAATGTTCCAGTCTAGACAGAATAATTCTTAGTACTGACTCACAAGACATCGCCAATATTGGCATTGACCACGGGATTGAAGTTCCATTTATACGACCATCTGAGCTCGCGACTGATGTAGCTCACCCTTATCAAGTGCTGCAACACGCTGTGAATTATCTGGCCAGCACTGAAGACTATACCCCGGACATCATTGTTACACTCCAACCAACATCTCCGCTTCGAACATCGAATCACATAGACGAGGTAGTTAATGTACTCCAAAATAATCCCAAAATGGACTCCGCTATATCAGTCAGCGAAACTCCCTTTTCACCATACTGGATGTTCACAATTAATAACGACATCCTCTTGCCTTTCGTATCAGACGGCACAGATTACTCGTTAACAAGACGTCAAGATTTGAACAAAGTATATAAACCAAACGGCGCAGTATATGCGACCACATACAAGCTACTAATGAATAATAATATTATTTTTTCAGCATTCTCTTCCGGAAACACTGGATACGTAGTTATGGATGATATAAGTTCATTGGATATCGACACAGAGTTAGATTTCAAATTAGTTGAGGCTGTATTACGAGACCGAGAATGCACACCAAGAGAAGAATAGCTGTACTTACTACCGGACGGTCAGATTACGGGCTTTTGTACTGGACACTTAAGCTAATAGATAGTGATCCCGATCTAGAGTTGGGTTTAATAGTGACAGGAATGCATCTATCTAAGAAGCTTGGTTTTAGTTTGAGGGATATCGAAAACGATAACTTCCCAATTGCTCAAAAAATAACTACATTAGGAGAATCCGACAGCAAAGAGTCCATTGGAGCTTCAATCGGACAAGGCACAGTTAGATACTGCGAAGCTCTATCAAATATGAAGCCTGATATTTTACTATTGCTTGGAGATAGGACCGAGATTTTGTCAGCCGCTGTCGCAGCACTTCCATTGTTAATACCGGTTGCACACATCCACGGCGGAGAATCAAGTGAGGGAGCGATTGATGAAAACATCCGTCACGCCGTCAGCAAATTGAGCCACATCCATTTTACATCTACGCAATTCTACGCTCAAAGACTAATACAAATGGGAGAAGAACCGTGGCGTATTCATATATCAGGAGCCCCAGGTATCGAAAATATATATAAATCTACATTGCCAGACAAACAAGAAATAAACAGAGTGATAGGCATAGATGTTTCTAAACCAATAATACTAATGGCATATCATCCTGAAACTATCACAGACAATAATATTACTGAGAACACAAACCAAGTACTAGAAGCAATCAGAGAGACTGATATGAATGCTGTAATAACGTATCCAAATTCCGACACGGGCGGACAAATGATTATAGATTGTATAAACCAATTCCGCCTGAACTACGACAAAGTGACTGTAGTCCCAAATCTTGGGTCAAACCTATATTTAGCATTACTCAAACATACTTCAGTTCTAATAGGCAATTCTTCCAGTGGAATCATAGAAGCTGCTAGTTTTGGTACCCCTGTCGTCAATATAGGAGATCGCCAAAAAGGTCGACTACGAGGGGAAAACGTAATAGATGTACCGACAGATAAATCAGCCATAGTCTCTGCCATACATAAGGCAATGAGTTTACCCTTTGGCAAAGCTATTAGAAGCATTGAAAATATTTATGACCATGGTATTGCCAGTGAAACCATTGTCAACGTATTAAAATCTGTAGAGTTAGGACCACCTATCTTGAGGAAACGCTTTGTAGACTTGCCTCTCACATTGCAACACAAGCCTCCCGGATCAAGAAACTAGAATAATTCGCTGGTAACCTTATAAGTGAGAAAGAGAGATGGTTGAAACCTTATTTGCATCTTTAAGCGAACTGAGCAACAAAGCCTTGATCATTGCTGAAGCAGGAGTAAATCATAATGGCAACATTGATTTAGCTCACAATCTTATAGATGCTGCTGCTGATGCAAAAGCAGACGCTGTTAAATTCCAAACGTTTACGGCTGAAGGAGTGGCAACAGCTATTGCTCCTAAAGCTGAATACCAAAAAAGAACGACCGGATCGGATGATAATCAGCTATCTATGATAAAACAACTTGAACTATCGCCTGATCATTATCCAAGCCTTATAAGTCATTGCGAGGATCGCAGTATAACCTTCTTATCAACTCCGCATGACTGGGCTGCCATAGATATATTAGACAATTTAAATGTTCCCTGTTTTAAAATAGGCTCGGGAGATCTTACGAATATTCCTTTTCTACGGGCTGTTGCTAAAAAAGGACGACCGATCATACTATCAACTGGTATGGGCAACTTATCAGAAGTTGAAGAAGCAGTAGAAACAATCAAATCAGAAAACAATCCTCCACTAGTATTATTGCACTGTGTTACAAGTTATCCCGCAAATCCTGAAGATTGCAATTTAAGCGCAATGAAGACTCTACAGAAAGCATTTAACGTACCTGTAGGATACTCGGATCATACTATTGGAATAGAAATCCCTCTGGCAGCTATCTCTCTCGGCGCTCGGGTGATTGAAAAACACTTTACCCTAGATAGAAATTTGCCAGGACCCGATCATGAAGCGTCGCTAGAACCAAACGAATTACTCAACATGATTAAATCAATTAGAATGGTAGAAGGTGCTCTAGGTCATGGCATCAAAACTCCCGCTAAGTCGGAAAATGACATTAAGATAGTTGCACGAAAAAGTATAGTTGCGGCCATTGATATACCTAACAACACTGTTATAACGGAAGATATGATCACAACAAAACGCCCAGGGAGCGGGCTGTACCCAAAATATTGGGATCACGTTATAGGATCCACAACCAGATGCGCGATAATTAAGGACACTCTAATACACTGGAATCTAATTTCTACGACTGAGGATTTATAATTGAACTCCGATGAATTCGGTCACACACAGGGCTCTATAATGGAGTCATTAGAGGCTTATAGACAAGCTGCTGACAGACTCAGCAGAGACACGAGCGAATCTAACAATAACGCTAACGCTATTAATAGCTTTAAGGAAGAAGCACGACGAATCGAACACGACCTGTCCAATCAATTATCAAGGACCAGACGAATTCTAGTAATAGGCGGTGCCGGATTTATCGGTTCTGTATTAGCTAGAAGACTAATCAATCGCGGATATTCGGTCCGTATTCTGGACAACTTGCTATATGACAACTTTTCTTCTATTAGCGATATTGAGTTCAACGAAGAGATAGATTTTATCCAGGGCGATTTCCTAGAACCTAAAACTCTCGCTACGGCCCTGAATGGCATAACAGATATAGTATTGCTCGCCGCCCTTGTAGGTGATCCAATATGCTCAAAATATCCCGAACAGGCCATACAAATTAATCAAAACGGTGCGATTGAGCTTATAGATACATTAAAAAACTACCCAATCAATAAACTAGTCTTTGCATCTACCTGCAGCAACTATGGAATTCATGATGGCATTCAGGCTGCTACGGAAGATGCAGCGCTTACTCCATTGTCAATATATGCGGAGACCAAAGTAGCAGTAGAGAAATATTTAATGCGACAACGTGGCAAATTAGAATACGCACCAACTATATTAAGATTCGCTACAGCATACGGTATTGGGCAACGAACCCGGTTCGACCTCACCATAAATCATTTCACCCGTGATCTGGCTTTGGGAAATAAGCTAACAGTATATGATGAAGACACATATAGGCCTTATTGCCACATAAATGACATCTCAGATGCAATAATTAGTGTGTTAGAAGCTCCCAGAACATTAATAGATTTTCAGGTATTTAATGTAGGTAGTAACATTGATAATCACTCCAAAAGAGGCATAATCGAGATAATAAAGAAATATTTACCTGAAGCTTCAGTTGAATATGGTCAAAACGGTAATGATCCAAGAGACTACCGTGTCGACTTTTCCAAGATTGAATCAGTATTAAACTTTGAACCCAAGCATAGCGCGCATACTTTTATAGCCGATCTAATCGACGCTATTAATAATAATAGCTTTGGTGAAGTAGAAACGAATCCGAATTTTCATGGCAACTACATCATACCTAAATATGAACTGCAATAACAACGGAAAGGCTAACTAGGTGTCTCGTGAAACAGAGGATAATTATTGTTGGCGCAGGGTCTCACGCTAAAGTAGTATTAGATTTAATCGAAACCATGGGATCATTTGAGATCGTAGGGCTAACTGACCCTGACGAGAACAAATGGGGAGAGTTAGTACTATCGCACCCAGTTCTTGGAGGGGATGATCTTCTGCCCGAATTTCTAGCCCAAGGTATATCTAACATTTGCCTAGGAGTAGGATCAGTAAATGCCGTAGACAACAGGCATAGGGCTCAACTTTATCAGACACTTACAGAATTAAGTTTCGAAGCTCCTAATTTACATCATCCCTCATCAATAATATCTAATACCACTGTCTGGACGTCAGGAGCCATTGTAATGGCAGGGTCTATAATCAATGCAAGTTCTACCGTCGGAAACAATGTTTTAATTAATACCGGCGCAATTATTGAACACGATTGCAACCTCGAAAATCACGCCCATATAGGACCGGGCGCAAAAATATCTGGAGGAGTCCAGATAAAAGAAGGCGTTTTTGTAGGACTAGGAGCGTGCATAAAGCAAAACTTGGTAATTGGAGAATGGGCAACCATAGGAGCCGGAGCTGTCGTATTAGAAGATGTGCCCGCTAACACGACAGTGGTTGGAAGCCCTGCGAAGCCTATAAGAGACAAATAGTATGAATAGAGATAGTACTTTAGTTAAAACTGAAGACTCAATTCGCAAAGCGATAGGGGTAATCGATAAGAATCGTATCCAGATTGCCTTAGTTGTTGATAATGACGGAATACTTCTAGGAACAGTAACCGATGGTGATATCCGGAGGGGTATATTGAATGGTATAAACCTAAATGACGCAATAACCTCGGTAATGAATCCTAACCCTATAACCGCTCCTGCTGGAATGTTACGAGAAGACTTACTTGCTCTTATGACATCCCATACTATAAAACAACTTCCTATACTCGACGACGACGGTAAGGTATTAGACTTGGAATTGCTCGAAGAACTTGTCCAAAACCCTATCGTAAAAAATAATTCTGTAGTAATACTGGCTGGTGGTGAAGGACTTCGGCTACGACCGCTGACAGATGACACGCCAAAACCATTACTACCTGTTGGAAATCAACCAGTATTAGAAATTCTCTTAACACAATTATCGTCTTATGGGTTCCGACAATTCTCAGTATCAGTAAACTATAAAGCACAACAAATCGTGGACTACTTTGGCGATGGAACTTCTAGGGGAATAACAATACAATATATAAACGAAGATCGCCCGCTCGGCACAGCCGGTCCACTATCATTATTGAGTGAAATGGATGATCTCCCATTCTTAATGATAAACGCAGATCTTATAACCAAAGTAAACTATGAACATCTACTACGGTTTCACGAGGACGGAGATTACCAGATAACCATAGGAGTTAAACAACACACATCTCAGGTTCCGTATGGCGTCATTACTACCTCTGGTACCGACGTCGTATCTTTCCAAGAAAAACCCACTGATAACAGGTTGATAAACACCGGGGTATATGTAATTGATCCTAAAGTTGTATCACTTGTACCTAATAACACCTACTTTGATATGAATGAATTAATAAATAAAGCTATCGCATCCGAAAAACTGAAGGTGGGAGCATTCCTAATACATGAGTATTGGATGGATATTGGAAACTACAATGACTATCAGCAAGCTCAATCTGAATATAATGAATATTTCGATTAAAGGTAAAGGGAGTGATTTAACGTAATAAATATGGATAATAGAATTACAGAATACACTTCCAGAATAGTAGGCAATCCTTGGAAAAACTGGCTGTTTATCAGGATTCAAACAGAATCCGGCATCGAAGGTTATGGAGAAGCGAGTTTAAATGGCTTTGTACGATCAGTAGAAAGCAATATAAATGAGTTAGAAAATTACTTCGTCGGTAAGTCCGTATATTCAATAACAAAAATCATTAACGATATGTTGCTAAAATCGTACTCCGATGGCGGACAGATTCATCGCAACGCTATCGCAGCTGTGGAATCTGCTTGTTGGGACATAATAGGTAAAACACTTAACGAACCCATATGGAATCTATGGGGCGGTAAGGTGCGAGATGAAATACAACTGTACGCCAACGGGTGGTATCAGGCTGAAAGAGACCCATCAGAATTTGCTGAAAAAGCTGCAATTGCTGTTAGCAAAGGATATACAGCCTTAAAAGTTGATCCTTTCGGTGATATGCGTGGATTACAAGATGCCAAAGAACTACAGCTGTCACTAGACATCATTTCTGCTATTAAAGATGCTATACCTAACGATATTTCCTTAATGGTCGAAGGTCATTGCAGATTTGATGTCTCCTCAGCACTAGTCCTGTGTCGCAAACTATCTGATCTAGACATAGTCTGGTTTGAAGAACCCGTTCCATTCAATAATATGGCAGGTTTAATCGAAATAGCTCAAAGATCTCCAGTTAGGATAGCGACGGGAGAAAATTTCACAACATTTGAAGAATTTTTAGCCTTGTGCTCAGGGAGTAGAAACGTTGTGTTTCAACCAGACATAGCCAATTTAGGCGGTCTAAAATTAGCAAAGCAGATCTGTGATCTCGGTGAAAACCTCGGTATTGCGGTAGCTCCTCACGATGCACAAGGTCCCATATCAAAAGCGCTGTGTCTACAATTATGTGCAATGAGTCCAGCAATATTTATCCAAGAAGATTTCGAAGAGTTCAATCCTGATTGGACTAAGACCATATCCACTCCGATAGACAAAACTGAAGGCAAGGCTATTATTCCCACATCACCTGGTTTAGGTCGTGATCTACATTGGGAAGAATTAGAATTATTCCCGTATGATAAAAATGCGACTTTGACACTCTTTGATAAGGGATGGGAACGGCGCGGGGGGATCAAACGATGAGCATGAAAGTACTAGGAGTCATACCAGCAAGATTTCGTTCAACCAGATTTCCAGGAAAACCTTTAGCTGATATCCTAGGAAAACCCATGATTTATCACGTTTATTCTGCTTCAGTGAAAGCTAGTTTGCTAAACGACGTAATCGTAGCTACTGATGATCAACGTATTGTTGAAGCCTGTGATAAATACGATATACCCTCCATATTGACATCTGAGAAGCATCCAACTGGAACTGATAGGGTTGCTGAAGTTGCCCAGAACATCCAAGCGGACCTGTATGTAAACATACAAGGCGACGAACCAATGATGAAACCCAAGACAATAGATGCGGCCGTGCACCCTTTCTTTGAACAATCTGATTTTGACGTAACTAACTTGTGTACTAAGATATTGGAACCCGATGAAGTGATAGATACCAATGTAATTAAAGTAGTACGCTCACCTGAGTCATATGCTATATACCTCTCAAGGCAGCCTATACCATATCCAAAAGACCGTAGAGATGTAATTTATTACAAACAAGTGTGCGTCTATGCTTTTCGAAAAGACGCCTTGGTTCGGTTTGTCAATACACCACAGACCTATCTGGAAAGAGTAGAAGGAGTTGAAATACTTCGGTTCCTAGAGTTGGGTATGAAAATCAAATTTGTCGAAGAAACAGAGGGAGGCACCTACGCGGTTGACTCTCCATCTGATCTGGCTCGTGTAACAGAATTAATGGCAGCCGGTAATATATGACACACCACAATTTACCTAAGGCATGTCGACTGTGTCAGACAGAATCTTCAGACTTCACTATTGTGGGACATTACGTATACGGAGGGTCGGACGATCAAAAATTCTATGAATGTCCCAATTGTGCAGTAGCTTTTCTGTATCCACCACTATCACCGGATCAAGAAGCACATTTTTACGAGCAAGAATTCGCTAAATTTATGGAGGACCGCTCAGGAAGTCTACGCGGATGGGAGGGGCCAGAGTCTCATATCGCTGCAAGCAGATCTGAAGTAACCAGGCGCCTCCCTCACATAGAACAATTTATCAATAACACAGACATGCAAGTACTGGATGTGGGATGTTCTTCAGGGTTTATGTTATTCCCATTGCAGGCTCAAGGTTTAAGGGTATACGGAGTAGAGCCTAGCAAGCTGTTTAAACCTTATATCGAATCACAAAATATTCCAGTGTTTGATTCTATAGAACAATTTGAAAAGGATTCTGGCGCATACGGACAAATTGACCTACTAACACATTACTTCCTTTTGGAACACGTGCGCGACCCACTAACATTTCTTAAAAAATGTCTTGAACAATTAAAACCTACAGGAAAAATATTTTTTGAAGTACCCAGTAGAGACGATCCGTTAGTATCTATATATAACATTCCCGCATTCCATTACTTCTATTGGTCAGTTGCCCATAACTGGTATTTCAACTACGAAAGCCTTACCTATCTTTTAAACCAGTTGAACTGCTCTTACGAATTAATTCCTGAGCAACGGTACGATTTGTCGAACCATATGTACTGGGCTATTGAAGGCAAACCTGGCGGTATGGGAAGATTCTCCCAATCATTTACAAAGGAACTAGATGCTGCGTACAAAAAAAGCATGCGCGAAACCGGACATTGTGATACTTATTTTGCATGGATAAATAAGGGAGGTTCTAATTAGTAATTATCTAATTACAGGTGGGAGCGGATTTATAGGATCCCATATAGCTAAACGGCTAATAACATTGGGCCACGATGTCACTATTCTAGACAACATTACAACTGGTCAATTATCAAATACTCCGATAAAAGCCAAACTTATCAATATAGATCTAGCGGACAAGGAGTCTTTGAATATGATTCCAGTAGAAGACTATAAAGCTATATTGCATTTAGCAGCTCAAACCTCCGGAGAAATATCTAATGAAAATCCCCATATGGATTTAACAACCAACGCTATAGGAACACTAAATCTCCTACAATGGTGTTCCGCCAATAACATAAAACGATTCTTGTATGCGAGCTCTATGGCTGTGTATGGTCTTACCGGAGACGAAGCTATTCACGAAAGTCATCCATTAAATCCATATTCTTTCTACGGTATATCTAAACAAACCGCAGAAAACTATGTACATCACTTTGACGAAACTGGAATTTCTACCACTATATTAAGGATGTTCAATGTTTATGGACCTGGACAAGACTTATCTAACATGAAACAGGGCATGGTCAGTATATATTTGTCATATCTATGCCAAAACATACCAATACTAGTTAAAGGTTCACTAGATAGGTTTAGGGATTATATATTTATAGAAGACGTTACAGAAGCTTGGATACGTTGCATCGACAATCCAGACACTTATGGCAAAACCTATAATCTTGCCAGTGGCAATAAAATTCTTGTGAAAGATTTATTATCTAGCCTGATAAGTGCTTGGGGGTATGATCCTAAAGACTACAAAATTCAACTCGGGGAAAATACACCGCGGGATCAATTTGGTATATATGCAGACACCACATCCCTTACCAAGACACTTCAATGGCACCCGGAATATTCTCTGGACCAGGGTCTTCAGATCATGTGCAAATGGGCGAAAACACTCTCTAATTAGTTAAAGATTGTATCCATTAGCTACCAGTTAATTATATTCGTAGATTAGCTATGAACCATTCTCGACAAAAATACTTAATAATTGGACTCCCTACAAAAAGTGATCTGCGTTCCATATCTGAACTTACTCTATCAGGAAACATTTCGTGGATTTATCTAGGTGCAAACGTCCAAGAATACAACTTTACTCGGGATACTTTAGTCAAAATCGGAACTGAAATCGACATCTCTGACAAATTCCATCAGTTATCTCATGAACTAAGAACACCCTATCTTGAATACCTACACGACATTTCCAAGAAAAATAATAAACTGCTATGGTGGTTAACCTACGTATCGTGCCGAAATCCCAGCACCTCATCCGCATACAGAGACATATGCTACATTAAGTTAGGCCTTGATTTAATAAACAATCAAAGAACTGAGGACTTCCTAATAGTCATCAGTAACAACCAAATAGCTCACGGTATCCGGCTAAATTGTCCCAATAACGCTACTCGGACCGTAAATACACTTGCTAAAAACACGACAAACTTGCTCTCAAGAATTAGCTTTCCAACGAAACTAGTGGTACACAGAATAATATTTTGCATTCGAGAGTCATTTAAGATTTGTTTAGCCAGATATATACACAAGCCCAGAAACATGCCAGATCCCCCTGACACTCTTCTAATCAGTTATTTAACGCATAGCAACATATCTGACGAATCGAGTTTTCATAGATCATTTTTTGGTGGACTGGCAGACTTTTTAGTAAAATCCAATCATAAGCTAGCAGTCGTGCCATATATATCAAGCAATACAAGATATAACCAGGCATTGTCATCAACAAGTAAAAGCAGTATTAAAATAGTAATTCCACACGCATATTTAAAATGCTTCGATATATTTAGCTCAATATTCAAAACTTTTTGGATAACAACGAATCCTAAAATTTATCCAAACTTCCTTGGACTAATCGTAAATTCAGTTATCTCGGCTGATGTAAAATCCAATCAAGTTCGAAACAGCATCCCAGAAGCTTTATTGATAGCAGCACTAGTAAGGCGATTAAAAAGGCTAAACTGGGATATTACTAGGTGCATCTACATTTTTGAAAATCAACCGTGGGAACGCAGTCTATGCTGGGAAATGCGTCGAACATATCCCGATTGCGAACTAATTGGCTATCAGCACGCTAGAACTTCGGGTATGCTGCTTAACTTTTTCTTAGCTAACGGCGAATGTGATATAGCTCCTCTTCCAGATACGATTATGACTGTAGGAGAATATACAAGGCAAAAACTCATTGAAGGTGGACATCCACCAGAAAAAATTCTTATTAGTGGATCTCTGAAAAGTATGATGCCGAAACCGACAAATGAATCACACCACCAACCAACACCTCCAGAATCAATACTGATCGCAGCATCTATATCATTAGAAGAAGCGAGCGAATTATTGGACATTACAGCCGATTTAGCTAAGTCGATGCCAGACAGCAGGTTCGTCCTGAAATTCCATCCTGAAATGCCTTATGACACAGTCAATAATAACCTCCGGAAATTCCTACCGAAAAACATTACAATTAGTCTTAATCCCATTGAAGAATTGATTGCAAAAACTTCTCTAATGATTTACTCCGGATCCACCGTATGCTTTGAAGCTATCTCACATGGTGTGCCTGTCATACATCACAGACCCAGATTTGATTTTGATCTGGACCCACTAGAAGACTTCCCTAACGTCAGGTTAAAGTCTTTTAATGCCCTGGATTTGCAAAAGCAGATAAATTGGATCTTGGAACACAGAACAGAATTTATAAACCAGCAACAGTCAGATTGGGCTAACGCAGTATCTAGCATGTACTCGGACGTTAACTCAAATCCTTACCAGGTATTTACAATATGAACATTCAACCAAAAGCTAGCATCATAATAAGGACCCTCAACGAGGCGTATTATTTACCAGATTTGATAGAAGGGATAAGATCGCAAACTTTTACAAATTGGGAAATAATACATGTAGATTCTGGTTCAACTGACGACACTTTGAACATACTTGGACCTCATTCTGCCAAAACTATCACCATTTCGCCGCAAGACTTCACGTTTGGCTATTCACTGAATCTTGGATGCGAAGCTGCAACTGGAGATTACTTAGTCATAGTTAGTGCGCATATAAGACCAGTTAATAACACATGGCTAGAAAATCTTTTGGCACCTTTCAGAGAAGACAATATCGGCATGGTATACGGAAAACAAATTGGAGATGATTGGACCAGGATAGGTGAATCAAGAGACTTAGAGAAAACATTTGGAAAAACCTCGCTAATATCTATCGACAATCCGTTTAGTCATAATGGCAATTCCGCGTTGCCCAAAACACTCTGGGATACTCAACCTTTTGACGAGTCTTTGACGGGTTTAGAAGATTTGGATTGGTCTAAGAAAATTCAACACCGCGGTTATCGGGTATATTATGCTGCCCATGCGAATGTGTACCATATGCATCAGGAACCCTTAAAGAAAATTTACAAGAGATATTTAGGAGAGTCGATAGCATATAGCCGTATTTTCCCTGAGAGCATATTCACAAAAATCGATTTAGTACGAGGTACTTTTACTGAAAGCTGTAGAGATTTGCTATACGGCATAAACCACAGAAAATCACTTAAAGCCTTAATCGGAGTTCCTTTCGAACGTGCATCTCATTTCTACGGTGTCTATCAGGGAATGAACTATAAAAACAAAGCCAATAGAATAATATCGACATCAGAAGAAGCTATTTACACCCACTCCAAGAGAATCTCAATAAACAACACCAATTCGCATGTACTAGAGAATATGAATCTCACAGACCCTGATGACAACGAGATCTTAATACAAACAGGGTACTCCCGACTACAATCCAACGACCTCGCGATGCTACTAGAAGAATGCCCAATAACTGATAAATTACGCTACCCAATCACCCCTGGATTCCAATTTTCGGGCATCGTGATGAAAAAAGGCAAATCAGTAAATAAAATTAAGGTTGGAGATAAGATAATAAGCGTTTCCAAGAACTATAATGGAGCTTTATACGACGAAAAAGGCTTGAATATACTAATGCCTAAAGAATCTCACGCAAATTTCGTTTACTCTAACATAACTGGAGTCCATAAAATACCAATACAAATGCCACTACTACATGGCATTTTTGTAGAACCTTTAGCAATTGGATTAAATCTCTTAAGACGTATTGAAACACGAACCGATTCCACAGCATGTGTTATAGGCGCAGGGTACATGGGAAATATACTCACACAATTAATGCTGATTGAAGGGATCCATGTTACTTGCGTAGATGCAAATGAAGATAAATTATCCCTCGTTAGCAAATACGGTGCTGATACCCTAATAAAATGCGTCGACTATAGCAAGTTTGATTACATTGTTAACACCTCTTGCAATGACGATCACTTTAACAACGAACATATCAGCAATGGTATTATATTGTGCGAAAACAATTGCAAAACAATCTCACAACTATCGAATCAGAATCCCACTCCCTTGTTAATTACTAGCTACGAAGATGAAGACCTAACCCGAGCTATTGATGTCATTCTAGCGAGACAAATAAATTTGATTGACCATGGCTTGCCTAGATATGGTTTAGATAACTACGCAGAAGCATGTGCAGAATACAAGAAAAGCATCCACTTAAATATTATAATAGAACCTAATAAGCAACTCGCTGCTTTATAAGGAAGTTGCATGAAAGTTATTATTTTGTGTGGGGGTTTCGGAACTAGGTTACGTGAAGAAACCGACACTATTCCAAAGCCGATGGTAGACATCGGCGGTCGCCCAATCATATGGCATATAATGAAGACGTTCGCTCAGTGTGGTTACAAAGAATTCATATTGTGTTTGGGTTACAAAGCCGACATCATAAAGAACTATTTTTTGCACTACTCAACTTTATCTAGCGACTTTTCAATAGATTTGGGATCCGGTTCTATCGATATTCATAATATGCATGATGAACACGACTGGAAGATTACACTAGTAGATACTGGTTTAACCACCATGACAGGTGCAAGAGTTAAGAAGGTCGAGTCGTATATAGAAGAAGACACGTTTATGCTCACGTATGGTGATGGAGTAACTGATCTCGACATAAATTCTTTACTAGAGTTTCATGCATCCCACAATAAAATAGGGACTGTAACCGGTGTTTCCCCTCCATCCAGATACGGAGAACTATCCATAACTAACGGATTAGTAACTTCATTTGAAGAAAAACCCGATTCAGGACAATCATTTATTAACGGTGGATATTTCGTATTCAATAAGGAATTCTTTGCATATTTAGAGAATGACGATCACTGCATACTAGAACGTTCACCATTAGAAAGACTGACTCAGGATAACCAGCTCCAAGTTTATACTCATACAGGGTTTTGGCAGTGTATGGATACATACCGAGATTATCTATTTCTGAGCGAACAATGGGCCAATGGCCAAGCAAAATGGAAAACATGGTAAAGTCTCGTATTTGGCAAAAGTTGTTTTAGATCAAACGAAACACCTGGAGACATTATGACCTCCGAACGCAGTGGAACAGGTTTCTGGAAAAATCGAAAAGTTTTTGTAACAGGATGCACTGGATTACTAGGATCTCATCTATCTGAATCATTGGTAGTCCTTGGTGCAGAAGTGACTGGGTTAATCAGGGATCAAATCCCCAGAAACTATCTAAGTATGAGCAATACTATTCAACGCATGAATGTCGTTAACGGGGATGTGGAAGACTACGATCTAATTGAACGAAGCCTCAATGAATACGAAATCCAGACAATATTTCATTTAGCCGCTCAAACCATTGTCGGGACAGCCAACCGCAATCCACTATCCACCTTTAGCACTAATATTAATGGAACTTGGAATATACTTGAAGCCGCTAGAAGAAACACCAATATTACGGAAATACTTATCGCATCTAGTGATAAAGCCTACGGAGCCAACGTAAACCTTCCATACAATGAAGATACACCACTTAGAGGATCCCATCCGTATGACGTCTCAAAAAGTTGTGCCGACTTATTAGCCCAGTCATATTTCGCAACATATCAACTACCTGTGGCAATAACTAG
>MDTE01156357.1_pt1 | contig 23504 bp, 27 predicted proteins | sample 811231 | NCBI WGS metagenome assembly MDTE01 (sample SAMN05326651, study PRJNA326480) | marine metagenome | isolation source: seawater | place: Indian Ocean: Red Sea | collected 2010 | reverse complement strand
TGGCTATGCAAGCTGGTGGTAAAGCTGATAGAGCAACAATTCAACAAAATGTAATGGCAGTTGCTAATGCTCCTGGAAAAAAAATCTATCCAGGTGAATTAGGAAAAGCTTTAGATTTACTTGCTAAAGGCAAGGCTGTTAACTATGAAGGTGCTACTGGAGTAGAAATGACAGAAGTTGGAGAAGCTTTTGGTTCTTTTTTAGAAAAAGAAATCAAAGGTGGAAAATTCAAAACTAAAAAACAAAGATAAATTTTCAAATATAAACCTCAGCGGTGAAAATCGCTGAGGTTTTTTTTATGAAAAAAAAACTTTATAAATCAATCTATTTAATAAAAAAAAAAATTAAAAAAAAGGAATATTATTATTTTTTACAAGTTCCAAATTTTTCAATTTTAATACCTAAGATTGGTAATAAATTCATTCTTGTTTCTCAAAAAAGATATGCAATCAATAAAGTAACATTAGAGTTTCCAAGTGGATGGATAGATAAAAATGAGAAACCATCTGCTGCATCTATAAGGGAAACATTTGAGGAGACAGGTTACAAATCTCTAATAAAACCTAAAAAAATTATTGATTTTCACGAAGAGCCAGGAAGATTAACATCAAATGTATATGTATATTTTTCAGACAAATTAAAAAAATTAAATAAACCTGAAAAAAATATTAAAGTTCATTTACTGTCTCAAAATGAAATATTTAATCTTATAAAGAAAAAAAAATTTAATAATGGAACACATATTGCAGCCTATTTGGCATTTCTAAATAACACTAAAATTAAATAAAACTAGAAGATATATTTATCAGCAAGATAGATTATTAATCCTACTCCAATACCTAATAATATGTAATACAATCTAAATTCCTTTTTTTATTAATTCATAGATTTTGTCTTTATCGGTAAGGCCCATCTCACGTGCAATTTCTTTATTATATCTATATACAGCTATTGTGGTCCAGTATTCTATTTTTAAATATTTTGCAATTTCTGGATGCTCTGTTTGCTCATAAAATAGAAACATAACATCTTTAAAATCATTCTGTGCAGACTCAAAAACTTTTGATTGAGCTTTGCAAGTTGAGCAGTATTTATTCCAAGAATTAACAACGACAGTTTTTCCATCATTTTGGGCTGATATAAAATCTTCTATAGTAAAATTAGTATCTTTTTCAAATGCTAATAAATTTGTTGAAATAATTATAAATAGTAAACTAAAAAAAATATTTTTCATCTCTATTGTTTTATAATTTTTTCAGGCAAAATTCCCTGTGGTCTATAGCGCATAATTAATAATACTCCTGTTCCAATCATTAAGAATCTGAAATAAGGGGCACTTTCAATCAAATGTATTTTTAAGGCATTTGTTTCAGGTAAGTGTGAAGTAAAAAGATTAATTAGGAATAAAGCAATAGGTGCAGCCTCGACCCATAAAAACCATACGACAAAGCCTCCTAATATTGCACCAAAATTATTACCTGTACCACCAACAATAACCATTACCCAAATTACGAAAGTATATCTCATAGGTCTATAGCTACCTGGAGTAAATAAACCATCATTTGTTACCATCATTGCTCCGGCCAAACCAACTACAGCAGATCCCAAGATAAAAATTAAAAGATGTTCTTTAACAACATTTTTACCCATGGCACTTGCTGCCTCTTCATTATCTCTGATTGCTCTCATTTTTCTTCCCCATGGTGAGTACAATGCTTTTTGGGTGACTATTAATAAAATTATTACAACACTCAAAAATAAACCTGCCATACATAACTTCACATATACTGAGGACGCATCTATAACTAATTGATTGAGTACATCTTGTCTTTCTGAAATAGTATCAATTACTTTTAATTTACCAGAATTTAATTTTTCTACTAAATTTATAAACCAAGGCGCAGTTTGGAGATCAATCTCATAAGGGACAGGTCTTTTTAAACCTATTACATTTTTAACTCCTCTTGCTAACCAATCTTCATGTTTAATTATAGAAACTACAATTTCTGCAATAAGTAATGTAGCTATTGCCAAATAGTCTGCCCTCAATCCGAGAGCAATTTTTCCAATTATGTAAGCTAGTCCACCCGCAAAGAATGCTCCTACAATCCAAGAAAATAAAATTGGCATACCTAAACCACCTAAGAAACCAGTCTTAGCTGGCTCGACTGCTTCTATGCTTTCAATTCCTGGACCAGCTATTAACCTAATGAGTAATATGCCAATTACTATTATACCAGCTATAAGATAATTTCTCTGTTTTGATTTTTGAATTCTTTTTAACACATAACGAATTAGAAAAATCATTGTAACTACTATACCTAAGGAACCAACCATATTAATTCCTCCAGCTTTCCAAGCTTCTGGAACAGGCGCTACAGATACAAGAACTACGGCAAGACCTCCTAAGGCTGTGTATCCCATAATTCCAAAGTTTATTAATCCTGCATATCCCCACTGAATATTTGCACCGATCGTCATTACTGCAGAGATTAAACAATAATTTAATATTGAAAGAGCTTGAGACCAGGATTGAAACACTCCAACAAAAATTATTAACGTGAACATTATTATATAAGCGGTTACAACATTTAAATATTGCTTCATATTCTTAATCCTTTGAAAATTCCAGATGGTCTAAAGAGTAATACAATTACCAAAATAGAGAATGAAACTGCAAATTTATAGTCTGTGGAGAGTAATTGCATTAATGAATTTGGCTCCAAACTTGATGGAAGTAGGTAAGTAAAAAACTTTTTATAAGCATAGGTTAGCAATATCTCACCAAATGCAACTACATAACCTCCTAAAAAGGCTCCTAAAGGATTTCCAATCCCTCCAACAATTGCAGCAGCAAAAATAGGAAGCATGTTATTAAAATATACAAAAGGTTTGTAACTTTTATCTAAACCATAAAGAACGCCCCCAACAGTTGCTAGAATACCTGCTATTATCCAAGTCAATAGAACTACTTTTTTTGGGTCTATACCTGAAAGCAAGGCTAGATCCTCATTGTCTGAATAAGCTCTCATACTTGTTCCTGTTTTTGTTTTATTCAAAAACCAGAACATTATTGAAACTACAATAATTGTGACCACGATAGTAATTGCCTGAGTTGACTTTATTGTAAGACCTTCGTTTAATCCTGTAATTTCTTTAAACTCATTTGCTTTTAAAATGAATTTTTCTCCATCAAGAAATCTTCTATCAAAAGGTCCGATAATAATTCTAATTATTGCTTGTGTAACAAACATTACACCTACACTGACCATAGCAAGCACAACTGGAGGGCTTTTTTTTACTCTGTAGTAACTGAATACAAATTTATCAATTGATAACATATATAAAACCATCATTATTATTGCAAAAGGAATGGTAAGTAACGCAGTTGGCAAAACTCCTAAGTTTATTCCTATAGATTGAAAATAAAACGTGAGTAAAACAGCAAACATAGTTCCAAAAGACATCATGTCACCAGTAGCAAAATTCGCAAATCTTAGAACTCCATAAATTAAAGTTACGAAAATTGCTCCCAAGGCAAGTTGAGATCCATAACTAAGCGCAGGAATAATCGTATAATTTAATAATAAAACAATCGCATTTAAAATATCCACTTATCCTCCTAAAAAAGATCTTCTAACCTCAGGATCTTGAAGTAATTCATTTCCAGATCCTTCAAATTTATTTTGTCCTGTTACTAGAACATATCCTCTATCTGATATGCTTAATGCTTGTTTGGCATTTTGTTCGACCATTATTATCGCTACATTTTTATTTTTTACTTTTATTATATGATGAAATAACTCATCCATTACAATGGGAGAAACACCTGCAGTTGGTTCATCTAACATTAAAACCGAGGGTCTAATCATCAATGCTCTTCCTAAAGCTACTTGTTGTCTTTGTCCTCCGGATAATTCTCCTACTACTTGTGATTTTTTTTCATTTAAAATTGGAAATAATTCATAAATTTCATCAATTACTTTATCTACATCGTCTGTCCTTAAAAAGGCTCCAACTTCTAAATTTTCTCTAACCGTTAAATCAGCAAAAACATTTCTTGTTTGTGGAACAAACGAAATCCCAGATTTAACTCTATCCTGTGGTGACAAACTAGTAATATCTTTTCCATCAATTAATATTGATCCTGACTTAAGTTTCAATAAACCAAGCATCGCTTTCATTGCTGTAGACTTGCCAGCACCATTTGGACCCAAGATAGCAACGATTTCACCTCTATTAACATTTAATGTGCATGAATTTATAATGTCAGGACCAGTACCGTAACCAGCTGTCATATTATTTCCCTCGAAAAAAGCCATTAAATTTTTTCCTCTTTAATTTCATTTCCCCTTCCAAGGTAACTTTCAATCACTTTTTCATTTTTTTTAACCTGATCAGGTGTTCCTTCAAATAAAACAGAACCATCAGACATAACAATGACAGGATCACACATCCTGCTTATAAAGTCCATGTCGTGTTCAATCATGCAAAAGGTATAGTTTTTCTCCTTATTCAATCTAAGTATTGCATTACCTAAGTCCTTGAGCAATGTTCTATTGACACCTGCTCCTACTTCATCAAGCAAAACAATCTTTGCATCAACCATCATCGTTCTTCCTAATTCAAGAAGTTTTTTTTGACCTCCTGATAAATTTCCTGCCAATTCATTAGCCAAATGTTTTAGGTTCAAAAAATCAATTACCTCATAAGCTTTGGCTCTAATGATTTCTTCCTCTTTTTTTATTAATGATCGTTTTAATAGAGCATTAGCTAAATTTTCTCCTGTTTGATTTGGTGGAACCATCATTAAATTTTCTAAAACAGTTAAATTTGTAAATTCATGAGCTATTTGAAATGTTCTTAGCAAACCTTTTTCAAATAATTCATAAGATGGAATTTCAGTTATATTTTCATTATTAAACATTACTTTTCCTGAGTTGGGCTTTAAATTTCCTGCAATTAAATTAAATAAAGTAGATTTACCGGATCCATTGGGTCCGATAATACCTGTTATTGATCCTTGTTTAATTTTTAAAGAGCAATTGGATACTGCTGCGAGGCCTCCAAAATATTTTGTTAATTTCTCAACTTTTAAAATGTGAGGATTTGCATCCATTATTTTCCTTTTAGTCTCATTAGAATATTGTTTGATGTTGAATTCAATTTTTTATAAAAATCAGAATTTTTTAACTCTCTAAGCGCCTGCTCATTTAACCCTTTTGAAGTTTGAGATTTTTTTACCAATTCTTTAAAATCTCTGTATTTATTTTGATGAGCATTTTTTGAAAGACCTAAGAATAATGATGAAATATAATTTTCTGATTGTTTTTTACTTAAACCTCTTTTAGTTAACCAATTGGATAAGTGGCTTAACATTTCATAATATGGAGCCATCATTGAGGACATTGTCCAAAAATTTAAAGATAATTTTTCATTTTTTATTTCAATTGTTCTTCCAATTTTATTAAATAATCTTTTAACTTTTTTATTTGGTGGATAAATTGGTACAGGTCCTACACCTAAAGAAATTGGAGGTAATGGAATTGCTCTTACTATTTGACATTTTGTTTTAATATATTTTTTTAATTCATTTAAATTTATAGTTGAAATAAAGCTAACAACAATATTTGATTTTTTAAACTTTATTGTTTTAATTATTTTTCTTCCAACTTCAGGAGTCACTGCTAAAAAAATAAATTTAGATTTATCAACTATTTCTTGATTATTATTTGAAATAACTATTTTTTTACTTTTGTATTTGAGGTAATTTGAAATTTTTATATTTCTTCTTGATATATAAATTTTTTTTATACTTAAATTAGATCTTAAAATTCCTAAAACTACTGCCTTTGAAATTTCCCCCGTACCTATAAATCCTATGTTCATAAAATTAAATTACATTAAACAATAATGAAGTGGAATAAAAAAAAAGGCTGGGATATACCCAGCCTTTGTATTTTTAGAAAACGTAGTATTTAAATTAGAATGATTTGACTAAAGATACTCTTGCAGTCGCACCTTCCATATTTGATACTGTAATTTCGTTTCTTTGTGAACTATTAGAAGAAGTTATACCGTTGTTTGCTTCAACATCATCAAACGAGTGATATGCTACTTCAGCTCTAATTGCTAAACCATCAGCCATTTCAGCTTCATAACCAATTGCTGCAGTTGTACCATCTGTGCTTTGGTCAGGATATGTGCCAGCATTCTTTGATGTAACATCGATATCCATTTGTGAAATTCCAACTTTAGCATAAACACCTAAGTCAGATTTTGCCAAAAGGTATACAGTGGTTAGATCTTCGAAAGATGCTTCAACTTCAATATCAGTTGTTCCATCTCCACCCTCACCTGAGTTTATGTTCTTAGGTGTTTGTGGTGCATCGAAAGCATAATCCACTCCAATAGAAACTGTGTCGTTTAGTGAAAGTTCTACCAACACTGAAGCATAAGTATCTACAAATGCTTTACCAGTTACATTAGTAGTTCTATCAGTTCCACCTGTTCTGTTTTGGTTAACCTCTTTACCATCGGCTGCATAGACACCGTGATTGTAAGATAATCCAACACTTAGTCTATCTTCAAAAGCCATTGCTGGTGCAGAGATAAACGCTGCAGTAACAATAGAAAGTATTATTTTTTTCATCTTATTTCCTTGTTAATATTAATTTTTATATAAAAACTTTAATCTTTTAGCACATGGCAATTCAAAGTTAACTCAAAAATAGGGCAAATTCACGTTATTTTAAGTATGTTGCATTATTACAACTATAATAACTTAATTTTATTGGTTTTTTTTCATAAATCAAAAGTTGTATTTTTTTGACTAAAACTCCTATTTTTCAGACAGATTTATTAAAAATCGATTCTCACGCTGAATAACCACTTATTATTGCTAAAATTATTGCTGAAAAAACGGTTGGGTAAACCAAGTTTTTTTTGGATACAAAATATATAAGAATTGCAATTAAAATAACAATAACTCTAATTAAATAGCTTGTGTCCATTAAAACACCATTAGGAAAAATTAAAACACGAGATATCAGTGCTGCTAGAGTAGAGTAAGCAAGACAGTTAAACCATCTATATATCTTTGATTTTTCATTAATTTTTAAAGAAGTTAGCATACCTAAAAACCTAGATGAGTAAGTAGCTAGAGATGTAACCACAATTGCCAAAACTATTTCAGTTGACATTTTTATCTCCTATTAAAAAAGCTATAGTTCCAGCAAAAACTCCACCGGCCAATATGCACCATTCAGGAGAAATCAAATAAAAAATTGGTCCGAAAATTGAACCTAAAATAATTGATAATGATATACTTGTTGATTTCATTACTCCCAACATTGCACACAAAAAATAAACAGGATTTACAATTGCAAGTCCTATCATCATATCTTTACTTAAATAATCTGCAGAAAAAAAACCAATAATAGTTGAAAATATTGCGATCAACCAAGTTGCTGTGCCAATCCCAATCCAAAAATCGATTCTATTTTTTTTTTCAATTTTTTTATAATTACTTTTTAAAATGAGCCATGAGGATACAGCTACAAAATGACAAGATAAGTAATATTTCCATTTTGGTTGATCTTTTGCCATTACCAAAGGCATCAAAGATACAGTCATTGGGTATAATCTGGCATTTACAAGCCATACTGCTAAAAAAATATTTATAAGAGAAGCACCAATTATCATTGACTCTGCGAGAACTAAAGATCCAGGAAGTGCATATATTAAAAAACTTGAAAATATACTTTCTTCTAAAGTAAAACCTATATTTTTTAAAAGTGCTCCTATTGCTATAAAACTTGCTCCTAAAGCAATGCCTGGGCTATCTAAGCTCCTTATTGAAAACAAACCTTTGAAAAAAATTTTAGAGTTGATCATTAACCGCCAAGGAAAAGTCTACCTACATCTGGATTTTTAAGTAAATCATTTCCTGAACCTGCAATTGCAGTTTGACCCGAAACTAGAACATAACCGATATCAGCGAATTCTAATCCTTTTTTTGCATTTTGCTCAACTAAAATGATTGTTTTTTTTTCATTCTGTTGAAGGTCTCTTAATATTTCGAAGACCATATCAATGTATTTAGGCTCTAATCCAATCGATGGCTCATCAACTAATAGAACTGATGGTTTCATAACTAGCGCTCTTGAAATTTCTAATAAACGTCTTTCTCCACCAGATAGAACTTTTGCAGGCTGATTTCTCCTATTGTTGAGTCTTTCATATTTTTGCAATACTTTTTCCGCTTCTTCAAACGATTCCTCTGTTTTATCTTTTATAAAACCACCCATGAGAAGATTTTCCTCAACAGTCATGTCTGGAAATACTGAGTTGTCTTGGAGGATATATGCGATCCCCTCTGACTTAAGTTTTTCAGCAGGGGATAATTTTGTTATCTCTCTTCCATCAATTTCTATTTCACCAGAAAATATATTTGTAAATCCGTAGATTGAATGAAGAATTGTCGATTTTCCAGCTCCGTTCGGTCCAATAAGACATAAAGATTGTGCTTTGCTTACAAATAAATCAAAATTATGTAAGATCTCCATTTTACCATAACCTGCAGATAAATTTTTAATTTTTAAATGCACATCATTGGGTGATAATTTCTTTAAATCCCCAGCTTTTGGTGCGGCACCTAACACTTCATATTGATTAGACATTATTGCGCTCCAAGGTATGCATCTATTACTCTCTTATCATTTTTTATTTCTTCAGGAGATCCATTAGCTAACAATTTTCCATGAGCTAAACAAAATATGTTTTCGGCTAATTGCATTATAACTCGCATATTATGCTCAATTACTAAAAGAGTTATTCCAAAGTCTTGGTTAACTTTAATTAGTCTATCAATTATTCCATTTATAAGTGTTGGATTTATTCCTGCAGTAGGTTCATCTAATAACAACATCTCAGGCTCATTCATCAAAGCCATTGCTAATTCTAATAATTTCTGTTGTCCAAATGACAAATCGCCAGCTCTTAATTTTCTTTTTTGATAAAGTCCGACAAAATTAAGTAAATTTTCTGCTTTATCGGTTAAGTCTTTAGGTATTTTAGAAAAAATTTTTAATAAACTATCGTCACTCCCCTTATGACTTATTAGCATATTATCTACACAATTAAGTTTTCCATAAATTCTTGTTTGTTGAAATGTTCTGAGTAAACCAAGTTTAGCAATCACTGGAACTGGTAGTTCTGAAACTTCTTGACCATTAAATTTTATTGAACCATTATCTATTGGATAAGTTCCAACAATTGAATTAAATAGTGTTGTTTTTCCAGATCCGTTAGGTCCGATAAGTCCAACTATTTTTCCTTTGTCTACTGACATTGAAATATCTACATTTGCTTTTACACCTCCAAAAGATTTACTTACATTATTTACTTCTAGAATACTCATTTTAGTTCCACCTGAGCTTTACGATCTTTTTCGTCAATTACTTCTCCAAATCTCTCAGGATATTTTTCTCTAAGCCATCCCATTAAACCTTCGGGAAAATAAATTACAATAACTACAATTAAAACTCCTAAAGCAACATATTGCCAACCTAAGAAGAAAGTCCAAAAACCTTCTTTAAATATATGAAAAATAGTTGCACCAATTATAGGTCCCCATAATGTTCCCTTTCCACCTAATATTGCCATCAACACCATGAAGACTCCCATCTCTCTTCCATCGAAAGCTACATCGGTAGAGTCTATATAACCAACTAATCCACCCATAATTCCTCCAGCTAAACCACAGAAGAAAGCTGACACCATCCAACCAATAATTTTATATTTCATTGTTTGAATGCCCATTGCTTCGGCTTTGTCTTCATTATCTCTAATTGCATTTAATATTAATTTAAATCTTGTTGAATAAATCGCTCTCACAGCGATAAATGTGAAAACAAGAGCGAAGAAACTAAGGAAGTAAAAAAATTCTCCTCTTGCTTCTAAACCTCCAACATTTGGAAATGGAGGAGTTGTAAATCCTTGTCCAGCTCCAATAATTTCAATACCTCCTGAAATTTCTCCAGCTGCAACACCTAAGCCTAAAGTACATATTGCAAAATAATGACCTCTTAATCCTAAAATAGAATACCCAATTAAACCAGCAACAATTGACGGTACAACCGCCGCCACAAAAAGACCAACAGCCATCCCTTGAAAAAATTGTGCTGGAGTATGTACAAATGTTTTTTCTCCACCACTCTCGGTCCATTCTGCTAAAGGAAAAAACATTCCAACCTGAACAGATGCACACAGGTACATTCCCAGTCCGTAAAATAGTATATTACCAAAAGAATTATATCCCATTTCACCACCTTGAATATTCCATGTGGTAGCTAAAACAATTAGAATACAAAGAATTGATAATTGAACTTTGAATGCAGGAAAAATAAAAGGGGCTGCTAACCCAAAAATTAATATTCCTAAATATAATATGAAATTCTTGTTCATTATTTCAAATATTCTCTTTTTCTTGAAAGCTTAAATCTTCTATAAACTAAAATTAAAACCAAAAGCAAAAACACAGATCCAATTCTAAACTCTGTACCAAGTATATAATCAGCAAATTCTTCAAAAATTCCTAAACCCATTCCTGATAAGGCTACACCTGGCAAGTTCCCCAAGCCAGCAACAATTACTATCATGAATGATCTAATTGTGTATGGTAGTCCCATATAAGGATGAATTGTGAAAGTAATAGATATTAAGGCTCCAGCCACTCCACAAAGAGCAGCATTAATTCCAAAGGTTGCAGCATAAACTTTTTCTGTATCTACGCCTAAAATCTTTGCAGCTCTTGCATTTTGAGCTGTAGCCCTTATAGCACGACCAAGTTTAGATTTTTTCATGTAAAACACTAACCCAATAGCAAATAATATACTAACAATTGCAGAAAATATTTTTGAGTTTGGTAAAGTTACCGAATTATCAAACAACATTGTTGTTCCATAATTTGAATTTGCAAGAACAACATCTGCTCCAAAAGCAAAGTTCATTAATTGCATAAATAAAATACTAATTCCAAATGTTGCTAAAATTGAAATAAACAAATCCCTATCGACAACTTTATTTATAACTAACTTATAAATTCCTATTCCGACAAAATACATTATAATAGGTGAAACAATCACTCCCCATCCTGGATGAATACCATATAGATACATAAAATATGCAATATACCCACCCAGTATAACAAGATCACCTTGTGCAATATTTATTATGTTCATTACTCCCCATTGAAGAGCCATTCCATAAGCAATTAATGCAAATAGGATTCCTAATAATAAACCATCAAGCAAAGCTTGGACTGTTAACATTGGAACTTGAAATACTAAGAAATCCATTTTTTGTTTGTTTATTGTAAAAAAAATGCCCCCAAGATTTACGGGGGCATTAGTTAACTAGTTTTTATCTTTCAGACCACTTAGGAATTGGGTGAATTAATTCTGCTGATGCCCATTTTAATGGAGCAACAACTTTATTTTCACATTTTCCTGCGTCGTCACACATTACTTGAAACAATACCATAGGCTTGTCAACGTTCTGACCACCTTCAGCAAATTTAATGTTTCCATAAAATGTTTGCATATTAGTAGCTGCTAGAGCATCTCTTACTTTCTTTTGATCAAAAGTATTTGCTCTCTCAAATGCATCTTTAAATACTAATAAAGCCGCTGAAGACTCTGCTGATTGGTATGGTGGATCATAACCAAATATTTTTTCAAAATCTGCAGCGTAAGTCATACCATCTTTAAAGAAATCATCTTTATAAGTTAATGTTTTATGCCATTGAGACGCACATAAAGCGTATTGTGCATTTTTTCCATGTTGCTTAGATAGTTTAGCTGCATCGCAGTGAGTCATTGCAAGCATTGGAACATCAACTTTCATTTCAGCAATCTGTCTGATAGCAGTCAAAGCACCTTTTGTGTGACCTGATACAACTAATACATCTGGCTTGACAGCTTTAACTTTTGCTAAAGTTGCAGCCATATCATTAAGCTCTTTTGGCAATTTATCATCAATCACAATTTTCGATCCAGTTCTCTCAGCAGCATCTAATATACCTAATCTTACATCCTGCGAGAATGCATCTTGTTCAAAAGCTTGTGCGATTTTTACTCCTTTACCACCGTTTAGTTCAACAGCAGTCTCAATTGCAACATCAAGATATAAGTTTGCAGGAGCTAATACAGCAAATAAGTATTTATAACCTTTTGTAAATAAAGATCTAGATGCTCCATTCGCTTCAACCATTGGTACTCCATACTTTTCTGTAACTGGGGCAATAGCCTTTGTTAAACCTGAACTGTATGGCCCAAGCATGAACTCAACACCATCTTGTGAAATTAATCTTTCTGCAAGTTGTGCTGCTCTTTTTGGATTTGATTCATCATCATAATAGATAATATCAAATTTGTAAGTTTTTCCTCCAACTTTTACTCCGCCCATCTCATTGATTCTATCGACAGCCATATTATAACCGTTTTGTGTATGAACACCATTAGATGAATATTTCCCAGTTAAAGAAATCGCGGCACCTAAGATAATTTTATCTCCAACCACTTTTGCAAATGATACAACTGAAGTTGAAAACAATATAATAATTGCAGAAAAAAACGTAATTAAAAAGTTTTTTATTTTCATTATTTTTTCTCCTCTTAATAAATTTATTAATTCTATATTTAATATAAAAAAAATTTTTATTTCAAGTCTGCCAAATGTACTTTAAAAACTTTAATACTGTTGTGTAATCGCAATAATAATAGCAATAATAATTAATACACACGCTGAAATTGAATTGATTACTCTTGGATTTGTTTTAATCCATGAGATTAATTTATTTGCAAGAACTGCATATCCTACAAGCGAAATAAAATCTAATAACATGTAAGTAGAAATTAAAATTAAAAATTGAGCAATATAATTGCTGGAAAAATCAATAAATTGTGGAAAAATAAATGGAAAAAACATCCAAGCTTTCGGACTAGTTCCTGCAACTAAAAATCCATCCTTAAAAAAAGAAATAAATGTTTTTGATGAAACGTTCTTAGAATTTATATCTTTAGGTTTGCTTTTATAAATGTCAAAAGCTAGATAACATAAATAAATTATTCCTATCCATTTAAATGAATTTAAAAACAAAGGGTGTTCTGAAAAAAAAGATCCTATAAAAAATATTACTAAAGTAGCTTGAATAAAATTAGCTGATATGTCTCCTAAAGCTGTCCAAATACAATTTTTAACTCCATAATTCATTGAATAAGAAATTATTACAATTCTCGGAGTTCCGGGAGTAATAAATAAAAAAATTATAATTTGTAAAAATAATATAAAATCTTGGGGAAACATTTTTTTAAAGATAGTCCTAATGAACCGGGAGCTAAAAATGGCTTAATAGGACTATCAAGTATTTTATATCACAACTTAAAAAATTTGCATTATCGATTTTTTTAAGCTTTATTGAATTTTATGAAAAAATCTAATACTCCTGAGACCCGCGTCAAAAATCCCAAGCCAAATCTTAGTAGTCCAGAATGGGTAATTTGGGCTGCCTGGGCAGATAGAGTAACCTTTGAAGAAATCAAAAAAAAAACTGGAAAGACTGAATCTGAAGTTATTAAAATAATGAGAAGAAATTTAAAACCATCATCTTTTAGGCTTTGGAGAAAAAGAGCAAAAAGAAAAAGTATCAAACATGGGAGAAAATTTATTTTAGAAAGAAAAAATTTAAGAAGAAAAATTAATAAAAATGACTTTATCTGACAGAATCTAACCAAGAGACAAAATTTTTATCAGCAAAATCTACACTACCTGAAATTCTGGCAATTAATTCTTTATTTTTATTTAAAATGATTGTTGTAGGTACACCTCTTAATGCAAATACTTTAACTAATTTTAAACCGTCGTCAAAATATGTATTTAAATTCTTTATATTTAAATCTTTATAAAATTTTTCTGTTTTTTGAAGATTTTTTTCTTCCAAATTAATTGGAAAAATAAAAATTCCGTTCTTCTCTTGTAGTTTATCCAAAGATGGCATTTCTTCTCTGCATGGTGCACACCAAGTTGCCCAGAAATTTAGAATATAAATTTTATCGGTATTAACTTTATTTAGGTCTATTTGCATGCCATCTCTATCTTGAAAGATAATTTCTTTATAAATTTTTGGCTCCTCTAAGATCAACATATTTTTGAAAGGAGTTTTTTCTTCACTTAAAGCAGTATTTACGACTAGAATAGTGAAAACTATTAAATAATTTTTTAATTTCATAAATTTTTTAATAGCATTAATAGGATAAAAATATAGTGGAAAAAAACCAAATAATAATTATATAAGTCGCATGAAAACTATTACGGTCTACTCAGGTCCTTTTTGTAATTTCTGTGAGGCAGCAAAAAGATTGTTGCAAAGAAATAATTTAACATTTAAAGAAATAGACATATCTGCAGAAGCTGGTTTAAGAGATGAAATGATTAAAAAAGCAAACGGTAAGAGAACAATTCCTCAAATATTTTTTGATGATCACCATGTTGGTGGCTATGTTGAGTTGAGAGAGCTAGAAAAAAGTGGTAAGCTTAATAGTCTTTTAAATAATTAATTAGTTGGTTTAAAAACTAAACAAACACCGTTATTGCAATACCTTTTTCCTGTTGGTTTGGGTCCATCATCAAATATGTGGCCATGGTGTCCACCACAATTTTTACAATGGTATTCAGTTCTTGCATAACCTAATAAATAATCTGTTTTTGTTTCAAATACTTCAGGTAAAGATTGATAAAAAGATGGCCATCCAGATCCACTTTCATATTTAGTATTGGAGTCAAATAATTTTACATCACAATTTGCACAATAGTATGAGCCCTCCCTTTTTTCATTATTTAAATCGCTTGTGCCAGGTGGTTCTGTACCCTCCTCAAAAAGAACAAGTTTTTGTTCTGGTGTTAAATTTGGATTTTTTTTTGTCATAAAATTATAATATTTCAGCACATGATTTATGCAAGATTGAATGTAACTCGATTAATTTATTAAAATCTTTATTATAACCTCCTCCTAATACTCCACATAAGGGTATTCTTTTTTGATAAAAGTTATTTATTACAATTTGATCTCTTATTTTTATTCCTTCATCAGTAATTTTTAATTTTCCTAATCTATCTTCGTGATGAATATCAACCCCTGCTATATAATAAACAAAATCAAAACTTTCCTCATTTAAGTAGTAAAGGTAGTTATTTAAAATATCTAGATATTCCTTGTCTTCAAGGTTGTCATTTAATTCTACATCTATATCACTTTGTGTCTTTTTTGCTGGATAGTTAGATTTACAATGCATGCTAAAAGTAAAAACAGACTTATCATTTTTAAATATATCTGCAGTACCGTTTCCTTGATGAACATCCAGATCTAAAACCAAAATCTTTCTTGCTAAACCTTTTTTTTGTAAATACCTAGCACCTACAGCCACATCATTAAAAACGCAAAAACCAGCACCCTCATTAATACTAGCGTGGTGACTTCCTCCTGCAGTATTACATGCTAGCCCAAAATTTATTGCTAGCTTACTTGCAAGCACTGTACCACCGGTTGCAACAAAGGATCTTTTCACAACGCTATCATTTAATGGGAAACCAATTTTTTTTTGGCCTAAATGATGCAAAGTCTTGTTTTGAATATTATTAATATAATCTTTTGAATGAACTTGATTTAAAGTTTCAAAAGAGCATGGATTTGGGACGAAAAATTTTTTTACAACTTTATTTTCTTTAAGATAATTAGCCAGTGCACCAAACTTTTTTATTGGAAATTTATTGTCGTCATTAATTTTAGCGACATAGTCAGGATGATTGACTATAGGTAATTCCATTAATTTTCAATCAATCTAATTGGTTTTCCTTGTACACATGCTTCCAAATTTTCAATCATTTGAGTATAGAAAATTGAATAATTTTCCTCTGTTACATAACCAAGATGTGGGAGTATTAAAGCATTTTGAACAAATCTTAATTTATGAGCTTCAGGCAATGGTTCATTATCATAAACATCGATACCTGCACCAGCAATTACATTTGTTGATAATGCAATAATTAAGTCATCTTCATTAACAATCGGACCACGAGATGTATTAATTAAAAATGATGTTTTTTTCATTTTATCTAATTCTTTTAGAGTAATACAATCTTTGTATCTTTCACCTCCTTGTACATGGATTGAAATAAAATCTGAATTTTTAATCAAATCATCTTTAGTTGAGGGCAAGACTTCTAACTCGGTACATTTATTTAGATCTAAATTCTCACTCCATGCCATTACTTGCATCCCAAATGCTTTAGCGATTTTTGCAACTTGTGAACCAACTCTTCCCAATCCAATTAGTCCCAATATTTTTCCTTTTAATTCTACCCCAACTGTTGTTTGCCAATAACCTTGATACATATTATCTATTTCTGTCTTAAAATTTCTCGCTAATCCTAGTATTAAAGCCCATGTTAATTCAGATGTTGGATTAATGTTAATTTCAGTACCTGAAACTATAATTTTCCTTTTTTTAGCAGCTTCAATATCAATTGCCTTATTCCTCATTCCGCTGGTTATTATATATTTTAAATTATTTAAATTGTTTATTAAACTTGAAGTAATTTTTGTTCTTTCTCTCATTATAAGCAAGGCTCCAAACTCCTTTAATTGTTCTATAGCATCCTTTTCATCTAAGAATGGTTCGCTAAAAACTTTGATTTCGTATTTTACAGATAATTTTTTTAGATCCACAAATTCTTGTGAAACATTTTGGTAGTCATCTAATATTGCAACTTTAAGCATTTTTAATTTTTCTATTTGAGAGTGTTATACCTGCAATAATAAATATTGCTCCTAATAAATGGTAAAACATAAATTTTTCATTAAAAAAAAATATTGCCATTATTGATCCAAATACAGGCATGAGATGTAAAAAAACTCCAGCTCTATTTGCCCCAATAATACTGATACCTTTTATCCAAAAAAAGAAAGATGCAAGACCTGGAAACAAAACTACGTAAGATAATGTTAATATAAAAGGTTTTCCTAAAACGATTTGATTACCAAAAGTCATTTCTAATAAATAAATGGGAATTAAAAAAATTAATCCGGTTATAATTACTACTTCTAACAAAGTTATTTGGGAAATTTCGTAAGTTTTTTTTTTAAGTAGTGCTGAGTATAGCGCCCATGCAAACATTCCAGATGCCATTATTAAATCACCCCGATTAAATGCCAAATTTTTTATAACATCTAAATCAGATTTAGTTATTATAAAGAGGACACCTAACAGTGACAAAATTACTCCAAAAATTTGAAACTTATTTGTTTTTTCAATACCTAGAATAGAAGATATAAACATTATCCATACAGGAATTGTTGATATCATTAAGACTCCGCTTATAACCTGCATGTAATATAAAGAATAATAAACTGTGGAATTAAAAATAGTAATACTAGTTATTCCTAGAATAATAAAAAAGCCAATATTTTCTAAAATATAATTTTTTTTTTTAATAATTTCATTCAAAGTAAAAGGTAATAAAATTAATCCTGCAAAAAACCACCTAAAAAAATTAAGAGAGAATGGTGGAATTTCATATGTACTTGCGGCTTTGCCAACTACAAAATTGCCAGACCAAAAAAGAGTAGTAAGAATTAATAAAATATATGCTAAGTTATTTTTGTTTATCACAAAACTATGAAAATCTAACAGATCTATAAGGCTCTAAATCTAAATTTGTGTTCTCTTCAGAAATCATTTTAGAAATTATTTTGCCTGAAATTGCTCCCAATGTCCAGCCAAGATGATGATGGCCAAAAGAATAAAATACATTTTCATAATTTTTTGAAGGACCAATTACTGGCAAAAAGTCAGGTAAAGTCGGTCTAAAACCTAACCATTCATCTTCATGATCCTCATCTTTTGGAATTCCGTTAACCATGTCTTTAGCATTTAATATTAGATTTTTTACTCTTGATTTTGACAATGGATTATCAAGACCTCCAAATTCTACAGTTCCAACTACTCTTAAACCCTGTTCCATTGGAGTTATTCCAAACCCTCTATCTGACCATACTACAGGTCTTGAAAGTAATTTCTCGTGGTTTTTAAAATGAACATGATAACCTCTTTCAGTATCAAGAGGAATTTTTTCATGAAGCTGATCCGTTAGTCTTTTAGAAAAAGCTCCACATGCAATTATAAGTTTATCAAATAGAAATCTTTGAGCTTCTGATCTCAAAATTGGTTTTGTTTGATCAAAATCTAAACTTTGGATGTTTAGTTTGAGGAATTTTCCACCACGAGCTATAAAATTTTCAAATAGTTTTATCAAAATCTTTTTTGGATTACGCGCATGTCTAGCATATTTATAAAATACTCCTCCGTGATAAAAAGGTTTTATATTTGGTTCTAGATCATGAATTTCTTTTGGTGTTAGTATTTGTTGATCTATTCCTAACTCATTTCTAATACCTATTTCTAATTCTCTACTTTTAATACCTTTTTTTTCCCAAACATACATAATTCCATTATTCACAACCAAGTTATTTAAATCTATTTCATGAAATAGTTCGTCAAAAGCTTCCAGCGAAAGATTTAAAATTTGATGCATGTATTTAGCTGTATGCATCATTTTTGTTTTTGAGGAATTAAATATAAATTTACCAAACCAAGGAAGCATTTTTGGCACATAGTTCCATTTTAGGGCTAAGGGTCCTCTGCTACTCAATAACATAGAGGGCACATCTGATAAGATATCAGTCCTATTTAATTGAAGTGAAGCATAAGGTGAGAAATGTCCTGCATTACCATATGAAGCTGCATTTCCAGGTTCATCTCTATCAAACAAAGTAACATTAAAACCTTTTTTTTGTAGGAAAAGTGCTGAGCAAACACCTTGTATTCCTGCTCCTATAATTGCAATTCTCTTATTTCTTTCCATTTAACAACTTATTAAAATTAAAATACTTCTATCAGGTGACAAATTGAACCTGTTGAATAAATAAATCAATACTGTCTTAACTTATTATTTCTCTAGAGTGTATTTTAGTACTCATCACTATTCCCAAAGCGATCATCATTGATAGCATTGACGAACCTCCATATGACATAATTGGCAATGGAGAACCTACTATAGGCAGCATTCCTAATACCATTAACATATTTACAGAAATATAAAAAAAAATTGATATAGCGAAACCATAGCAGAAAAATTTGCCAAAATAATTTCTCGAGTTAGATCCAATTACTAAAATCCGAGTGATTATAAAAGCATATAAAATTAGAAGTAGTACTGAACCAATAAACCCAAATTCCTCAGAAAAAAGTGTAAATATAAAATCCGTATGTTTTTCAGGTAAAAAATCTAAGTATCCCTGAGTACCTTTTAGAAAACCTTTTCCAGTCAGGCCACCTGAGCCAACAGCAATTTTTGACTGAATAATTTGATAACCCGCCCCCAAAGGATCTCTATCAGGGTTAACAAAAGTTAAAATTCTAAGTTTTTGATATGGTTTTAGCATCGAAATCACAAATGGAAATGAGATTATCAAGCCTAAAAAAGAGTAAACAATATATTTAATATTTATTCCAGCTAACCAAATTACAGCGATACCACTTAATGCAATTAACACTGAAGTACCTAAGTCTGGTTGGCTTAAAACTAATAATATTGGGATAGTCAATATTATAAATGGAATAACAAATTTTTTAAGTGTATTTACAGCATCTGGCTGAACTCTGTGATAATACCTGGCGAGAAAAACTATAATTGCTATTTTCATTAATTCTGATGGTTGTAAATTTATAAAGTATAAGTTTATCCATCTTTGTGAGCCCTGGACTGTCGTACCAAAAAAAGTTGCAGCAATAAGTAACAATAAAACGAGAAAATAGAAAAAGATTCCTAGTGAAAAATAATATTTTATATTTATTAATGAAAGAAATATCATTAGTGTAAAGAAAACACCAAATCTTAAAGCATGATTGAAACTATGGTAAAAATTTCCGTCACTAATATCTGTTGAGTACATTGCTGTTACACTAATTGCACCTAATAATATAAGCGAAAATAAAAGATAAAAATCCATAGATTTTATTTTTTGAAAAAGTGATACTTCACCGAATGAGCTATAACTTTTCATTAAATTTTAACTCCAATCTGTCTAATTTTTTCTCTTTCCTCATGTCTATCTATTATTTTTTTAAATAGTTTTTTTGCAATTGGAGCTGCAGCAGAACTCCCGGAGCCTCCATGTTCAACAAGAACCGTCAAAGCATAGCGAGGGTTTTTATAGGGACCAAATGCAATATACCAAGCATGATCTCTCTCTTTATATGGAATTTGTTCTAACTTTCTGTCTAGTTCTCTTTCTGCCTCAGTAATTCTCTTCACTTGAGCTGTTCCAGTTTTTCCTGCAAATTGATATTTAGGATCTTCAATTCTTGAAGAGTAAGATGTTCCATACACCTCATTGGTAGATTTAAACATTGCATCTAACACAAATTTTACATTTTCTTTATTTCTTACAAGTGACGGATAATTAGATGGAAGATCATAATCTTGATTTCCTTGCATTTCTTTTTTAATATTTTCGATGCTATTGTTGTTTGGAACTATTGTAGGATAAATTTTATTGCCTCCGTTGGCTAATTGAGCTGTCATCAAAGTTAATTGCAGAGGTGTACTTTGGATATATCCTTGTCCGATTCCAGTGATTAATGTTTCTCCAAGATACCAATTTTGTCCAATAGCGTCCTTTTTCCACTTAGTAGATGGAAAGACTCCCTTTTTTTCATTTTCAAAAAAGTTGTTTAAAACACTATTACCTAGACCAAATTTTGTTGCAGTTTCATTCAATCGATCAACACCAAGTAGTCTTGCAACTTCATAAAAATAAATATCACAAGATTGTTTAATTGCATTCTTTAAGGTCATATTTCCGTGGCCTCTCTTTTTCCAACAGTGAAATTTTTGTTCATAAAAGTCTATACTATCACTGCAAAAAACCTGCATACTTGGTTTGATAACATCATTCTCTAGTGCGGATAAGGCAACAATTGGTTTTATGATTGACCCAGGAGAGTAAAGTCCTGAAATAGTTTTATTTATTAATGGTTTAAATGGATTAGAATTTAAATCCTTCCACTCTTTAGACCCTATACCATACAAAAAATCATTTGGATTAAAAGAAGGAGAAGAATTCATAGCAACTATTTCTCCTGTATAAATGTCCATAACACTTATAGAGCCTGCTTCACCTGCCAATAATTCTTTGGTATAGTTTTGTATTTCCGTATCTATTGTTATTCTAAGTGAATTACCTTGATCTCCATTTTGAATTTCTAACTGATTTATACGTTTGCCATAAGCATTTACTTCAAATCTTTGTACAGTGTTAGTGCCAATTAATTGATTTTCAAATGTCTTTTCTAATCCATTTTTTCCAACTCTTAATCCTGGAACGTGTCTATCGTTAATTATTTCACTAGAGGATAAATCTTCTTTACTAGCGTATGCTACGTATCCAAGAACATGTGAGTAACTTTCTTTAAAAGGGTAATTTCTACCAACTGATATTACTGGTTTAAGACCAGGTAAATCGTATAAATAATAATTTATTTTTGAAAATTCATCCCAAGTTAAATTATCTGAAATGATTATAGTTTCCCATGGCTTTTGTTTATTTTTGGTTTTATAAATTTTGTTAACATTCTTTTCGGATAAGTTTAGTATTTGCTTAACTCTTGTTACTAATACTCTGAAATCTTCTACTTGTTCAGGAATTACATGCAGCTCATAAACATCTAAATTACCCGCTATTATTTTTCCAAAATAATCTTTAAATTCACCCCTTATTGGTGGAAGTTTATTTTCTCGTATTCTGTTTTTGTCAGAAAGGGTTAAATATTTTTTGTTTTGCTCTACTTGTAAATAAAAAAGTCTACCTACAATTCCAAAAAAAACAACGGCCTTTGCTGCAGAAGCTAGAAACATTCTCCTATTTATTAATTTTGATTTCCTTACGTTTGATCCAATTCCATCCCCAAGCATCTAAATTCCTATTGGTTTTAAATAATTAAATATTCTTGCAAATAAAAAATAAAATAAAAAAGTAAAAGTAATATTTACAATAATTTCAAAAAAATTAATTTCGATTGAAAATATATAACTTAAAATTAAAGAGTTAACAGAATTAGCAAATAAAATTGCAATAAGAAAAACTAAAGAGTCTTTATAAATATTAGGCCGTAATGTAATATTACGTAAATACGCGGCAAATGCTATTATTGTTAAATATATAAATGAACTTATTCCAATAGGGTAACCGAGTGTAACATCGTTAAAAATACCGGAAATAAATATTAAACCATTTCCTATTTGGTCTGGGTCTTTTAAACTCCAGTAAAAAATTATAATAAAAGGTAAGTTAAATGATAATAATCCAACACTAGACACATCTATGTCAAATTCGTTAAGGACCGAGAAATATAGTAAAATTAAAGGGAAATATTTTAAAAATTTGTTTTTTAAATTTATTTTTTTTTGAACCATTTATTCCTCTTTGACTTCTATCGATTGAATTTTTACATACGACAATTGAGTTAGATCGGAAAAAAATTGAACTGCCGAATTTTCAATTTGGTTATCAATCATTCCTACTGGTAAACCTGCTCTAAAATTTCCACCAGATCCAGAAGTATACACAACGGCATTATCTTCAAATTGGATTTGATCTTTAGAATATTTTATTTTGCCATAATCTTTTCCTGTGCCACTTAAAATAGATTGAAAACCACCTGGCTCAACAATGACTGGAATGTTACTGTTCAAATCAGAAATCAAAATTGCTCTAGAAGTTGTATAATTAACTTCAATTATTTGACCAACAAGATAATTATTTTCTAAAACGACCATTCCTTTTTTAATTCCGCTTTTGCTTCCTTTGTTAAGTATAATTGATTTTAAAAATTTACCATCTTTATCAATTAAAACTCGAGATACAATTGTTTCAGACAAATTTAAGTCTTCTCCTACAATTGACTTTAATCGTTTATTTTCATTCTCAAGAAAAATATAATTTAATTTTTGAGAATTTAATTTATTAATTTCATTTTTCAAACTTTGGTTTTCTTTATAAACTGTAAAGTATTCCGACAAAAATCCTACTGACTCTCTTGCTTTTTTTTCTGGATAACTAATTAAAGCTGACAACCTATATGTGGCTTCATTTACACCAATCTTTAAATATTTAATTCCAACAAAATTTAAATTTGATAAAAAAATTAAAATAATTGAAAAAATTATTAGAGCTAACAATGAAAATTGTTGCTTATTGCTTTTTTTAAGAAAGGCAGATCTAACGGCAATAATGAAGTCATCTCTGCCTGATGCCATTTATCTTAATACTCTGTAAGCATTGAAGAAAAAGTTTCCTCTTGATCTAAAGCCTTTCCAGTTCCAAT
>MDTE01093951.1_pt1 | contig 23507 bp, 12 predicted proteins | sample 811231 | NCBI WGS metagenome assembly MDTE01 (sample SAMN05326651, study PRJNA326480) | marine metagenome | isolation source: seawater | place: Indian Ocean: Red Sea | collected 2010 | reverse complement strand
GATTTCGACGACGACGCGCGCGCGAGGATGGATTCGCGCGCGACACTCACCCGCGCGCGAGCGATACCTCGGTGAGGACGTCGACGCGATCGCGAGCGTTCTCGTCCTCGTCCGCGACGACCGACCGACCGAACGACCGAACGACCGAACGAACGACCGACCGAACGAGACGACTGACTGATCCGTTTGATTTCTCCCCGCGCTCGATCGATTAGGCGAACGAACGGCGCGCGAACGGACGACATGGCCAAGTATTACGGTGATATCGCGAAGAGCGCCAAGGGTGAGCGACGACGCGAGCGAGCGACGACGACGACGACGACGGAGGGAGGGGCGCGAGAGAGAGAGAGAGAGGGCGCGGACGCGGCGGATCGCGCGCGCGGGGCGAAGAGGCGACGACGACGGGGGATGTGGGAAACGCGCGTGAGAGACGTGGAGAGGGGTGGTGACTGACGAATGATTCGTATGCGCGTCGCGTGGTGTTTTTGAATCGCGCGCAGATCTTCTCACGGGAGGGTTCAACTACGACCACAAGTACGCGTTCGACACGAAGGCGAACGGAACCGGGGTGTCGGGCTCCGTCACGCAAAAGGGCGAGGCTGTGAGCGGCGATGTGAAGGTGAACGCGACGATCGTCGATCAAATTATTGATCTCGAGTTGAACCAAGACGCCAAGGCGAAGGTGACGGCGTCTTTCCCGTCTGTGATCCCCAACGGGAAGCTCTCCGTCGGCGGCACGGTGCAAGACCTCGAGTCGTTCAAGGTGTCCGCCTCTCTCGTCGCGGGCGCGCTCGGTCTCAAGGCTGACGTCGCCAACTACGCGGCGCCGAGGGCTGATGCGAGCGTGTGCTACGCGCTCGGCGGTGGCGTCGCCGTCGGGGCCATGGCTACGGTCAAGAGCTCGGCGGTGGCGTACGCCGTCGCCGCGCAATCCAAGCAAGGCGACGTCACGTACGCGTTGACGGCGGCGGACCAGTTCAAGACTTTCAAGGTGAGCGCGGTGACTGCGTTGGACAACAAGCAAACCATCGGCGCCGAGGTGACGTACAAGAAGACGGCGACGGCCACGATCGGTTACTCCAAGAAGATGGACGGCCACTCTTTCAAGGCGGTCGTCTCCAACCCGGTGGCCGCGGAGGTGAACCCGACGCTCTGCGTGAACGCGAGCCTCGGCAGCTTGATCCCGAAGACGACCGCCACGCTCAGCGCGCAAGTGGACAAGACGGTACGTACACAAACAAAGAGAGATTCGAACGCGCGCGTCTCGTCTCGTCTCGTCTCGACCCGGCGGCTCTTGTCAAACAATCGCCGCGCCCATCCTGGTCGGATGATTGCCGCGAGTCGCCAACATCAACAATGCTCGAAGATGGTGCTCGCGCTTCTCCGTGCGTGATGCGCCATAAATAGTATTAACATTCACCCCGATCGCGAGACGACGCGCGCGCGACGCGAACGACCGACTGACCGACCGCTCTCTCTTCCGCGTCTCTGTCGCAGATGAAGTACAAGTACGGTCTTCAGTTGTCGACCAAGCTCTAAACGCTCGCGCGGGCGCGAGCGTCCACGTCGACGCGCGTCGTCACTCTTCCGCCGACGACGCGCGTTTACATCGACGCCGTTCGAGCACATCCGTTAGAACACTAGCACGCCGACGACGCGCGCGCGCGAGCGAGCGCAGATCGCACACGCGGCGACTTTGAAGTAACAATATCCACCGTAAACTTTTCCGACGCCGACAACCGCCTGGGTGTTGAATTCTGCCTCAGATCGCGCCTCGCGCACGGTCCGCGAACGTCTCCGGAACCGCGCGCGATGGGCGTGCCTCCGGGGAATGGGAATCGACAGTTCGTCGACGACGCGCAGGTGCGCGACCGCGAGACGAGACGCGCGCGACCGCGACCGCGAGATCGTCGGGACGCGATCGGGACAAGATTTTCATTCGCTCGCGCGTGAATGAATGACTGATGCGACGCGATTCGACGCGGGAGAGTGCGCTCGAGACTGACGAGAACGCGCGATGATGCGTTTTGTGCGCGTAGATCGCCGAGGAGCAGCGCGAGCTCGATGGGAAGCTTCGTTCGTCGAACACGAGGGAAAAACTCGAGGCGCTCAAGAGACTCATCGGTCTCTTGGCCACGGGACGAGACGTGAGCGTGTTTTTCCCGTCGGTGGTGTGTAACATCGTGAGTGAATCGTTCGAGGTGAAGGTGTTGGTGTACATGTTTTTGGTGCGCACGGCGGATCAGAAACCTGAGGAGGCGTTGTTGTCTATTAACTCGTTTCAGAAGGATTTGGCGCACCCAAATCCGAGAGTGCGAGCGTTGGCGCTGCGAGTAATGTCGAGCATACGCATTCAAGTCATCGTTCCGGTGGTGATATTAGCGGCGAGAAAGTGTGCGGTGGATCCGAGCCCGTACGTGCGTAAAGCGGCGGCGCACGCAATCCCGAAGATTTTCAGAATGGATGACACGCGACAAGACGAGTTGATTGAGATCATCGAGACCATGCTTCGAGACAGCACGCCGTTCGTGTTGTCCTCCGCGGTGGCCGCGTTCACGGAGGTGTGCCCAAATAGAATCGATTTGTTGCATCGACATTACCGCAAGATTTGTCGAATGTTGGTCGACATGGACGAGTGGGGACAAATTCTCATGAGCGAGGTGCTGTTGCGGTATGCCAGATCGCAGTTCTTAGCTCCCGACTCGCACGCGCGCGAAATCGCCGCGGCGGCGGCGCAGAGCGACAAGAAGCTCGACCTCTCGCTTCCTTCGAATGAACCGTCTTACCAAGATTCATCGAACGCCGGCATTCAATCCATCGTGGCGAGCAGCGCGGCGTTCTACTCCGAGTCGGAGGAGGAGGATTCAGACGACGATAGCGACGACAGCGACGACGAAAAGGCCAAGAAATCGAGCAAGGGCGGCGGTGCCACCGCGGATAACCGAGGTCCTGGATGGATGGACGAAGATCATCGTCTGTTGTTACGATGCACGAGACCACTTTTGCAGTCGCAAAATTCCGGCGTCGTCATGGCTGTCGCGGCGTTGCACTTTTACCTGAGCCCAGTGGCGGATTTACCCAAGGTTGTCCGCGCGCTAGTGTTCGCGGCGCACAGTAAGCCCGAGGTTCAACACATCGTCGTAAAGAACATCTGTACCATGGTGACGACGCAACCCTTGCTTTTCCAGCCTCACTTTGCGGCGTTCTTCGTGAGCCCGCGAGACCCGCTCGACGTTCGCGCGTTGAAGCTTGAGATTCTCACACACGTCGTGACGAGTGATAACGCCCCATTACTACTGCGAGAGCTTCAAGCGTATTTGCGTTCATCCAACCACGATTTCGTGGCGCTCACCATTCGAGCCATCGGACGTTGCGCCGCGATTATGCCGCAGATTGCGTCCGTGTGCATTCGCTCGCTTCTCGAGCTTTCGCTTCATCCGAGTCCCAAGGTGGCGTCGGAGGCGGTGGTCGTGATTCGCGCGTTGGTGCAGCAAAATCCCAAGGAACACATTGTCGTCGTGATGAGGTTAATGCGCCGCCTGGATCAGCTCATCGCTCCTGAGGCGCGCGCGGCGGTGGTTTGGCTCGCGGGCGGGGAGCTCTTCGACGGCGACGCGGAGAACATCAAGGCTTCGGACAAGGAACTCCGCGAGAAGTTCTTCAAGCTCTCGGTGGAGATGATGGGTCACGTTGTTAAAGGTTTCGCCGACGAGCACGACACGACCAAGCAGCAAATCGTCAATACTTGCTGCAAGATGTACGTGCAAGATCCCATGCGCATCTCGTCGATGTTGAAGATGGTGTTCGCGCTCGGCGCCGCCGATCCATCCGTGGACATGCGCGATCGCATCCGCGTTTTCCGCGCCTTGTTCCCCGTGGACGGTAAGCCGAGTACTGTCAAGCAGTTCGGCGACCCCATCGTGCTGTGCTCCAAGCCAGAGCCGAAGATTCCGTCGCCAGCGACGCAGACGTGTGAGCACGTCTTGGGATCGCTCTCGCACTTCATGGAACACGTCGCCCCGGGGTACACGCCGATGTCTGCGCATCCCAAGGTGCAACCGCCCACGAATGTGCGCGAGCAGTACTTCGCCGGTAGTTCCGGAAGAGAGGGCGCCTCCGCCATCGCTCTGCACAACGGAAAGACGAACGGTCTCGGATCGAGCGGCTTCTACAGTTCGAGCGACGAAAGCGATAGCGACAGCGACAGCGATTCGAGTAGTTACACGGGTAGCGACGATTCGGATTATTCGGATGAATCAGACGATGAATCAGACGATGATTCGGACGACTCGAGCGACGAATCGGACGAGGCGGACTCGAGCGACGACTCGGATTCGGATTAGGCGCAATACATGTACAAATACAAATCAGCGAAATGAATCAAACAAACAAACAATCAATCCCACACGTCTCTACCCGAAGCGCGCGCCTCGGTCAAGAACACCTCGCGTTCGGGTTCGGACATCGCTTGGAGCATGAAGACGCTCTTGTCGCCGACGTCGGCGTGTATCTCTTGCGTAAATTTGCGAGCCGCGAACACGGACAGTAACGCCAAGTTCACCGCGAGCCCCACGGCGCGCGCGTCCTCGCTCGCACCGAACAGATGACTCAGACACATGATGGGCACGGCGAAAAACAACGCGCCCGCCTCCGCTTTTCCGTAACACATTCCCTCCTTGAACGCCAATCCAGTGAACGCGGCAAACGTCCAGCCCACCGCGAGCATCGACTCTCTATGCGCGCACACGTACTCCGTCAACGGCGCGTCGCCGAACAACGCGATCCAAGCCACGCCCAGAGACCCGACCGCCCACAGCGCGCGCATGGTATCCTTGATCGGTTTAACATATACGTGCACGAGCGTCAACGACACGCCCAGGGCGGCGTCCGCGAGCACCGCCGCCGTCTCGGCGTCTTCAAACCTTCCCATCTCGTGCGCCGCCGCGGCGCCCACGCACGCCGTCGCGCACGTCACCAACCCCCCGCGATACGCCCACACCTCCAACGCGTCCCGCGCATCCAATCGCCAATCGCAATAGTGCCCTCTGCGCACCACCGCCGCCTCCGAGGCTGGTAAAACGGCGCGCTCGAGCCACGACGGTGCGTTCCATTCGACGCTTCTCGCGCCTCTCGCGCGCGTCTCGACCGCACGACGCGCTCGAGGTGACGCTCGAGGCGCGAGTAACGCTCGCATCGTCCCGACGCGCGCGCTTTCGGACCGCACCCGCGCGCGATCCCGCGCACAGACGCGCGAACGTGTGCCGTCGCGGGCCCACGCTCGGGACGCATCGGAATAGGGCAAAACGCGCGACATTCGATTGGGATTCGACGCCACCGCGCGACGCGTCGACGGCGCCCGAGCTCTCGGATCGCGCGCGGAGAGACATGGGCAAATGGATGGACGATGACGCGGGCGCGGGACGGTCGTACGCGCCGTACGCCCCGGGGGCGGGGGCGAACGATACGTGTCGGAATTGTGGACAGCCGGGGCATTACGCGAGAAACTGTCCGCAGGGAGGCGGTGGGGCGCCGAATCGAGGGACCGATCGATGCAACCGATGCGGACAGATCGGTCACTGGGCGGGTGAGTGCTCGCTGCCGGACACGCGAGGACCGGGGGAGAGGAAACACTTTGCCCCGAGAGTCGGAGCGCGACCGGGAGACCGATGCTCGAGATGCGGAGGGTTGGGACACTACGCGCGCTCTTGTCCGTCGCCGGTGATGGCGTACGGTGGTGCGAGACCGGGTGGTAACGACGGTTCGTGCAGAATTTGTGGACGATTCGGACACTTCGCGCGGGAGTGCCGGGACAACGGCGCGAGCCGAGGGTACGACAACGGACCGAGACGCGAGAGGAAGCAACCGGGTGCCGACGACGTGTGCAACCGCTGCGGTGAAAAGGGCCACTGGGCGAACTCGTGCTCGCAACCGGATACGAGACCGGAGAACGAGCGCGGTCGCCAAGCGAAGGCGGACGACAAGTGCCACCGTTGCGGCGAGCTCGGGCACTTCGCCAAGAACTGCTCTTTGCCTCCGGACAACTCGTGCAGACTCTGCAAGAAGGAGGGTCACTTTGCCAGAGACTGCCCGGATAAGGCAGCGAACATGGACGCCGATCTGGACAAGTACATGCAGGAAGGAGCCAAGGAGAAGGAGGAAACCGCCGCGTAAGCACGCGGAGGACGTCAGACTCGGAATGGACGACGCCATCGTCACGATGTGCGACATGCGACCAAAAGTTTTCATCAATACACTCTATCATCTAATAAAATCGACGCGTCTCGACGCGCGCCGCGACCATCCGTATCGACTCGACTCGCGCGTCCTTACGGCGACCGACGAAGAAGAAGAATCCAGCACTCCTCGACGCGTTCGAAATCAGCGCCATGTCCTCCAAGAAGTTTCTCAACGTTCCGGAGCACGCCGTGGCGGAGATGCTCGACGGCGCGTGTCTGTCGACGCCCTCCATCGCGCGGATCGCCGACCAAAACGTCTTGGTGTACCAACCGAGAGATCGTGACGAAACGGTGGCCGTCATCTCTGGCGGTGGTTCCGGCCACGAGCCCGCGATGGCTGGATATCTCGGTGAGGGCATGCTCACCGCGGCGGTGTGTGGGAACGTGTACGCGAGTCCGAGCGTCGAGGCGGTGCTCAGCGCGATTCGAGCGACCGCCGGGAAGGCGGGCGCGGTGTTGGTGGTGATGAATTACACGGGCGACCGTCTCAACTTTGGTTTAGCGGCGGAGAGGGCCAAGTTGGAGGGACACAAGGTGGAGATGGTGATCGTGAACGATGATTGCGCGTTGGCGAGCGATAAGGTTGGCATCGCGGGTCGACGAGGTTTGGCGGGAACGCTGTTCGCGCATAAAGTGGCGGGCGCGGCGGCCGCGGCTGGGAAATCCCTGCAGGAAGTCGTAGAGGAGACAAAGGCGTGCGTCGAGAGCGTCGGTACGATGGGCGTGGCGTTACAGGCGTGCACGTTACCTGGGTCGACCGGTGTCGCGCGAGAGATCGCGGAGGGTACGATGGAACTCGGACTCGGTATTCACGGCGAACCGGGCGCCTCGACGGCTAAGGTGACAAGTGTCGATGAAATCGTCGGCACGCTCTTGACGAATATTTTCGCGCAAAATGAAAAGCTCTCCAAGCTCCCAGAGGGCTCCAAGGTGGCGCTCATGGTCAACTCACTCGGTGCGACGCCTCTGATGGAGTTGTACATCGCCGCTCGCGCTGCGTTTGCGTGGTTGCTCGGTACCAGAAACATAACCATCACGCACGCGTACGTCGGAACGTTCATGTCTGCGATCGATATGAATGGGTTCAGTTTAACTGTGTGCGCCCTCGACGACGCCACGCGAGTCGAGCGCCTCAATGCGCCGTGCTCGTGCTCCGCGTGGCCGAAAACGGCGCAACTCACTCCGACGACGCTTCTCACCACGTCTCCAGAGACGAGCGCGGAGGAGAGTGGTCTGACCTGTCAAGGCCCGCCGAAAACGGCGGAGGGGAACGTGGCGAAGAAAGCCATCCAGCGCATCGCGAAAGAGCTGATCGCGATCGAAGGCGAGCTCACTAAATATGACATGGCGGTTGGCGACGGCGACTGCGGCACGACAATTCGCAAAGGCGCGGAAGCTTTGATGAAGGATGTCGAAACATACCCTCTCGATGACGTTGGCTTATTGGCGCGCGCGATCGGAAACACGATTCGTAAGAACATGGGTGGCACAAGCGGTGTCTTGTATGATATATTTTTCACCGCGGCGGCGGACAAGCTGACGAAGGTGGCAAACGGCAAAGCGCCAAGCTGCGAGCTCGTTCTTGTTGGCTTTTCCACGGGCGTCCACGCGATGATGCAATACGGGGGAGCTCGTGCGGGTGATAGAACCATGCTCGACGCGCTCGTGCCCGCGTTGACCATGGGTTCTGCCACGTTTATATCGAAAAAGTCATCGGTGGAAATCGCGACTGAAGCTGCCAAGGCTGCTGTGAACGGCGCAGAAGATACCAAAAATATGAAGGCAAACGCCGGTCGCTCGAGCTACGTTAACCAAGATGTACTGAAGGAAACGCCGGATCCCGGCGCGATCGCCGCGGCGACGTGGGTACAAGCGATCGCATCAGTAGTCACAGAAAGTTGAAACATTGTTACTACAATCAGCACCTCATCATCTACTCATCTCGTCTCGGTGGTCGACAGAACTCCTTGGGCACCTTGGAAATACCGAACGCCGGTGCTGTGATGGTCGGTCTTTCGTTCAGCGCGTCAGACTTGGAGAGAATCTTGGAACCATCTGTGGTATCACCTGTGGCGCGTTGACTACGCCTGAAATTCTCTCCGCCGTACCATCGTTCTGAAGCCGCCTCTCGCTTTGCGAGCCTTTCTGCGCGAACCGTCCGCCTGTTCATCTGTTCCCGTTCAATGGCTGCGCTCGTGGGCCGTTGAGGTGGGTGGCGTACGATCTTGCGCGTGCCACGGTCCGCCTTTCTGTAACCGGTTGACTCTTTCACGACGGGCAACCGCCCGCCCGGAGCTGTTCGGCCGTCATTGCCTCCCGATTGACGCTCAATCTCCACTCTCCCTCCTCTGGTGGGTTGATTAGCATCCGTGGATGGACTCGATCGCTCTCTCATGTTCCTCCAGAATTCATTCAAGCGGAGCTTTGCAGCCGTCTCGTCCTTTGCGTGTTGCCGCTCAACGGAGTCGTGGAGCAAGGTGCGCACATTTCGTAGCACCTCTCGCGACGGCGCTGCACCTCTCTGCGTGTGATTTGCCCTTTCGTCGTACGCAACGAGTGCGTTAACCATCATTTTATCGTCTTCGAAGAGTGTTCTGACCTTGGCCAAGGCGTTCTCAGCCGCTGTGCGTACGCGCGTGTCGGCGTCTGTATTGATGATTTTCAGCAGCACCGCCATGAGTTTATCTGTATCTTTGTGCATAGCGTGCGACTGATTTCCACGACACAAGTGCGCGTGCACTCTGGTGGATAGCAGGGCGCCTCCGTTCATGCGACGTTGCGCCCGGTCGACGAATTTCATGTACGCGACGTCTTTGTATTCCTCCGTGACGGGTGGAACAAAATCATACCATTTATCGTTCGCGCCCCACACGAAGAGCTTCACGAGGTCAACCAATGCGTGAATCGCGAGCTCGCGTATCTCCGGTTCTGAGTCGATGAGGGCGCCGTACAGCGTATCGTGCGCTCGCTTGGCCGAATTAGTCGATATCGACGCTTTGTAAGCACGCTTCTTCTTGAACTCGTCGACTTCGTTCCTGGCGTCGTCGACGGCTTCAATCTCCAACCGAAACGCTTGGTGTAGCAGCTCAATGGATCGCACTCGATGCTGCGTGTCCGGACCATCGACTTGACCGATGATGCTGGCCAGTGACACCAAAAGTTTTGAGCGGCTCTCTCTGTCGTTCGTGAGCGCGTACATAATCTCAAACACGAAAGTCTCCTTCGAAGTGCCTTGATGCGTGACCATGCACTCGAACAACAGCGGGAGTCCATCAATCGCGAGAATGCCTGACGTCGCGTGACCGACGCGCACTAAAGTGGCGATCGTCTTGATGGCAAAGAATGAAATCTGTGAGTCGGTGCTGAGCGTGGCTTTGAGCAAAGTGCTCAAAAAATCATTAGCGAGATCCGTGCGCTCCTCGTCCGCTTCATCTTGTAATTTTCCGACGGCGGCATAATATCCCATGGAAGAAAGCCAATTCAATTTAGGCTTGTTCGTTTCCTCCACCGGCACACGCAACCAACTGACCACAATGTACAGTATGCGATCAGATAGATCGAGCTTTTGAACTTCCAAAGTTTCTGGATCCCGAACGTGAGTAATCACCTGTTGGAGCTTTTTCGCCATCGGACGCGGAGGGATCTCAAAAGCGTCGTCGATGACCCGGCGAAACGTTTGCCACGGAACGACGTACTCGTCATAGTTTGTGTCGATGTCAATATCGTGAGCGACGAACAAGAGCTTCGCCATCAAGTTGGCAAACTCCAGAGTCTGAATACATTCCATGGTGACGGAGGCAATCGTAGCTTCGAAGGTTTTAGTCTCGCCTCCCTTGATGCAATCCTTCGCCATGGTCACGATTGTCTGCACGACACCCCATGCGAGCTCCGCACTGTCGCTTTCACACCAGAGCACGATCTCTATCACGCCTTGAATGTACGCCTGAAGGGTCATTCTGACGAATTCTTCACCAGCTTTTTGGAGAAATTCCTTGTTTGGATCGTCCTTGATGCAGTGCACAATGATCCCTAATTCATCGAATGCATCCGTGGCTACGCTCCAAGCGTCCGTCTCGCCATCTTCCTTGTCATTTTCCTTTTCCTCTGCGGACGACTTCCGTGGCATCTTTGTCTTCTTCACGAGTGAATTGAGCAGATGGTTGCCTTGATCCTCGGAGAGCAGATTATTGAACGCCACGAGCGCGACAACGCGGTCACGTCGATTATCGCCCTCAACCTGGTCTTTGATGAACTCTGGAGTCAACACTTCGTCGATTCGCTCCACATTTTCCGGATCTTTCAGCTCTTTCAGTTCGCCACGAATGCACTTCGAGCTAAAACTGGAATTGAGGATGCGCGCCATCACCATGGCGATCAAGGTGACGATGATTCCGACCACGACGCCGGGCCTCCCCCAATTCTCGGAAACAGTCAGAGGGGTTTCATTCAACCACGGTGGTGTGTTGAAAGACCTCGCCGCAAACGCTGCGATCGCGAATAACGTGGCTCCCGCAAAAGATCCCGCTCGAGTCGTGTTCCAACTCTGACCGAAACCGCGCATCGACTGAATGTTTACATGAGCGAGAAGTAGTACCCCACACGCCAAGATCGGAAGAACATTTCGAGCCGTGTTCAACGTCGTTAGACGTGCCTCGGCATCAAGAGATGGCACGCCGAGCGCTGGAAACTCAGCCTCAGTGTACGCCGTGATGGTTGCAAGAATGACCTTGACGCAAATGAGAAGAAACTCAAATCGCGGTACAGGGCGCAAATTCGGCTCAATCGTCTCTGTATCCAAGGCCATTCGCGTCGACACGAGTATCGATCCCAAACCCACGAATAACGGAATGAATAAATTCCCACCGAACGTTGCGCTGTCGTCCTTGGATACATGAATCCACGGCGTTGGAACGAAGGATGTCGTCACCATGAGGAAACCAAGCGCCGAGAGCATCATTGGAACGAGTCCCACCCGCAATACCAGCACGCGTAACACGAAACCGACAGACCACAAGCGCGCTTGTAAGCGTTCGAAAAACATTGCATTTCGTCTGCGAGCGAGAGCGTGTTCGGCCATGAGCTCCATTCGTTCAGCCGCATCACGCGGTATCAGCCGCAAATTGATGGGAGCTTTGGTCACCTGCCTAATGGTTCGCAAGATCATCTCATCGCTACCACTTTCCCAAGCAGCGCTTGGAACGACTTGCACGCGTCTTTGCTCTTGACTTCGAACTGCGTGAAAATCATCGGGAACTGGATCTGGCTTCATGAGGATCGCTCTCCCTAACGAAGTCATCCTGTTCTTCATCTTGCCTAGGATACCCGTTTTTTGTGGAACTTCTTCGTCATCGTTCGTGGCCTCTAGCCCGCCTGTCTCCACGTCTTCGCCCACGTACTCTCCCAGGGATTGATCCCCACCCAATTCTACGAGTTCAGCATAACTCCACATGCAACTGTTGAAGTGTCCTTGAATCCTCCCGCTGATTCTACCTAGCAATGGACAAATCAAAACGCCGAATAGCAGCACGAAAAACCAATTCATAAGCTCTTGCGGGGCGCTGGTGGACGTCATGTCCGGGCCAAATAGCGGTGGGTAAAAGAAAACATCTGCTACACCGTCACGGTACATTTCCAGCGAAAAACATGTACGCCGCCACGCAAACGCCGTAAAGCTGAGGAATTCTACGCACATTTGAAATCGAAGCAACATACGACACCAATAGTCTCTACGCATGACTCTACCTAAGGTGTACCCCAACCATAATTTGAACTGCAAATATGGACGACGAATTTTGTAGCGTACCCAAGCGAAGCCTTTGCGCGTGTTCAAGACAATTTTTTCTCCAATCATGCTTCGAAATCGTTCTGAGGCTTCTTGAGCATACAATTTGTTTTGAAACTTCTCCTCCGACTCTGTCCAAACGCCCGCATCTCTCGCGGACGCCTCTCTGGCTGACCTTTTCCTCTCCAATATGATATTTTTCATATCTTGCCGCAAATCAATTCCGGTTACGTACGTCAGATGCTCGCTATCTATTTCTTGGGTCAGCTCTTGCATCTCGCGTTCATACTCTTCGCGTCTGTCGATGTTCGCTTCACCCTTGCCCATGATGGAATACGCGGCATGGACGTCCAAAATAATGTTACGCTTATCTTCAAAGTCTGAGGATGCCATCTCGCGTCCGAACCAATACACGCAAACCATCGCGAAGGCGACGAACACGATCGTAATCGCTGTATTCGTGGTTGGTTTACACGTCCACGTCGCCTCAATCTCCAGCACGCGACTCGCGTAACAGTCGCCTCCATTCACCAACGCTGCGGAATATTTACCCTCCACGTCCGGACGCAGCGTCGCTCGCGCGCTTCCCTCCGCGTAAAAAGTCGCGTTCGCGTACGAAGTGGCGTTTGACAACGCGCTCGAGGACGGCCACGACATCAGTACCCATCGAAGCGTCGGATCAGACGCGCTCTCGAACACATAATTCGAAAAGCACCGCTTTACTTTGGAAAGTTTCGTGTTCGAATCGTACGCGTTACCTCCACGACCGGCGATTTCATCCTCCGCGACGAACGCGTCGACGTCCTCTCGCGCCGTCGCCTCCGCGAGACTCGCCTGCGAACAATTCGGCGCCGCGCGCGCGCGCGCCAACATCGACGCGACGACAACGAGCACGAACACCGCGCGCGTGATGACGCGCGCGCGCCGCCGCCTCGGCCTCATCTCGACGCCGACAGCGCCTCGAACGAGACCCGCGGCTCGTTCCTCCGTCGGCGCGTTCGCGCGTCCACCGCGCTCTCGCGCGCGCCTCATCGGCTCGACACCGCGCGCGCGCGACGTAGACGATCTGTCTCGACCGTCAGACCGCTCCGCGACGCGTTCGCATGCCTCCCCGGGCGGTCTCGAGCGACGATGTGACGTCGGCAACGGTCGGGCCCATCGCACCTCTCGGTCGTCACAGCTCGCCTCTCCGAACGTTCGTCGCGCGCGCGACGGCGATCGACGCGCTCGGCGCGTCGAGACCGCGCGTAAACGTCTCGCGCGCGTCGTCTCGCGCGCGTCGAGGCATGCGCGACGACGCGCGCGCGCGCGGGAGCGTCGAATCTGGGCACCACCGCGTCCGAGACGGTGCGGCCGACGACGCGCGCGGCGCCGTCGTCGACGACGGCGACGACCGCGTGAGCCCGTCGTCGTCGTCGTGCGCGTACGCGTCGGCGCGAGACGTGCCGTTCCGGAAGATTTGCGTCGCGTTTGAGCGCATCCAGGGGGAGAGAGGACGAACCAAGGCGAACGCGGCGAGGAGGTATCGAGCGCTCGACGCGTTGCACGACCGATGTTTCGTGTCTCGAAAAGATGGAAGTCGAGTCGACGCGTTCGACGCGTATAGACTGTTGTTGCCGTCGTTGGACAAGGAGCGGGCGGTGTATCAGTTGAAACACGACGCGTTGGCCAAGGCGACGGTGCTCGCGTTCGACATGTCGCCCGAGGGCGAAGACGCGAAGAGATTGATCGATTGGAAACAAAAGGGTGGTGGGAATTTTCCGCAGACTGTTCGAGATGTGTTGGCGGCGGGACATCTCGAAGGTCGAGAGGGAGACGAGGACGTTCGGAGGTTGACTGTGGGAGAGGTGAACGAGTCTTTGGACGCGTTGGCGGCGTGTACGACGAAGGAGGAACGCGTCGCCACCCTGAGGAAATTGTTCGCGAAAATGGACGCCACGCAAGTCAAATGGACGTGTTGCATCATTTTGAAGGAGACAAAGCTTCGCATGGGGGATAAATCGGTGCTTCGTCATTATCATCGTGACGCGGAGGATCTGTTCGACTGGACGAGCGATTTGCGCAGAGTCTGCGAGGATTTACCCAAGCGCGAAGTTCGATTGAAACGGGCAGACATCGAAGTGGGGCAAGGTTTAGTCAATCCACAATTAGCAAAGCGACAAAACTCTGTCGACGCGGTGTACAAGGCGCTGAAGGGTAAGCAATTCGTCGTCGAAACAAAGTTCGATGGCGAGCGAATACAAATACACAAAGACGGAGACGTCATCAATTACTGGACTCGGAACATGAATGACTTCGGTCCACGCGGTTACGACGTGATGGATGGTCTGTTTCGTCACCTACCGAAACGTTGCATTCTCGATGGCGAACTTCTCGTGTGGAACAAGCTCCGGGAGCAATGGTATCCTTTCGGCGCCTTAAAGAACTTGATAAACGCAGCGAATTTGCGCAAGTCAAGGGATGAACTGTTTCCGCTCATGACTCACCTCGACGATCGTGATGGGAATGGTGACGATGGTACGGCTGACCCAAGAAGTTCCAAGTATGCGTGGTACGCCGAAAATGTCAAGAAACTCACGTACGGTGATCTTGAGCTGGTGTACGTACCATTCGACATCCTTTACATCGGCGACGAAAGCATTCGTCATTTAAAACTCAGTGAAAGGCACGAGAAGCTCAGAGAGAGTGTTCGACAGATGTCTGTGATGTGTGGTAACATCAAAGCTCGCATTCAACTCGCGACGCCCGATTGCGAATTCGCTCGCGTAGGTTCGACAAAGGAGGACATCGAGCACGCCCTTTTAGAAGCAATGGACAACGGCGAGGAAGGTTTAGTCATTAAAGATTTGAACGGTGAATGGAAACCGGGTGATAGGAGCAGCAATTGGATGAAAATAAAGCCGGATTATTTGAAGACGGAAGATCTCGATGTGTTATTGATAGGTGGTTACTACGGCGCTGGAGAAATGCGCGGGGGTAAAATTTCACAATTTCTCGTCGGCATCGTGGAGTCCACGAACGATCCAACGAGCGACAGTGGAATCAAAATCATGAGCTTTTGTAAGGTTGGTACCGGAATCAGTGCTGTGGAGCTGGACGACTTGAGAAATCGTCTCGGAGATTACATGCACAGAGAAAAACCACGTGAGATGAATTACACCGTCACGGACGCATACAACGAGCGGCCAGATGTTTGGATCTGGCCGCCTCAGCGTTCTGTAGTCGTGAGAGTGAAAGGCGATATTCGAATAATCCGCACCACCACTTTTGCGTCGGGATACAGCTTGCGTTTCCCTCGCGTTACGGGTATTCGCTACGACAAGAAATGGTCCGATTTACTCTCGTATGCAGAACTCAAGCAAACTGTGGAAGAGAACAGACCGAATATAGGCGTCGACTTCGACGATGGACGCGGCGGTACGCGTGCGAGAAAGCGCACTCGCTCCGCGGCGACGACGACGCTACTTCCCGCTCACCTGATGCCCGTCGATGTTTCGGGCGTGAAACAAGAATCTGAAATTTTCAAGAACATGCAAGTGCACATCGTCAATTGCGATAGTCGTGAAGAAAAACAGGAGCTCTTCAAAGCGATCATCGCGCGAGGCGGGATGACGAGTGAAATGTGGCACGGAAAGGTGACGCACTGCGTTGCCGTGACTCGAGAGGGCACAAAGTTTAAGGCGGCGTGCCAGCACGGAGACGTACTGACCATCGATTGGCTCAAGGACTGTATTCGAGAGGGTCGTGTCATTCCACCGCGACCAAAACATCGCCTATATCTCGCTACATCAACCTGGTTTGGTTCAGACACCATGGATCGATACGGTGACGATCACTTTCTTTCGTGCGACGAGGAAGACATACAAGCTCTGCTTCATCAAGTCGGTGATCAAACGAAGCGTTGGGAAACAGCCGAGATCCCAGCCGTCGTGGAGCTCGACCGAAGTTATCCTCAGGTCTTGAATAATTCAAAATATTTTGTGTTTCGAGAGTGCGTGTTTGAAATTGATTCTTCGCATGAGGAGTGTGAAACAATGGAGACGGAGAACGAGCGCCGCGTCAGGCGCTGCGAAGAGCGCAACTTCAAGAATATTCTCAAGCTGTACGGAGGAAAGATAGCAGACGAAGCCGAGTTCGGTACCCACGTCGTGCGCATGTGTGATGATACCGTGTACGAAGAGCACATCGATGATGGTCGAGTGATTATTTCGAATGGGTGGATACAACGCTGCATCGCGAGGCAAACAACGAGCCAAATTTAGAGGGCGTCCGAAGAGCGACGTCCACACAATCGTAGTCTTTGATAATGAACATGAAACACCTTACATGGACTTTGAAGTAAAAGAGCGCGATGTATCACTTCTCGATCCCTTTGTCCCCGAAGCCGCGGAGTGGCTCGTCCGTTCAATGAACGGACGAGTGACGAAAACGTTGGCTTCCGCCGCGTTACTATTCGTAGACATGAACGACTTCGTCAAGACTAGCATGGGTACAGCGAGAGATTTGTCGAGCATAGGATGCCGAATGCATTCTCGTCGAGCGGCGTCGCGTGGACCCAGGCATGTGTTCGAAACTTCTTCTCAATGCAACTCGTACATGCGAGAAGTACTCGCCGAGTATTTCGAGAGACTCATTCGCATAGTGAATGCATACGATGGATCCGTCGTGGCTTTAATAGGAGACGCTATGCTCGCGGCTTGGTTTGTCGAAGCGAACCAAAATGGTGCAGACGGTCGTCTGACGCACGTGACACAGCGCGCGCGCTTTTGTGCACAATCAATACTATCTGATGTTCACGGTTGTGCACTACGCGACGCCTTGATTGTGAAAGTAAAATTGATGATTTCCACCGGACCTGTCACTTTTGTGCCGATTCGATTAGTGTCGCGTTCATACGAAGTAACGATCACCGGTGAAGCACTCAATGACTTCCAAAAGATGAAGCGCGACATGGAAGCTGGTAAAATTGTCTTTAACAAGTTGAGCAGCGAACTGCTTTCGCACGCCATCACGCCGTGTCCGACGTCTCTGTCATGCGGCTCGAAATCAACTCGTGATCACGCATCCTCGCGAATAGGCACCGATGTTACCCATTTCGTTTCCGCACACGTCGTCCAAGCTTTAAATCACGGTTTGATTTATGGTTTGCCATCGAAGAATGAAGTATGCACCGTCGTCTTTGTGCGGTTCAGCGCGGAAGCGATCGAACGCGAAGACTGGTGCGACGAGCGCTTTATTCATTGCGTGAAAACGATCGAATTCGCCGTGTTGACATTCCAAGGCTCGTTACTCCAAATCGTCGTGGACGAAAATGGGCCTTCGTGCATGTGCGCTTTCGGTCTGCTCAGCGCGCCCAAACATCACGCCGCGTCGAGAGGATTGAGGTGCGCGCAGAGAATTTTACGCGCGCTTCCTGACTTTAAAACACGCGTCGCGTGCGGTGTCGCGACCGGTTCTGTCAATATGGGATCTGTTTGCGGTACTAAGCCCTCTGCATTTCATGTGAATGTATCGCTGATTGGTCTTCCAGTCATTTTAGCGGCCCGACTCGCCGAAGCGACGAACTCGAGAAGCGTGGCCATGGACGAAGAGACAAGGGTGCACGCGACGTCGTTTAATTTTGACATGACGCGATCGTCGTGGTACGCGTACGTGTTGAAAGGGTTTCCGCGAGAAACTCGGAGCTTTGTGGTAGACTATTCTTGATGTTGCTCTAAAAAACTAACAATGCCTCACGCCGCGCCGCACGTCGTGTCTGCGAGCGACGTGGGCAATCTAAATCCAAATTCACACGAACACTTCACGTTGTCTTTCAATATCTCGCTCACGACACCACGCTCGGCACTGTCAAATTGCTCTTTCTCTGGTTTCCCACAGTGGCGCTCAACCACGCGAGGCTCGTACTCGCCACTATCTGGACGACCGCTCCTCGGGCGGCCTTGTTTGTTGTACACTTCTTCGAAACAATAATATTGGTTGTGATAGAGCGCCGCGTTCGCCGCTTGATCGAATTCCTTGTCTTCGGCGGCATCTCCGAATCCGCAAAACGAACCGTCGTCCAAGTGTTCAAACATGATGACTGAGCGATTGGAGAAAGAATCTAAGGCTTCGATGGCGTCTCGAGCGCTGAATCTGCGATTTAACACTTTATCTGCCGTTTCGCGCGAGTTTTCATCTTCGTTCGCTCCACCGATTTGCACGCGAACGACGTCTTCACGGATGCTCGCATCAATGCGCTCATCCTCGAGGAAGCCGGCCTCGCGGAAATCGATATCGAGCTCAAACATGCCGCTGAGATCGTACAGATGATCCATCGGACAGGCGAACGGCAAATGCGCCGTCTCCGCGCCGAGCGCACGACACCCCTTGAGCGTGTTCCATATCTTATCGCAGTAACATCTCGGTGGTGGAAACACGAACGTGCGACCTAATGCCTTGGCCAATGCGAGACCGTTACGAATCGCCACTCTGCGCACTTTATCCTCTGCGAAGTGACGCTTGATCGCCGTCAAGTATCCTTCGGGATCGTCGGGGCGGATAGTCTCGGGTGCATCGAATCGCGCCTGTGCGCCTTTCGTCGATATCGTCAGATATTTCGTCGACTTCCAATATCCATGTTCATCCTCCGCGTACCACAGTCCGTGCTGACGAAGCCGTTCGCGCTTGCCGTACGCGTACTTTGAAGAGTCGCCGTATTGGTACGTCATGTGCACGGCGTACGGCGCGCCGTCTTCAGGATGATGCACGTGATGCTCTTGCACGAAGAACGTGTGCCCGTTTGAAAACGATGCCAACGGCAAGACGCCCATTCGAATCGTATTATTCGCCGCGAAGATTATTGATCGATAACCGGGTTGTCCGTGAAATGCTTTTGGCACAGACACAGCGGGCGAGAGGGGAGGATTTCCTTCGCGCGCGAGTAAATTCAACGCCGGTTGATCGCGCATCCAGGCGATCGTGCTCGACGCTACCTTATCCTTCCATTTCTGCACGAACTCTTTCGCCTGTTCGGTGGGTCTGAAGTGCACCACGCCGGTGTTAAAGTTGACGTTTCGGCAGCTCGCGTCGTCCCTTCGATCTCTCTCTGTATCTATGCAATCACTCGATATCAACACGTCCGCGTACTTGTACGTGCCGTTGTTGAACAACGGTCGAGGATCCCGCATCCACACCACGTCAGCGTCGCTCAAGATCGGGGCGAGTCCGAGATCAAGCAAGTCTTGAATAAACTTGGTCTTCACCGTGCCCATCTTTTTAAACGATTCGCTCCCGCCCATCATGAAATGTTCCTTCCGCGCCGCCAACACGGACCTACCCGTGAGAAGCATCGACGGAATGCCCGCCTCAACGCACAGTCGATGCATGTCGTCGTCCAGAGCGCCGACGAAGATGGGCCCCAAGTTAATCTTACGCGCCGCGGCGACCCAGTTGAAGACGAAATCCTTCACGCTCGCCGTTCCGAACGTGACGAAGAGTTCATCTCCAGCCTTGACCCCGAGCGCGCGTAACTCCTCGGGAACTTCGCGCATTTTTTCATCCAACTCTGACCTCGCCGCATCGTCCAGCGCGTCGACGCTCTGTCGCCACATTCTCGCCATCCACTCGGGCTTTTCGTTCGCCGCCGCCGCCGCCGCCGTCGACTCTCGCGACGCCGGCGGGTTCAACAGCGTGAAATTTTCCTCTTCACCCGCGTTCGCGGCGTCACTCGCGTCGTCATCGATCGCGACATCGCGTTCGCGTTCGCCTTCCTTCTCTCCGTCCTCATCGCGCGGCTTCGGCGGCGCGTTCGCGTCGAGCTCGAGCTCGAGCTCGTCCTCGCGCTCATCGACCCTCTCCGCATCCTCCACCGTCGTCCCCGTCGACCGCGACTCGCCCCGCGCGCGCGGTGACGACTTCACCGCGACGACCGCGTCGTTCCCACTCGTCCGCGCGCGTCTCGCCTCGACGTAATCGTCCCCATCGCGCGCCGAGAGTCCAACCTCGGGGTCATCGTACGCCGACCACTCGACGCCCTCTCTCGCGACTCGACGCCCTCGCGTCCTCCATCTCGAGCCGAGGGCGACCAAGAGCGCGCACGCGACGAGTCCCGCGCACGCGCGTCGCGCCGCGCGCGTCGGACGACCTCGCGGCGGCATCGAGTGACGAACGGGCTCACATCGAGTCGCGCGCGGATTTCGTTCGATCGAACGCGCGCTCGTCGACATGGACGCGGTGCGCGGCGACGCGCGACGCGGACGCGCGCGGTGAACGATGGGCGCGCGCGATGGGCGGACGCGGGACGCGCGGGGGCGCGCGCGAGGCGACGCGGGGCGGATCGGCGCTGGACCGTTGTCGATGGGCAGCGGGAAGGCGTCGCGCGCGATGGACGACGCGAGGCGCGCGCGAGGCCGGACGTGGACGACGCGAGGCGTGGTGTCGCGCGCGGGAGCGGCGCGGTTCGCGCGCGCGCGGTGGACGACGGACGGGTCGACGCGCACGGTCGAATCTCATCTCGCCTCGTCTCGACGGCCGGGACGAGCGAACGCGCGCGCGAGAGCGAGCGACTGACGGAAACGCGATTCGCGTCGGAACGACGCGCGCAGGCGATCGAAAAATGGTGCGCCGAGATGGGCACGACGCCCGAGAAGGTGGTCACCATGTACCTGGACGAAAAGTTTAAGTCGGCGACGATGGAGAGCGAACTGTTGGCCACGTGTGAAAATTTAAAGACGCTCTCGTGCGCGTCGTGCGGTTTGACGTCTCTCGCGGGATTCCCGACGCTTCCGAATCTCGCGGATCTGAGTTTGAATGATAACCGAATCGCGGGAGGTTTGGACGGTCTGCGAGGGTGCGTCGCGCTCAAACAGTTGTCGTTGGCGAACAATAAGCTCGCCTCGGTCGACGAGTTGACGCCGCTGGCGGACGACTTGACGCTGTCGGTGCTCGAGCTCGAGGCGAATCCGCTCACCGAATCCGAGGATTATCACGAAAAGGTGATGACGATGATGCCGACGTTGAACGTGTTGGACGGTCGCGATGAATTCGGGAATGATATCGACGAAGAAGACGACGACGAAGAAGACGATGACGAAGACGAAGACGATGAAGACGAAGACGACGAAGACGACGACGAAGACGAAGACGACGACGAAGACGACGACGAAGACGAAGAAGAAGAAGAAGAAGAAGAATTGGGATTAGCCGCGTTGTACGGCGATAAACCGCTCGAGGACGAGGACGACGACGAAGCGTTCATCGAGGATGAGCATCCCGAGAGCGAGGACATCGACGAAGAGGAATCGGACGACGACGACGACGACGACGACGAACGTCCGCCGAAAATGGCCAAGGCTTAGATTGTTCGATCCATCGTCCGCGCGCGTCGTCACACGAACGACGCAATCATCACAAGCTTGCAATTAGGGTAAAATGTTATTACACGCACCGCGCGGATACGGATAGTGTTACACAACAAACGCGGGCGCTCTCGCGTCACGAGACGTCCCCTCGATCGCATCTCAAATCCAATCGAGCGAGACGCCTCACACCATATTCTCACACCATGTTATCCCCGTTACCCGCTCCGTACGCGGAACCGCGCAACAGCGATTGCGTCTCCGCCGACCGTCCTCGAAATCGTCTCGCCGCCATCCACGACGCCACCCCCGCGAGCATCACCCCGACCGCCGCCAACACCGCCACCGGCGCCGTCACCGTGTACGTCCCGACCGCCACCGTGTACGTCCCGAGGGACGACACCGTCTCCGCCACCGCCGTGCCCGCGCCCGCGACGACGCTCCCGACGCCTCCCGCGCTCGCCCCCGCGCTCGCCCCCGCGCTCGCCCCGGCCGCGCCCGTGAGCGACATGGTCTCCGCCACCGCCGCGCCCGTGAGCAATCCACCCATCGCGCGGTCGTTCGACGGTCCGCGCGACGACGTCTCGCGCCTCCGCCGCGCGTCGACCGGTCGACGACGCCGAAAGAGACGCATGATGGGCGTCGAATCCGATCCGTCTCGAGTCCCTGTTCCATTGAGTCGTGACCCACCATACGTGACGGTTCGTGACTCTATGCACAAAGGGACTCATCGAGCCGATCCGTCTCGAGTCCCTTTTCTATTGAGTCGTGACCCACCATATGTGACGGTTCGTGACTCTATACGCACAGGGACTCGTCGACCCCTCGACCGCCGCCCTCGACCGCGCGCGCGGACGGACGGCGACGGACGGCGACGCGCGCGCGCGGACGGCGGCGACGGTGAGAGGCGAGAGTCTTCGCGCGCGATGTCGCGCGCGCTCGGACGCGTCGGTGCGCTCGCGCGCGCGCTCGGACGCGTGCATTCGTCGACGGGCGCGGCGGCTGGGCGCGGGGCGATCGGGCGCGGGGCGGTGACGACGACGTCGGGAGAGACGCGCGCGGTGGTGACGGGACCGGTGGTGTCGGTGTGGACGCGCGCGCGGACGTTCGCGAGCGAGGTGGCGGGGGAGAGGGCGAGGAGCGAGGAGACGGGGGAGGGCGAGGACGAGGCGCGCGCCGACGCGGCGACGCCGGGGGCGATGCGGGTGCGGTGGACGATCGATGAGGCGCAGGGGGGAGGGAAGGACGCGGTGGTGATGATGTACGGGTGGGACGGGGAAGTGCGCGGAGAGACGACGCTTCCGGGACGGATTTTTGACCAACCGTTGCGCGTGGACATCGCGCACCGCGTCGTTCGGTGGCAACGCGCCAAGGCGAGAGGCGGTTTACACAAGACGAAGACGAGAGCAGAGGTGTCGGGGACGACGAGAAAGGCGCGACCGCAGAAGGGTCAGGGACGCGCGCGCGTGGGCAATCTCAAGGCGCCGCAGATGCGAGGCGGGGGCGTCGCGCACGGCCCGGTGGTGCGCTCGCACGCGCACAAGTTGCCGAAAAAGGTGCGACGAATGGGGCTCAAGGTGGCGCTCAGCGCCAAGGCTGCGGAGGGGAAACTGATCGTCGTCGATTCGTTCGCTGGGATGGAGCCCAAAACGCGCGCGTTGAATGAAACGCTCGCTCGACTCACGGGCGACTTTGGTTTGGCGGCGGGCGGAAAGTTTCACTCGGCGCTCATCGTGGACGGAGAATTCGAGACGATGTCAGAAGAAGACGTGGAGTCGGAAGATACGATCGGACCAAGCGAACTCGTGCGAATGTCCGCGCGGAATCTGCCGCACGTGGAGGTTTTGCCACAAATCGGCGCCAACGTGTATAGCATTTTGAGACGCCGTGCGCTCGTCATCACGAAGAGCGGTTTGGAGCAACTCATCGCGCGTTTAGACGCGCCCATCAAGCGATGATAATACTACGTAGTTTGTGATTAATTTAAGTATTGGGTGCTGGAGTAATGCAGTACACAAGGATTTCCCACTCCACGTTCGCTCGTTTCGTCCCACTCGAGGACGCCACGGCATCGCGTCCGTCTTGCATTGGCCGCGGGTACAGTTTCATTTTTGTCGAATCGGGTGCGCATACGAAGGGTGAGTGAGTTGATGG
>MDTE01189850.1_pt1 | contig 23509 bp, 16 predicted proteins | sample 811231 | NCBI WGS metagenome assembly MDTE01 (sample SAMN05326651, study PRJNA326480) | marine metagenome | isolation source: seawater | place: Indian Ocean: Red Sea | collected 2010 | reverse complement strand
GACGTAAAAGAGGTCACTTCTCTAATAGTTGAATTAGGAAAGTCTGGCCACTCTACATCCGAAATCGGAATCATTCTTAGAGATCAACACTCAGTACCTAATGCTAGATTAGTTGTTGGAAAAAGAATCGGTGCAGTTCTGGCGGAAAATGACATCGGCGGAACATATCCTGAAGATTTGATGAATCTGATGAGACAAGCAGTTGGAATCATTAATCACCTAGGCAACGGAAATCACAAAGATCTTCACAACAAGCGTTCTTTAGAGATTACTGAATCAAAGATTCGACGCTTGTCCAACTATTACAAATCAGAGGGTAAATTACCTGCTGATTGGAGATATAAGCGTGATGAATTGCGCTTGATGGTCGAGTGATATTTCTCCAATATTGGGAGAGATTGAAAAATAAGTCACAACTGGTCTAATTGAAGCCAATGAATGATTTACTTGCAACGGCACCTTTTGAAGATGTAAGAGAATATCTTCAGCAGATACATCAAAAGATTTCATCTGCAAGTATGGTTTATCTAATAGCTCCTTCAGATCTCGAAGGTGTTTTGGCACTTTCTAATCTGGAAGCATCGTGTGTTGATTCAGGGATTAGGTACAGCAGGCGCTTGACCAAATCAAAGCAACATATACCGCATGGTGAGAAGGATGAGTATGAAATAAAGAATGATGGTCTTACAATACTCATTGAACCATTTGAAGAGACCTGGAATTTTTCAGAGATCAAAAATGATGATTTCATAAGGATAGTCCCTCTTTCAGTGAGTATCAGACTTGGGAATAGCAAGAGTAAACGGACTGGTGCGCTTGATGTTGTTTCACAATGTTCCGCTATTGCTGCAATGATTTCTCCCAATGGTTCTAGGGTTAGAAGACTGAGACCTTTTGCAGTTGGTGGACAGTGGTTAAGAGATTCTTTGGATAATACATTTGACCCTATTCATTCCTCAATTAGAGATGTCCTTCGAGATGAAGGAAGTGTTAGTGTAGTATGTTTACCCGAAGTTAGTGTTACATCGGATGGAATGATTCCTAACCTTTCGAAAACTATGCTTAGAAGATTAAAGAAGCGTTGGGATACAATGGATTATGAATCAAGAACCCAAGCTATCGGAGAATTAATTTTGCCAACTCTGGTTGATAATTCCATTTCCACTCCTCGATTAGAAGAGCTATTTTGGCATAGATTAGTGGTTGGTGGTCAAGAAATGGATATTTATAGTCAAATAAATGAGGCTAAGAATCAATGGCCAATCGATGAAAATCAAACTAAATCGCACTCGAGTATAGTTCTCAAAAGTTTAATTTCCAAAGGAACTTTGGTAGATTAGTATACGATGCTTTCAAACCTAATCGCTTTCTCGGCTTGTCATGGCAATCGAGAGACTACTGACTGGAAGTATACGTGACCAAGTTCAAGAATTAATGTCTACTGAAGATTTAGTTATTGATGCATTTAGAGATTTAGTGAAAGATGAATTGAAAAATCATATACGTTCTAAGGTTGACCAAGACCCTGAATTAAAAAAAGAAATAAAGGAAGCAGTGGCTTATTATTTCCATACTAAGGCTAGAACCATATATGCTGAATTGAAGGCGACACGAGCCGCAACAAGGCTAGGTTTGAGACTGCTTCCTGATGACTTACAAGGCGAGGTTGGCGAAGCGATAGTTTCTTTGTTCGAAAAAGAACTTGGCGCACTACTCGAGAAAGCACTTTGATTGGCTTAACTCAATGGGTCAACTTTTCACACTTTTTGTAAAAATATAGTAGTTTATGTTATGAGGAATGAGTGACCCGTTGAGTATATGGTGAGCGATAGTAGGTCTCGAACACTGATTCTTTCAGTATTGTTCATTTCATCTATTTTCGCTTTTTCATCTGCCCTGGATAGTGTTGAAGCAGAGCCTGTGCAAGTTTGCTGTGACAATGCATCAGTTGTCGATTTATTCCTGTTAGAAAGTTCAAGTGGTGATTTGTCACCATTTTCACAGAAGTTGGGCAGTGAATCTTCATCTGCGATAATTGTCAACTCTATTACCTCACAGGAAGAAATTGGAACATGGAACATGGGCCAAGTTTGGCCAGGCCAAGTTCCTGAATCAACATGGTCATTCAGCATTTACTACAAGGTTAGCGACGCCGGTGGCGCCCAAGTTAATGCAACTGCAACAATTAATATCGGCTCTTTGTCATTCGAAGCATCAACAGATGTAGGTTCGTCCGTACTGCCCCAAGGCGAAGGAGAATTAACATTTGATATCCCTGTCGAATCAACATCGCTATCTGCATCAAGCGATGTCGAATTAGTTTTATCTGCTAGAACTATAGTTTTCAGTGTTCCAGAAAGCGGGGCTAAACTGGAATTCTTTTGGGGTTCAGAAGAGCACGATTCTAAAGTTACAGCAGAAATTCCTCTGGCAGATTTAATAATTGAAGATCCAATCGTCGAGGGTTCTGATATCTACATTCCAGTAAAAATCGATTCACCGTTTGGTCTTGACGCTTTGGCATATTCTGATTCAATCGAACTACGTGTTAACAATATAGTTGTTCAAGGTAATCCTGTTGAAACTAAAAGCGGTGATTCAATAATTGTAACTTGGACTTGGCAAGGTGCATCGGGAGGAATCGAGAACATCCAAATTTCAGTCAGCCTGTCAATGCAACCATCAGGTCCGACGCTTTTTGGACAAACCAGTTTCGAAATAGAGACATTTGACAGTGGTGGAGGAACTGGAACTTTCTATCCTCAAGACGAGCCCTTACGCACCAGTGGTGTAGGAAGCCCACTTTCCATTGAACAAATTGTAGAGTTGTCTGACTCAAAAGGTAAATTGAAAATTTCTCGAACTACCACAATGGAAATAGATGGAGAAATGGCGTTTTGGATGAGGTGGGGTATGGACCATATTGGTGATACAACCTTGCCTACTTCTTCTGTATTGTATGGATGGAATCCTGGTTCAGTTAGTGATGAAGAACGAGTTAGTAGAACTATTGAGTCAGTAGAAATCGAGCAATTTCAACGCGAAATGGTTAAGAGATTTAGGACTTACATGACCGACATTAATGGCATGCAAATTGATAGTGGTGAGTTACTAGGTGAGCAAGGTGACTTTGATACAATTTCAGTTTCAGTTGATTTGATGGGAGAAAGTAAGGTAGTTAATCATCCACTGAAACTTGTGTTCTCGACTTTACAGACAGTAGACGCCGATGAAAGATTTTACTTGATGCGAACATTTACTTCAACCCAATCTGCTCCACTATGGCAAGAATACTCTCTTTTGATTGAAGCATCATCTACAGGCTTAACATCATTTGCTGATGCAGAATTGCTCGAATCAGACGATTTATCATTTAGACATTCAAGAATGCCTTGGGGTGAGAAAATTACAGTTGAAGGAGAAGAAATTGGTCTTTCTGAAGATTTCACCATAAGTATACAGCCCACTAAAAATATTCTATATGCTCCGATTTCTCTTATAGCCTTAGCAGGTGCAATTCTCTCTGTAGGTTTCTTCATGTCTCTAGGTTTGACAAGAAGTAAACATAGGAGATTCTTGATGTTTGAATTAATTCTTGTTCCTCTAGTTATAGCGATATACTTCTTTTCCTATCCTCCAATATTTGTTGGAGCGTCTTCTGGGATTGTCGCAATTATTTGGTTTATAACGTCTATTGCTAGTCCGCGAAAGTTCGCCGATATACAAAACAAGGCTTCTGTTGAGGAAACTACTAGACCTACGATCAGCTGTCCTGCTTGTGATACAGTCAATATTGTTACAAGTGATGAGAGGCCACTAAGGATTACTTGTACTGGATGTGGCAGAACAATAAAAATCGTTGGGTAATCAAAGTTTCAGTGATTTCAGTGATTTTACTATTGCTTTAGATTCTTTGTAATCACTAGGCGAGAAGTAACCAGAAAATTCACCATTTTCATCAACACTAACCACAGCTTGGGGACTTCTTTTCTTAATCGATTTAAGAACATCTTTTAGATTATCTGAATTTTTCACTTCCATAAAGTCCATCTCCATTAATTCTCCACACTTTACTGAATTAGTATCCATATCTCGATCTATGGCTTGAAGAAATTGTTTGTACCCCATCACACCTTTTACTCTAGAATCATCATCTAGAACAATAAGAACGCCTCCAGGGACTGAAAGCAGTCTTTTTGCACCTTCTTTTAGAGTATCGTCAACCCCAACGGTAATGTGCTCATCGTTCAAATTGAGTTCAGAGATGGTCTTAGTTTGCTGTGTCATAACTGGCGCTGTACTAACTCGGATTTGATAGTTACTCTATTCATGAGTAAATAAAATCGTGGATTTATCAATCATAATTCCATAACCAATCCTTTCGAGTTGTAAAGTAGTTCCGATATCATAGTTGTTTCTTTCAAGAACACCGTGTATTCTAGTTAACTTTCCATCATCGGGGAAAATTAGGCATGCTTCGATTTTTGAATCCTCTGAAACCCAGTGAACAATTGGTCTTTTATCACTGCGCTCGGTTGAAACATGATTGGCCTTAATCCCATCAAAATCAAAATCTGCAAATCCTTTAAGGCGAATTTTTGCATCACCAAAATCTGAACTTTCAATGTAGATTTTTGAATTAGAAACATCAATTTCCCTGTCACCCATTGATTCTACATTTGGATGAACTGGCACAGAAATCGATTTTGGATAATCACCTTCTAACTGAATTTCTTTAGGATTTCTAACAAAAGAGATTCTAGGTGCAAAATCATCAATTTTCTTAGTATTATGGGAATAAAGTGTTGCTAGAGGGACCGAAATATCTTTCTGAGTTATTCCTAACTCAATCCAAAAATTCCTAAGAGCATCAGCAGTAATTCCTCTTTTCTTTAATGCAGATATGGTTGGAAGTCGAGGGTCATCCCACCCTTCAAATTTTCCAGCCTCGATATCTTTACGCATTTGCGAGGTAGAAAAGCCACCCCATTCGTGAACCTTGACCCGTCCCCAATACATAGTTTCAGGATATTTCCATCCGAAATGTTGGTACAGTAGTGTTTGCTTTCTGGTAGAATCCATCAAATCCTTACCTCTAATGATATGTGTCACACCTTGCAGATGGTCTTCGACTGCGCTTTGGAAATCTAGTAGCGGCCAAACTCTGTATTTTGAGCCAATTTCTTTTCTTGGGTGTGGGTTTTTTTCGGTGTCTTGGATCCTAAGAGCAGGCCAATCCCTTAAAGCAGGATTTTTTAGTTCCATTCCTGTCTTAACACGAACCACAGCATCTCCTGCTTTGTACGTTCCATCAAGCATCTTCTCCCACATTTGCAGATTCAAATTTTTATCTTGCCCTCTACATCTACAATTAATTTTGCCTATCCTAAACTGACGAAATTCATCAGCGCTACAATTGCAAACGTATCCAAAATCTTGTTCAAGCATCTGTCTAGCATAACTGTAATACTGGTCAATCCTGTCACTAGCGATAATAATCCGGTGAGGTTTGAATCCCAGTAGCCACTCTGCCTCATTCGGAATTTCTTCATACGCTGAAAGGAGTGGAGGTTTGATTGATGTATCTGTATCATCAAAGCGTAGAATCAATTCACCATCGAATTCTTTCGCATAAGTGCCGTTAATTACAATACCTCTTGCATGTCCAAATGATAATGGTCCATTCGGATTTGGTGCAAATCTCAAAACAACCTTTCCTTTCTTTGCATTTTTTAGTTCAGGAAGTCCTACTCTACGTTCTTTCTTTTCTCTTTTTTCTAGTAAATGCGGCGCTTCTTCTTCAAGTATGGTAATTAGACGTTCAATACCCTCAGATTGGGCCATAGTATTGGCGTCGCCAACAGCCTTGGAAATAAGAGGACTAATCAACTTACCATGGGGGCGTAAATCAGTGTTCATCCCCATAATTCTGCCAATAACAGAACCGGGATTTGCCTTACCTTCATACTCGATTGCATTTTGAATCGCAGTATGTCTTATCAGGTCAAGCGTCTCATCATCTGGAGTCCATGACATGGGGTTCAAGCAACCCTAATATCAATACTTCATCAAATGCTTGGAGAAAAAAAGAATTTTAGAACAAAGTTGATTGGTTTTTAGGAGGTTTGTTCCTCTTTGGTAATTCTTTAGAGTGAATTTTTTTCCATTCTCTTTCAACAGTTGCCCAACTCCATCTTAACTGTGGATGGGGGTTGTCGACTAGTAGTTGGGGTAAAATCTTGATAGTGTTAGGGTCACTAGGATAGCCTGAACCAATTGAGAAGCCCAAATTTTGAGAAAGTTCTTCAATTATATCATCTCTTTTTTCCTTTGCCAAAACACTTGCGATTCCAACAAATGGGTCATTTTCATCTGCCTTGTGTTCACTAGTCATGGTTGAATTTTCCCACGGCCAAGATTTAATTTGGTTTGCGATTCTATCAGAAAAACGTTGTGTGTTTACGTCGCAAGCATCGTTAAGAATATTTACAGAGTGCTTAACCTCATTAGGCAAACCGTTTATAGCTTCAGCAAATAATTCTGTTTCAAGTACGTTTAGTCCCTGATTATTCGATGAAGCATCAATTCTTTCAGGTTGACAGATAATAAAACTGCTGTGCCATGAGTTAGTCTCGGATTTTTGGTTGAACCATTCTACCAATTCTTTCCTCTTTTTCTTCGACAGGAATTTGGAATCTTTTACACCTTCTGCTTTCAGAACCACATGCTGTTCTTCGGGTATCGCTACAGCGCAGACTACTAACGGCCCTATTACAGGACCTCTTCCCGCTTCATCAACACCAATTTTCCACATATTTATCAAAAATCTAAATCATCTTCGGTTTCGGTATTGGGTAGTGGTACTGATTTGCTACTTGGTAAAGCGGCGTTGTTATTTTTCCCCATAATATTCGTTGGATCTTTACGAGAGGTCATACTAGTTTCTATTGGTTTCATTTCCAAAGATTGATTGTTAATGTTTGGTTTATTAATTCCCTTAGTATTAATTTCATTTAGCAAGTCATCAGCAGTACCTATAACCGCTGATTTATCATGGACATCCAATACCATGGATGCAGCATTTCTCAGAGGTTCTTCAACAGGTTTAGATGCTTGCTGAGGTAGTCCTGCCTTCGCTCTAAACACATTTTGGAAAGTATCTGATGGTATTTGCTTTGACTGTATAATCTCCTTGTCACTTTTCTCATCTTGATTGAATTTACTCATCCAGTCTTCTACTTGTTCAGGAGCTGCTTTTTGATACATCGATTGCCTCAATGCTTCATCTTCTTTTCTTATTTTTCTGTCGCTTAGTGATTTATTCAGTATGAGGCCCGAAATAATAATTGAAATGATAATTAGTGACCACGATTTGGCAACCTGAAGAATATTTGATGCGAATTCAGATAAGTCAAAACTAGAATCATCATCTTGTTTATCAATCCAGGTTTCCCCAAGATAATTTGCTGATGATGTGAATATGAATGGCATATCGGGAGCAAACCGTGACCTAATCGAGGTATTGAGATACAAGGTGCCGTTACTGGACAGATCATTTGGTAAATCTGCCCATGCTCTAATGGTAAAATTAGAACCGAGTGGTAGATCGTTGATTTCAAATGAGCGTGGAAATTCAATTCCTTCTTCAACAATTGCATTATTCGGTGGAATGAAAGACATTTGAGTAGAATGAGAACACTCTAATTGTACAATTAGCCCATCAATTGCATTTCCGTCGTTACGTAGTGTCATTGCAATTGAAAGCCTACCTTTTGCATCAACCTCGTCAACTAAACTTTCCAAACTCCAATTAATTTCTGGAGCAATCACGACTGGAACATAAATTTGCTTTATGATTTCTTTAGTGTCTGCAAAAATCAAATCATAGGTCACATTTCCACTTTCAAACGCTAAAACATTTTCAAACGAACTGATAGTGAATGGCTCGGTAGATTTAGATTCTCCTCTCTCTAATTGTATAATTTTTGATTCACCATTGGTAAATAGAAAATTAGGATTAAAGCTCGGTTTGATTTCGAATATGTCTCTGGAATTTCCTAAATTTTCTATAGCAAAATATGATTCACAATTTTCACCGGGCATTAATGCTAAACATCCTTCATTAACTAATTCAATGTCAGCAGAACGTGACCACAATATTTCAGCACTAACGTCAACTGTGTATGTCTTAGAAACTGCTCCAATTGGATAGGCTTTAACCCGAACGTCAAAAGAGCCGTAGTATTCATCAGGTGCTTGAAAGCCAACCTCTAAGGTTCGTGCTTCGTTTGGCTGTAGAGCAACATTTTCTTTAGCCCCAAATAGTGCTACAACCCAGCCATTGTATTCAATTCTGTCAGATAACGGAATCTCCATAATCGGTTGACCAAGTTCGTCAATCGCCTCGAGTATGATATCAATTTTATTTTCTACATTCCCAACATTTCTTATTGTAACTCCAAGTCTATCATTTTCAGCAGGGTCTAGAGTCAGGTTTTCAGTTGTTGAATCTATTGAAATATTTCTAAATTCACTCATCAACAAATCAAATGACCATTCTGATTGTACATAGTCTAGACCCGAAGTGGCAGTTAAGGTAAATCTTGGACCAGTGTTCAAAAGAGGTGAACCATCAATGACAGGTGGAACATTAACCCACAAATAAACGTAGGATAATTGCCCCGGAGCCAAGGTTTCGGAAGCAACATTTCCATTTGTTTGATTCATACTCCATCCCCACTGCCAAGTTGACTGAGTTGAGATACTGTAGGTTACATCATCTGAATAAATCGCGTTATTGGTAATATTAACTGCAAGATTTGTCTGGACGTTTGCATCAACAACAAATTGTGAAATACCAGAAACACCAAAATCGAGGTCAGATTGTGGTAAAACTATTATTTCAATATCAATAATCAAGAATTCATCTGAATTAATGTCACTAGTTAGATTAAGACTAATTTGATTATTTTCATAACCGGCGTTAGAATCGCATAATAAGGTGAATTTAACCTGTCTTAGTTGGTTTGTACCCAATGTGTATTCAATAGGTAATCCAATTGTTGTTAGGTTAGCACCGATACTTTCGAGACTTAGAGAGAAGGTTTGTGTATATTGCTCAGTATTCTGAAGTGTAATAGGTATTTCAAGTGACTCGCCTTTGTGTATTATTATTTGTTCTGGTGAATTTACTCCAGCAAATGATGAATCCCTACTAGCTTCCCCGTAAACTAATGATAGTGGAGAGAGAATAGTCATGAACAGAAGTAGAACTACTATCCTGCTCATATACGGGCTAGGTAGTTAATGACTTGAAATAGTCGCATGATTTGTTCAGATAGAATCAAACTGGATCAGCAATAGCTATTTCCAAATTCGAAAGACTAAACTCTGCTCCACTGATTGGTACCTTAAGGTCAAAATTTTCAGCGACGGATGGGTCAATTTCTCCAAAACAGCCCACATGTACACCTGAAACAATCACTTTGGCAGAGCGTCCTGAAAGCCACGGACCTTCTCCATCAGGAAGTTTCTCAATAACGTAATCACTAGAGCCTAAATCCCGCATAAATGCCTGTACTCTACCCCTTACTGCAGCAAATCCGCCACTCCTCTCAGCGACTAAAAATGCGACTCTGTCACTGTTTTTGTGGTCTCTAACAACGCTACCTAACTCGTAAACACTTTGGGGGAGGTTGTGGTGTTGATTGGTTGATAATAGTCTGAGTAATCCCGGAGTTAGGTACTGTCTAAGTAGCGTGTGATCAATTGTTATGGGGTTAGTTATTCTGGTCACCTCCCCTACAGGGATGAAACGCACGAAGTTGAACTGGTCATCATCATTAGAAAGTGTGAGAGATTGAATCTGCATAAGCCCTAGACCTTGCATTGAGTCTCGGATTCTTCTACGTAGGTTTCCATCACTCCTAGCAATTGCCGTCATCGGCGCTTTGGGAACATCCGATCCAAGATCTTCATACCCATGTCCTATAGCAATTTCTTCAACCAAATCTACTGGATGTAGGATGTCAAAACGCCACCTAGGCATTTCCAGAGTGATTTCACTTACATCGCGTGATTTGAATTTACCTCCCATTCTATTAATTGCAACAGATATCTCATCATCAGTTAATTTTCTACCCAGCAACCCATCCAGTAAATCTGATGGTAATTTATGCAAAACAGCATTGCCATTCGGATAATTGGCAACATTTCCATCGTGGTCTGTAACTTCTACAGACTCAATAGTTCCACCTCGTTCCGAGAGTTGGGAGGCAATTAGCATTAAACTTGATTCACAAGACCTTAAATCCCAACCTGTGACGTCGATAAAAAAATCTCTAGTCTGACTAGTTACGGTAGTATGGCTTCCATTTATTATTGGTGGAAATGATAGAATTGCATCATTAGAATCAACAATAACTGGAAACAATTCAAAACCCTCTAGTAGATGTGCATAATCTATGCCCTTGGGATGCTTTTCTAGAATTTGATTTATTGTCATAGGCTCACTCATCGCTAGAGGTATAAATTCGGTATCACCAGGTACGGCTTTCACATGAAATGGCGGTTTTATGTTGTTTAAGTCATGGACTCCTATCGAGGCTCTTTTCCGACCTCTTCCAAGAGCGAAGTGTAATTTTTCTTGGTGGTCCATCAATGACTTGATGAAAGAATCTATTTCGTCTTCACCGGCCAAACTAACACCTCTAACCACTGCGCCTAGAATAATTGGACGGATGTGTTTTAATTCTGGGGACACGGTTAACGAAATGTCACCTTTTGTAACCTCCATTTTTGGATTTGCTTCTTGGTCGTGGATAAAATTTCTAATAGCTCTTGCTAATGTTTCACCGGATAATAAATCAGGTCTGTTAGGAAATATCTCTATATCCAGTAATGATTCAGTACATGAATCAATATCGGTTCCAAGCAAAGGTAAACGATTAGAAAGAACTTCGATGTCATGAACTAAACCATGCTTTTCCATAATCTGTTTTAACAGATTTTGCTCTACTGAAATAGTCGGCATAGTCTTCCCTCATCTTGCGAACCAGTGCGGTAATGGCCGTTCATACCCGGATAGCCTTAGACCACTTACTGCGGCGGTTTCATAATCTAATGCTCTTAGATTTTGCCTAGATAAACCATCAATGGTATCTAAGCCCAAATTTCTCAAAATATCTGATAAATCCTGACTTAGACCTTGAAGCCATAAAGCCAGATCCATTGCATCAACCATCGGCACTTCGCAGCATACAACTTTGATTCCAGTTGCAGAGAGAATTGCTAAATCTTTAGCGTCCGCTGAAAAGCCAAGAATAATTCCTGAATCGGTATCACTACTGGATAAATTTTCTTTACTACTTCTGCCAATTAATGGAAGCGATGCTGCTTCAGAGATTCCTGAACCATCTTCAATTTTACAAATTGCCAAATCAGCATTGTGATAAGCCGCTCTAACATGCAAAGAATTCACTCTACCGATGTCACTGAGAATCGCAAATGGCTTTTGCTTACCACACAAAGATCGCAAGGCTACTAATATTCCATCAATCTCTTCTGAATTCATACTAGGTAAAGCAGATAGGTCAACTACAAAACCGCCCGAATCTCCAATAAATTTTGATATTTCGGAAAGATTGAATTGGTCAACTATCAAAAAATCATTATTTCTAGGATTTTGCCTAACCATGAAGGGTTGCTTACTTAGGTGTTGTTCAAGTTCGTTATCAACATCTTTTGGAAGTACAAGAATTTCTGCGTCATCAATAACTGGAATTAAGGGGAGCGGTAAGGCAATAGGTGTATTTTCATCTCCTCTTTCACCTATTAAAGAAACGGTATCACAGGTAACATAATGCATTTTCTTAACTTCATCAGTGGGTACTAGTCCGATTCCAGATAAATCTCCCAAAGAAGCAAGGTTCTCCCTGAATCTTTCAACTTTTGAGCCACTAGGTTCAAGACATATAGCGTCCTTGGGGATTTCATGTTCCTTGTCATCAAGCAGTTTATTGATTTCTTTTTGTTCAGATGCAGTCAATGGTCGAAGCAGTACACCTTCCGGTGGGTTTGGACATCTACCGTTAATTACTATTCTTCCACCGATCATTCCTGCACCAGGATCATTACCTACATCGCCATCAATAACGATAAGCCCACCAGTCATTCCACCGCCGATACGATTTCCTGCATTACCCCTAATTGACAGTAAACCGCCACTCATGCACGAGCCAGCGTCATTTCCCGCTCCGTCAAGAATTGCAATTCTTCCTGATTTCATTGCAAAACCAGCATAATTTCCTGAACTCCTTTCGCAAGTAATATTATTCCCATCATTTCCAGCACCTAGAAAGGAACCAGAGTCCCCTTGAATTGTAAATGTACCTCCTTTTCCGAACGCAGCAATCCACGAACCAAGAACTCCTAAAGCTCTCAATTTAGAATTTTCCGGTAGGCCAGGACATAACCCTAATTCACCGTTTTTTGGAACAGGTTCTCCAGCATTTGTCCATCCTATTCTCAATGTTGCGTTTTGCTCTGCAGCGGCTTCGAGTCTAGAGCCTAACTTTGAGTTGATGCTAAACGAGCGCTCAACCACATCGAAAGCATCCGCCATGAGTTAATGTCGGAGTATCTTGAACATATACTTTCTTTGAACATTTGATTATTATTGCGTATTTTTCTTAAACATTATTAAACGATTTGTTAATAGAGGGACTTCAAAGACAGCCTACTGGTGAGAGATTGACCATCAAGGTAGCAATTAACGGATATGGGACTATAGGAAAGAGGGTAGCGGACGCTGTAGATGCTCAAGATGATATGGAGATAGTCGGAGTCACCAAGACTAGTCCATCCTTTGGATGTGATTTAGCAGTTAGAAAGGGCTATCCAATTTACTGTACTTTTGACGAAACCGAGAGAATCTCTGCTTTTTCTGATGCTGGATACGAATGCCATGGTGGCCTATCTGACCTATTGTCAATTGCAGATGTAGTAGTTGACTGCTCACCAGGTAAGGTTGGAGCATCCAATAAGGAAAAGTATCAATCCGCGGGAATCAAATGGATTTTTCAAGGTGGAGAAAAACATTCCATGACCGAAATGTCTTACACATCATCAGCTAATCATGAACAAAATATGAATGTTAAAGGAACTAGAGTAGTTTCTTGTAACACAACTGGGCTATCTCGAACTTTAGTTCCACTTTTTGAGCACTGCGGCGATTTGAAAGTGGAGTGTACAATGATTAGAAGAGCAGCTGATCCAGGCGATTCTAGTAAAGGGCCGATAAATGCAATCAAACCTGTATTGAAAGTTCCATCACATCATGGCCCAGATGTTATGACAGTCAAGCCTGAAATTTCTATCAATTCGATGGCTGTAGCAGTTCCTACTACCATTATGCACGTCCATGTAATTGTTGCAACACTCCCAGAGGGTCATGGTTTGACAACTGAGAAGGTGATATCAATGTGGGATGAACAACCTCGAGTTTTGCTAATGAGTGGTAGCGAGACGGGAATTACTACAACTGCAGAAGTGATGGAATTTGCAAGAGACATTGGTCGTAAATGGGGAGATTTGCATGAAATTTTTGTTTGGAAAGACGGAGTAAAACTCGAAAATAACACTCTTTATTATTTTCAAGCAATACATCAAGAGTCGGATGTTATCCCAGAAAACATCGACGCTATTAGGGCGTTGATGGGCGTTGAGTCAGATTGGAAGAAGTCGGTGGCAAAAACTGACGCAGCGATCTCGAAGTACAACAACATATAGTGAGCATTTACTGTACATTATAGGGTTGTTTTGAAAAACATCACGGGGGTGCGCTATGATATGTTGAATCATCGTCGAGTCTTTTTGATGTTGGCGATATTGGTATTCACATCACAATCACCTGCTTTAACAAGCCAAATAAATTCAAATAACAACAATCCAACTCTAGATGAAAACCTTTTAGCAGAATTTAGTGAACAACAGAGACTAGAACTGGCTGCAGATAATTGGCATTTTGCTAACTCTGAGGCATTTACCGGTTTCGAACTGAACTCTTACTCAAATACTATTCATTTTGGAAAGGTTTCTTTCGACCCACTAATTGACGAGATTGGTAGTTCTAACTTGTTTAACGAAGATGAATCCAATAAAATGCAAGACGGTCTTGTTGTAATTCAGTTACACAGAATGGATTCTGCTATTCTTGAAAGTTTGCAATACGATTACGGATTTACGATACTTGATTTCCTTAGCGGAGAGTCGATTATTGCTAGATTACCAGAAAATACAATACAATCTTTTGAGTTACTCGATAATGATGAAAGAGTTCGTTGGATAGGAGAAATGAAGCCTGATTGGAGAGTTTCAGAGAATATTTTTCCTACCACGGAATCGAATGTAATTTTCATGATCCCTACTATTGATTTAGAAATTGGAGGATATGAACAATTGGTTTTAGATTTAGCAAGTTATGGCGGAACTGATACGTGGTGCGGTTTGACATTTTGCCAATCACACGTAGTAACGGAAAATATTCAGGACTTTATTCTAAATGTGGCTAATGACGGTCGGATTTTATGGATTGAACGTGGAAGTCAATTAGAATTACATAATTCTGTTGCAGCATCATTGACTGGCGTAGTCAATGTAAGAAATTCAGCAACATTCACTCTAGATGGTTCTGGTGAAATGCTTGCAATTGCTGATACCGGTTTGGATAGAGATCATCCAGATATATCTGGCCGAGTAGCAGCTGTTTATACCCAATTTGGCTTAGACTCTTCACCTATTGATAGTAACACTGGCCACGGTACACATGTTACAGTTACAGCCATTGGAGATGGTTCAGGAGACTCTGGTTCCAAAGGAATAGCCCCTGCAGCGGATGTCACGATGTATGCATTAGAACACGATCCAACAGGGGTTTTTGGTAGGCAAGGTTCGATTTATGACCTATTACTAGATGCTAAACAAAAAACAGCCAGAATAGCAATTAATGCCTGGGGTTTGAATGGAAACTTTGGCGAATATACCTCAGATTCTCGTTCTGTAGATCAGTTTGTGCTTGATGAGCCAAAGGTCTTACCGATATTTTCTGTAGGTGACCGAGGAGCTAATGGTGCTTCACAAATTTCTCCACCAAGTACTGCAAAAAATGTTCTTTCGGTTGGTGTAAGTACCACTGGAACAGATTCAACCGCCAGTCCCGGTTCTGTTGATTCTATTTCAAGTCAGGGCCCGACTCTTGATGGAAGAATCAAGCCAGATGTTGTTGCACCTGGTATAGAATTGTGTTCCGGCAGGGCGGAAGAAGCCAAATCACCCTCCGGTTTTTCTTGTGGAGCTGGAACTCATGCTGATGGAGACCCTCTCTACATGTCGCTTTCAGGGACATCCCAAGCAACTGCAGTTGCCGGGGGTATTGCTTCCTTGACAAGAGAATATCTGCGTGAACAAGTAGGCCTAACCTCGCCTTCTGCATCCCTAGTTAAGGCTGCAATGATTAATGGAGCCACTGATTTAGGAACTCCTGATATTCCTAACCCCTTGGAGGGATGGGGCGAGATAAATTTGGAAAGAACAATTCTTCCTACTGATGGAAGTACTATCCTTACCACTTATTTTGATGATGAAAAATCTCTTCGTTCTGGCTTTGGTCTATTGTATGAACTCAGTTTAGACCCATCGCATGGAATAGATATTACTCTTGCTTGGACTGACGAAGCAGGGAGTGCAAATTCAGCTCAAAACCAGCCCAAACTAATCAATAATCTTGACTTAGTTCTTGTCGACCCTTCGGGTAATGAGTGGTTGGGTAATGATTTTCAACAGGGTTTTTCTGTACAAGGAGGCAGTCCTGACGTAATCAATAACGTTGAGAGAATTAAAATTGCACCTGGTACTTATTCTAATTCAGGCGATTGGCTTGTCAAGGTCATGCATCGGGGAGGCAGTGACCAAGATTACAGTATTGTAATCACTGCTGACGCAACCATTCAGCCTAAGGCAGACTTGACAGTTTTTAATGAGTCGATTTATCTTTCATCACAAAACCCATTGCAGAATGATATTGTTTCTTTGAGAGTTGCTTGGATGAATCAAGGGACACTAGACACTAATGGTTTTCACTGGATTTTGGAAGACTTAACTGAAGGAACTATATTGCTTGAAGGAGACTCTCTAGGAGTTGCATCAAGCGAAGTTGAATCGGTTATTTCAACACGCACTTTTTCAAATACTGGGATTCACACCTTGCAATTAACTATCGATAGCGATAATGTTATCGCTGAAATGAATGATGAAACTTCAGGGATAAATAATAATATTATGACCCTAGATATTGAAGTAACCTCGCTAGGTGTTCGTGTAGTTACATTAAATGACGATGGAACTGAACCAATTACTCCTGAAGAACGTTCTGCCGCAGCAATCAAAGTTTTTGATGTCAGAAATGAAACTGGGATTGATATTCCTATTAGAATTAAGAATGAAGGTACAGGAACTCAGAGTATTTCTTTGTCCGTGACAAATGTTCAGCAGAAGCATCCAATTTTTGATTATTATATCGTACCAGAAGACCTGTGGTCAAAGGAGTATTCCGAAAATGGACCCTTCTCCATCACAGGTCAGGGCTCTACCGGTGATTACAAAGACATCATCTTACATTTTGAAGATGAATATGCTAACTTAGATGACCCAAATAGCCCTAGATATGCCCGTTCCGGTACGTTTTATGTAGATGTAACTGTTCAATATCAGAGTATTCCCACGGTTTCACATTCTCAACAACTGACTATAATAATAGAACAAGTCGATGATGCAAATGTGGTCGTGGCAGGTACATCCGGTTTGGCAGCCGAGCCTGGAGATTCTGCGGCATTCTCAATATCTGCCCAAAATGTAGGGAATTCTGCAGCCCAATATTCAGTAGAATGTGTTTCTCAGAATAGATGGCAGATTATGCTAGGTAATTCTAATTCTTCTACATTAGATTTCGAACCGCTTGACATTTCTTCATACCTTTCCATGCCTGTTAGAATTTTTGTTCCTCCAGTTGTTGATGGACTTCCGTCAGTAGGTGATACCGATTCGGTAACTTGCTATGTAACTTCATTTACTGATCCATCACTGAATTATAGCGAGAGCGTTGTTATTTCGGTTTTAGAGAAAGAAGAATTCAAATCTAATCTCCTAAATAACGGGCTTCCGGTTGGTTCCAATCTTTTGACCAGAGATGTTTTGGTGGATAGCGGGGAAGAAAAATATCTTGAATATGAAATAATTAACTCTGGTAACTCGATTTTAGACATGGAAGTTAGCATTCAGCCATCAAACCCCAGTTGGTTTTTGAAGGTATTTTCTGAAACTGAAAACGATTCAAGAAAGGTTTCAGTCACTATTCAACCAGGCGACACATCTGTGATTCAGTTCCAGATTAATGTTCCTAATACTGCGTTAGAAGGTGATTCCAATTCTTTCACTATACGTGCTGAAATCTCAGATTTCAATTACATAACTAATACGACTAGACTCATAATAAAAGAGGATGTTTCCTTAGATTTGTCAGGGCCAGAAGTTTGGGTGGCTTCAATATCTTCAGATTTTTCCTACAATGATTTTACGATTAATAATACTGGTAATTCAGTTTTAACTCTCAATTGGTCATACTCAATTCCTCCAGATGGTTGGACAGTCGGTTTTTCAAATCCGGTCAAAACTTTAGATCCTAGAGAAGAGGCTACTGTATCAATAGGTATTCTCCCTCCTGCCAATGAAGAGGTATCGCTAAACTCATTTACACTTACCGTGACAGTGAATGCGGATAGTAGTGGAAGGTCAATCTCTGAAAGTATTCAGTCAAATGTTCAAGTTCTTGAATCTAATTTTGGAAATATTTCAATTAATCCTGAAGCCGTAAATGACTTCATAGGAATTGAGGTGGGGACTTCGAAAAGCCAAACTATTAGTTTCAGAAATGATGGAAATACGATTCTTGATGCTTCTGTAGTTGCTATAATTATTGACCAAGACGGAGAAGTAATATCGGGATGGGAAGTTTCAGTTACTCCGGCGGAAATTACTAGCCTAAATCCGCAACAGGTAGTAGAACTTCTAGTTGAAGTAAAACCCGGAGATAAAGCTTCAAAGGGCTCTTATCAAATTCTGATAAATGTGACTAGCGAGGATGATTTAGTCTCTCAGATTTCGATATCTTCCAGTATACAATCATCAAAAGGTAACAGTGGGTTGTTTAACATCGTTCCTTGGTATGTCTCTCTAATTATTGTTTCAACATTACTAATTTGCACAATTATTTTTGCTAGAAAAATGAAGAATACTGGAAGTATCAAAAACGACGATTCAGAATTGGTTGCTGCTGATGCTTATGTTGGTCAAGAGTATATTTCTGAAAGGAGAGATGCAGCCCTAGATATTGGTACTTCTGTTAATGAATTGACTAGTGGCGAAGTGTCACAGGACGAAATCGCTGCGGCACTTGCACAATCTATGGATTTGCCCGCCCTACCGTTGACGCCTAATCTACCCTCTGGCATGCCACCTGCTATCAATCTCCCAGCTGGTATGCCTCCAGCGATTAATATCCCTGCAGGAATGCCTCCAAAAGTGAATATTCCAGCAGGGATGCCGCCGAAACCAATAACAGAACAACAAAAGCCCAAAGTCGAACAACAAACCGTTCTAACTCGACCATTACCTGCCTCAGGATTACCGGCAGGTTGGACAATTGAACAATGGAATGCTTACGGAAATATTTGGCTTGAGAGAAATCAAAAGTAAGTATAATCTTCAAATCTAATTAGTTTCACGCCCATCTATGAGCAGTATTGTACTATTTGGACCTCCAGGTGCGGGAAAGGGTACGCAAGCAGAGAGAATAATGACTTCAACAGGTTTACCGCAGGTGTCTACCGGAGATATGCTTAGAGCTGCTGTCAAAGACCAAACACCCACTGGTATCGAAGCCAAGGAATACATGGAAGCAGGTGAATTAGTGCCAGATTCAATAATAATTGAACTAATTAAACAGAGAATAAAACTGCCGGACGCTGTTAATGGCGTGATGTTTGATGGATTCCCTAGGACCGTTCCACAAGCCGAGGCCTTGTCTGAGATTACTGATGTCAGTCATGTAATTGCGATCGAGGTACCTGATGAACGAATAGTTGATAGAATATGCGGGCGATATTCTTGTGCTAGTTGCGGGTTGGTATTTCATGAAACTTTCAATCCTGTTCCTAAGAGTGGATGTAGTTGTGGAAATTTTGTTGAGAAGAGGCGTGCAGATGATAACAAAGATACAGTTTTGTCTAGATTGTCGGCTTACCATGAACAAACCTCTCCTCTGGCTGAGTGGTATGAAAATCTAGGAATTTTTCACCGAATTAATGGTGATCGTGAGATTGATTTAATCAGCCATGATATTTTACTCGCTCTAGAAAATTAGGTGTTATTATGGCTAAATCGGGGGTTCGTTCGAATAGACCGAAAAAATCCCGAGTAGCTTCAGCCAAAGAACACCAGAATAGACTTATTTCTATTTTAGAAAATTTCCCAGAAAATAAAATACTTGCGAAATCATCAGCAAAACAACTTTTGGCTGTTAGCAAGAAAAATAGAATTCCGTTGCCTGCAAAGGCTAAATTGCTAATATGCAGAAAATGTTCCTTGCCTTTTTCCAATGGTGATAACGTTAGGATTAGATTGCGTAATGGTGTCAAGATGGTAACATGCTTGAGTTGCGATGATACTAGAAGATATATACTGAAGTGAACTTTATGTCCAAAATACCCTTAGACATCCAAAAACTAGCCAACTCTAGGGACTTTCAGCCAAGTGTTAGAATAGGTAAATCGGGCATAACTGATAGTCTTGTCCAAGAAATAGATGAACAACTTTCGAGGAAAGAATTAGTCAAAATCAAAATTAACAGAGGACTCTTTCAACGTGATCAAATAAAGCAGGTTTGGCAGCATCTATCTACAGAAACCAACTCAAACATAGTTATCTCTAGAGGCAATGTTTGCGTATTATGGAGATAGTTATTTTCGACATCATAAACCGTGGATGAAAGCGAATACTCAATAGTATCCTTCCATTGGAACGGATAACTGGGATGATTATGTTCAATATTTCTAAGCGTAACAGCAAGTCTAGAACAATTGCATTTTTGCTTTTGATGTTTGTTGGAAGTATGGTTATTGCCGGCCATTCCATGGCTGCCGGAGGTGGCGGCGGAACCGATGTTCATCTGGAGTTGACTCTCAAAGACGGAGTAAAATCAGAAGCAATAGCAGTTGGACTGATTATTTTGTTAGGTGTTTATGCCATGATTATTACAGAAGTAGTACATAGAACTCTTGCTGCTGCTCTGGGCGGGCTATTCGCTGTTATAGCGCTAAATCACTACACAATTGATTCAGCGCTCACATTAAGAGCGGTTACAACAATGATTGATTGGGAGACAATTGGTCTGCTTTTAGGTATGATGGTTATGGTTGGCGTAATATCGCACACCGGAGTATTCGAATGGTTTGCGGTTGAGGCATACAAAAAAAGCGGTGGTTCAATTTGGGGACTAGTTGTAATACTATGTTCCGTCACAGCTGTTTTATCTGCATTTTTAGATAATGTAACAACAATTCTCTTACTCACGCCTGTTACTATTCAACTTGCTAAAGTTCTAGATTTGAAGCCGATACCTCTCCTCATATCTGAAGTCTTATTCTCTAACATTGGTGGTGCCGCGACTATGATAGGTGACCCGCCGAATATTATGATTGGTTCAGGGCTGTCTGAGGCAGCAATCAAGAATACTGAATACGCACATTTAGCGAGTGATGGAGTTAATTTCAATGATTTCATAATAGAAATGGCTCCGGGAATATTGATGACTGTTGTACCAGCATTTATGTTCATTCGTTGGATGTACGCTGACGAATTTTCCGGAAAAAGAATTCGAGATGTGGCTGAATTAGAGTCAAAATATGGAATCAAAGATTACAAAATGCTCACAACAAGTGGGATTATTTTGGGCTTAGTAATCCTAGGATTTTTCCTGCACCCAATTACTCACATGCCAGTTTCATGGATTGCATTGGGTGGATCAGTATTAATGCTTCTTGCAACATCTAGACATCATATAGACGAACCTCTTGAAGAAGTTGAATGGACCACATTACTATTCTTCGCAGGTTTGTTCGTGCTTGTTCATTCACTTCAATACATGGGTGTCATCAATTTCATTGGTGAGTATGTGCAAACTGCAATTGAGGCATTCCCACAAGGTGAAGATGGCTTGGTTAGATTAACTGCTGCAATTCTAATCATACTTTGGGTTTCCGCAGTCGCATCTGCATTTATTGACAATATTCCTTACACAGCTACCATGATTCCGATAGTTCTGCAAATCTCAGATGGCGCTAATGTCGATTTAGCCCCTCTAATTTGGGCTTTAGCATTCGGAGCCTGCCTTGGTGGAAATGGAACTTTAATCGGAGCATCTGCAAACGTCGTAATGGCTGGAATGTCAGAGGAGGCTGGTTATCCTGTTTCGTTTAATGAATTTTTCAAAGCAGGCTTCCCAATTATGATTTTAACCACTTTGATAGTTTCTTTCTACATGGTTCTAGTATACGTTGTTGGTGGAGGAGGAATGGAGTGGAAATTAGTCTTAGTTGCACTTTCGGTTCTTGGAATGATTTATCAAGTGTACCGGGGAAGAAGTAAAGGCAAAGGATTTGCTGAATCGTTAGTCGATAACGATATTGATGAAATTAAAGAAATCGTAAGTGAAACTATTTCCACCGCCGTTGAATTAGTTTCGTCAAAGCAAGATAGCGAAGAATAATCGAACATTTACCGCTCTTAGAAGCGTTTACTTCAAAGGTAAGTAACCACTCGTTAGCATTGGGCAGTTTAATGTTGGAATGTACTATCTGTGGGCTTCTATCTCTCAATTCTCGGTCTTGCCCTGCGTGTGGTAGTCAAAATCTTGTAGATTTAACCGAAAATGAAGAAGACCCATCGATGCCTAGTGAAGTTCCAGGGCTTGATGATGCGGTTCATTCTCTTAATGAACTAGAAGGTGTCAATCAAAATGATGAAATGCAACAAACTACAATTCATAATAACCCAAAAAGCAGTAAAAAGAGCACTCTTCCTTTCGGTTATTCTGGCCAATCAAATGTTCTTCTATCGAGATTGCCTTTTGGTATAGGCAGTCAAGCAGAGGGTGTTCCCTTTGAAAGCGAAAATTCTACTAACCTTTCAGATTCAACTATTTCTCAAGCACTAGAGATTGAGGAAGGTAATGCTGGATCTAATGAAGATTCTACTGATGATGACGAAGGTTCTCATAAAGTGTTTGTTGAAGAAACGAAACCCATGAAAATGGTTAGAGTTGAACCAATAAAATTGGATGTTCAAAAATCAACATCAATGATAGATGATGATCCAATAAAAGAAGAATTTTTTTCAGTTCCAGATGAGTGGAAGATTGATGCTCAAGATCCGGATTTAGAAGCAATCTACTCATCAGAAGAAAAAGTAGTCGAAGTAGTTCATAGTTCTGATGATGACGTTGTTATTTATGATCATGAGGAGAGCAACTCCCATGTTCAAAAAAAACTCACCTATCATAACCCCATCGAAAAATCCTTGCTTTCTTTAGAGTTACATCCAGCAAAAGCGATGAATGTGAACGTCGGTTCAGATTCTGAATTATCTTTAGAACTCGAAAAAGGGTACTTTGCTATAGCAAATAACTCATGGGCTGATGCAGCGATTTCCTTCCAGAAATTAGCCTCAAGAATGCCTGGTGATTCTGCAGTTTTCAATAATTATGGCTTGTCTCTTCTTCAACGAGCAATCCAGATGGCTAAAGATAAAGATGAATCAGTACAAATGATGGCTACATCTCAATTTGAGTCTGCGATTTTAGCATTGAGGGAAGCAGCAAAAACAGCACCGGATGAGACAGTCATTTTACTAAATCTTTCACACGCACTGTTAGTGAGCGGGCGTTCCGAAAAGGCACTAAAAATAATTCAAGTTCATAACCAGAATAATCCATCTTCGCTTGAGGGTATAAACCTAGAGGCAGCTGCTCTTGTAAGTTTAGGACAGAGTGTAAGCGCTAAAAATAGGTTATCGATGATTGAAGGTGATTTGATTATCGAAGAAAATCTTTCCAGACTTCTTTAGCCCATTAAAAAATTCCATATTTTATGTCCACTTTTTCAACCTAATTTTTATTTTAATCCAATACTGATATTGTTAAGCAGCATGCTTTTTTATGGGCATTTGAAATGGCTTAAGAACCGATTTATTCATATATGGGTGGTAGGTCGGTTGGTTGCTTAGCACCTTGGCATGCCTATGTCGGGGGAAGGGCTGAGAAGAACTGTCCATGAGGAGTCAGTTTTCTGCGGAAGCCGAATAGGCATGAATTAGATACCGAAGGGTTACTCGCATGGTGTGT
>MDTE01037473.1_pt1 | contig 23509 bp, 23 predicted proteins | sample 811231 | NCBI WGS metagenome assembly MDTE01 (sample SAMN05326651, study PRJNA326480) | marine metagenome | isolation source: seawater | place: Indian Ocean: Red Sea | collected 2010 | reverse complement strand
TAGCTTCCAAAATTAAGATTGAAAAAACTGGAGATAGAGAATTGTCCCCAGGAGATTTAAACCAGAGAGTAAAACTTACAGCCATAAAAAAGCTGAATATAAAAATTTTAAGAATTCTTCTATTTACAAGCGTGGAAAATAAAAAGCTAATTGCTATAGAAATTATGAAATAAATTATCCAGAAAAAAATCATAAAAATTTTGCAATAAATTTCTCTGTTATTCTTGAATCCCCAATTATGCTCATGATCTTACTCTTTGATGATTTATCTTTTACAGAAATCTTTGATAGTTGACTAATATATTTTTCTTTAAATATGTATGCAGGGGGAACATTATCTTCTTCAGCAACTTCTTCCCTCCAAATAAATATTTGTTTATTGCGATGAGAATATCTTTTTTTATTTTTATTTATTCTAAGTTCCTTCAGTGATTTATTTCCTAAATCTGACTCTTTATTTGAAAAATCTACTGCTTCAATAAAATCATTAGACTTAGAAAGAATCTTTTTTTGTAAATAATAAATCTCAATTAAATAATCTACATCATCCCCTGCATAATTTATTTGGTTTTTAGTTAATGGTCTTTTTAACCAATTAGAATTAGTTTCACCCTTTTGCAGAACAGTCCCAAAATATTTTTTTACTATTTTTGCATAAGATTTAATTTCTAGATTGGATATAATTTTTTCAGCAATTTGTATGTCATAAACATTTTTTGTGAAAATTTTGAGACACTTGCTTAAAACATTAGTATCACTTCTTACAGAATGAAATATTTTTAAATATCTTTTATCTTCAAAATATTTTCTTAAAACTGTTTCGGTTTTAAGTTTTAAACAGTCAATAAGAAATATTTTATTTTTAGTAGCTATTTGAATAAGAGATATTTTAGGAAAGTAAGTATTTCTCCAATCAAATTCTGTATCAACTGCAAACACTTCAACAGAAGATAGCTCCTTATCTAAAAGAGGCAGCTGATTGTTTTTATCAATATACTGAACAACTCTCTTCTTCTTAAAACTCCTTCTTATAAAAGTAGAAATGCTCATAGAAACAGGATTTACACAGATTCGTTGTAATATCTCAGGCGTTCAATGTCTGATTCTTCAACCTTTTCTCCATATTGAATCTCTATAATTTTACAAATTTCCTCATATGGATTTATGATTTGATGCCATTCATTTTTTTTAACTTGAAAAATGTCATCCTTTTTTAAAATAAACTCTTCTTTTTCTTCTTCAGTGGATTTGCTATGGTTTACAAGACAAGATCCCTCACTAACAAACCATACCTCATTTCTATAAAAATGCCTTTGGAAACTCATTCCTTTCTTTGGGTTGATTATTAACTCTTTTACTTTGATATTTTTATCTAAATATAAGTTATAAAAATCTCCCCAAATTCTTTCTTCTTTTTCAAAGTCCCAGTTTTTTAAAATTTGGCTAGATGAATTCTTTTTATGATGACCTCCAATTCCAAATTGAAAATTAATATCTTTCAATTTCATTTCGGGAATATTTTCTTGATTCCTATCTCCTCCATTACAAAAAACTATTTTGTTATTTTGGAAATTTTCTTTGACTTGTTTCAAACCATTAACGCAAGATCCATCTTCATCGTCTTCAAAGCCCAAAACCAAATCTACTATTTCAAGGCTTTCTAATATTACTTTTCTCTCCTCAAAAGGCAGGAAAAACTTTCCTTTTTTATTTTTAAGCCACTGGTCGCTGTTTAGTAAGACGATTAATGTACCTCCAAACTCTTTAGCTCCTTTTAAATATTCTATGTGGCCACTATGGAGGGGGTCAAAACCTCCACTAACTACAGATATTTGATCTTTTTTCATAAAATATTTTTTAAATATGTTTTAAATTCTTTGCCTAATAATTTATCTTCAAGTGCAAAATCTACGACAGCCTTAAGATAGCCTATCCTACTTCCACAGTTATACCATTTTCCTTGTAAATGAGAAAAAGAAACCTCATTGCCGTCATCTATATAATTCTGAATAGCATCAGTCAGTTCAATTTCTCCATTTTTTGAAGGTTTCAAAGGTGATATAAATTTAAATATAGAGTTATCAAAAATATATCTTCCTACAACAAAAAGATTTGAGGGAGGCTTTAAGGATTTTGGTTTTTCAATGATTTTTTTTATTCTTGACTTAGAGATGATAGCAATACCATAGTCTGACATTTCCTTTTTAGAAACTTTTCCTAGAAGAATTTGAGAAACTCCTTTATTTTCAAAATCTTTTTTTAAAGACATCAAATTATTTTGTTTTTTAGAACCTTTAATAATCATATCTGGCAGAACTACCCCAAAGGAATCCTCTTTAATTATTTCCTTTGCACATAATATCGCATGACCCAATCCTTTAGCATGCCCCTGTCTTAAGCTATGAATAGATACTTTTAAATTTGAAATGGACTTTATTTCCTTAAGAAGTCCTCTTTTTACTCTTTTTTCAAGAGTAGCTTCAAGCTCAAAACTTTCATCAAAATGATTCTCAACTGCTGACTTGCTAGAGTGAGTGATGAAAATTACTTCTTCAAATCCTGCTTCTACTATTTCTTCAATAATGATTTGAATTATTGGCTTAGTGACAATGGGAAGCATTTCCTTCGGAATAGCTTTTGTTGCTGGTAACATTCTTGTTCCCAATCCAGCAATTGGCACAACTACTTTAGTAACCTTATTAGGATTCTTCATGAATTAGGAACTCCAAAAAATTTTAATATACTTCCATGAATTTCTTTTACATGATCTCCTTCTGATGGTGCAAAATCTTTAATACCTTCAGAAAAATATGCATAGCCCTCTTCTTGATGCATACCATTTTTTATTGCTACAAAAATTAATTTATCTTTTAAAAATATCTTTTCGCCATCAATTTTTATGAAATCTGCTTTAGTTATTTCATCTGGATAAGTTAGAGTAATAAATAACTCATCACCTCTATTATCGATACTTTCAAAAAGAGCAATTTGATTATTTACCATCAAAGATGATAGTTTTTCTTCAGCTATTTTAGTCTCGTGTTTTGAATTAAAAGTCACAAGAAAATCCCTTGTCATCCTTGGATAAACATTTTTAAAAGTTATATTGAGCTCCTCAAGGAATGTTCTATGGTTTTTTAATCTATAGTAAAACTTTGTCCTGTCATATGGAATTTGTGAAAGTCCAGTAGCAATCAAAACTTCTACATCTTCCATTTTTAGGAGCTCTTTCACTATATTGTCATAACATTTCAACATATCTAATATTGGATCAAGTCCCTTGGGAAGATACCAGGTAGGGTTTTTAACTTTTGAATTTTGAAAAAATTTTGAATTAAAAAAATAATGATGTTGGATATGTGCACCTCCATTTAAGAACAAAGTTGAGAAGTTAGGCTTCTTTTTTTCAAATAAATATTGATGAATCTTAAAAATAACTAAATCTAAAAAAAGAGCTTTTCTGTATCTATATTTAAAACAAGAAACGGCAAAAGTAAAAAGAGTTAATAAATCTTTGAATGAAATTGCTATGAACATACTTGAAATAAAATAAAAAAGGGTTTTAAAAGTCAACTTGCCCTTAGAATTATCATTTACTGCTTGTGCAATTGATTGATGAACAAAATTACTCAACATGCTTCCATCATTTTGGGTATCTGTCCATGGATCTGGAATAAAATAAGATGGATTTTTTAAATTATTTTTTGTGTTCATCGGGCTTACTGCGCCAACTTTAAGTCCGTTAGATTCAAGAATCTCAAATATTTGTTTTTCTGTAGAAGACGTTATATCGCCAAGTCTAAATACTTTATGATCATTAAAAGATTTTCCTGTATGAACTGAAACCCATTGAATCCAAGGCTCTAAATACTCATATTTAGCTTCAGAACGAGTAGATATAAACTTTCCCTCAGTAATTTTTTTTAAAGCAGAAAGTTTCTCACCTTCCTTAAGATATTTTTTAACAAAATTGAAATTTATTTCGTTTAGCTCTAAAAGAATTAATTTCATATGAATATTCTAAATTTTAAATGATTTATTTATTGATAAATTTCAAAATGTTTTTTTGTAACTAAATTTATATCAAAATTATTTTTAGCTAGTTCTCTTCCATTTTTACCCATTTGAAGTCTTAGATTTTCATTTTCTCTAAGAAACTTGATGGCATCTACAAGTTCTGTGATTGAACCTTTTTCTACTAGAAGTCCCGTTTTATTTGGAATCAAAGCATCTCTACAGCCAGGAACATTAGTTGTGATTACTGCCCGAGCAGATGCCGCAGCCTCCATAAGTACTTTTGGAAAACCCTCATGATAAGAAGGTAAACAAATTAAATTTGAATGAGACATTACAAATGGTATATCTTCCCTAAAACCCCACCAGTCAATAACATCTTTTTTAATCCAATCATCCAGTTCTGACTTTGAAATAGACATAGGATTTTCATCCATATCACCAACTAGAATCATATTTATTTTTGAATCTAAAGACTTGAGAATCTTTGCAGCCTCGATAAATTCGTATACTCCTTTATCTTTTAAAAGCCTTGATATCATCATCACGTTGAATGAATTTTTAGATTCTTTTGTAAAAGTAAACTTATCTAAATCAATGCCAGATCCCTTTATTAAAGATGGTTCGTTTCCAAACAAAACTCCATGAGATTTAAAGTAATTAATATTCTCAAAATTTTGAAAGATTACCTTGACAGACTTTTTTTTAAATATGCTTTTAAAGCAGTAAATTAAAATTTTTTGAATCAGACTTCCAAGTTTTTTGGATGAATTAAAAACAAATCCTGTTCCTGTTATAGAAATTATTATTTTTACTTTATTAAAAATAAAGGATGCTAATCCTCCATATAATGAAGGCTTTAAACTTATTAAGTGCACTATATTAGGTTTGATTGTTAGCAAAAGATAAAAAATTTTTAAAAATGAAATAATTTCATTATGAAATGATAATAACGATTTGGATCTTTTAAAGGGAAGTTTGTGCAATTTGAATTTTTTTTTCTTTAAAATCTCATAATGATTTATAAACTCTGCCGCAATATGTACCTCATATCCCCTATTTAAAGCTTCTTCAGCTAAATTTATTCTGTGCGAAACAAAAAACCAATCTACATTTGCTATGTATAATATTTTTTTAGACATTTTATAAATGAAAGATCAAAAAAAAATTCTTGTAACTGGGCACCTTGGATTCATAGGTTTTCATGTAGCAAAAAGCTTGTTAGAAGATGGTTATTCTATCATGGGGATAGATTCACTAAATAGCTACTACTCAAAAAGATTAAAAATTTCTAGAGGGCAAATTTTAAAAAGAATAAATCCATCATATGAAAGTAAGATATTAGATCTTGCAGATAAAAAAACACTGAAAGAAATTAGGGCTTTTAGCCCTGACATTATAATAAATATGGCCGCGCAAGCTGGTGTAAGGCATTCACTCAAAAAACCCGAAGACTATATCCATAATAATATAAATACGTTCTTGAATTTAGTAACCTATGCAAAAGATTTTGAAGTAGAAAAAATAGTATACGCCTCAACAAGTTCTGTTTATGGAGGTAATAAAGATTTTCCTTTTGCTGAGAAGGATGTAACAGATAATCCTTTACAGTTTTATGCAGTTACGAAAAAGACAAATGAATTAATGGCTAATGCATACAATAATCTTTATAAAATAAACTTTATTGGCTTAAGATTTTTTACAGTTTACGGACCCTGGGGCAGACCTGATATGTCATTGTTTAAATTCACTAAATCTATTTTAAAAGGGGAGCCAATAGATCTTTACAACATGGGTAATCATACAAGAGATTTTACTTATATTGATGATTTGCAAAAAGCAATAAAACTAATTGCCACAAAAAAAAATAAGTACCTTAAAAAAAACTATTCTGAAATTTATAATATCGGAGGAAATAACCCTATAAGCTTAAAAAAATATGTAAAGCTTATAGAAAAAAATCTCCAAACTAAGGCTATAAAAAATTTCTTACCTCTTCAAAAAGGAGATGTAAAAAAAACAGTTTCAGATGTTTCTAAAATCAAAAAACATTATGGTTTTGTTCCAGAAACTAAGATAGAAGATGGGATTAAAAATTTTATTATTTGGTATAAAAATTTTTATAAAGTCTGATCTTTTAATTGTTCTTTTACCCACTTGTGCCTTAGAAAAAAAACAATATCTACTCTAGACTTCGCAAAATCTAAATAGCTTTTCTTAAAATCAATATATGGTTTATTTATAAACTTTTTAGGAGGTTCTGGATTTGTTAAATATGAAGAACTTACCTCATAAACAATAATCTCATCATTAATGACAGAAGCATCGAAAGCAGCATTTGAAAGGTTTAAAAATTTTGTAAATTGAATAAATTTTTCTTCCAAATCTTTTTTCAATGGAGAGAAATCTATAATCGAACCATTAGATGTTGAAGTGGTAACCCATGATTCAGATTTACATTTATCTCTTTTATAGGTCTGCAAGACTTTATCGCCAATCACAATAATTCTAAAATCGGAATCATTATCAATTAGTTCTTGAATTGCCACAGTTGTAACTTCTTTTTTTTTAACTTTGTTGAGAACTGCCTTAAATTCAGACATTTCAGAAATATAATAGATACCCTTTGAATGATTATTAAAATGCTCTTTTACTAAAAATGGAAAGTTGAAATCTCTTATGGCATTCAATAAAAAAGACTCATCCTCCAAGGTATTTATAATCTTTGTTTTTGGAAAAGGAATTTGAAATCTTTCAAACATTTCATACATAAATTCTTTATCTTCCCAAAGCATTAATTCATTCAACTTTGGGTAGATTCTACATTCCTGCGACTCAAGCAGAGAAATTGTCTTTGACAAAAATCTTGAATTTGACTCAAATAAAAAAGGATTATATTTATCAGTGAAGGAGTAAAAAAAATTAACCTTTCTTAATTTTCCTATCTTTGATCCAAAAATGAATCTTATGTCGTCTAGTTCATTTAGCAGTGAAAAAACTAATGCCATATCTTGAAATATCGCTGCTGAACCTAAGTACTTAATGATTCCAAAGGGAAATTGGGGAAATATCCAAACTACATTATTAGATTTTTTTTTATATTTCTTAAAAAATAATAGAAAAGGAAATTTTTTTAGTAAATAAAATATAAGAATAAATTGATAGATAAAATGATTAATTAATTTCATATTTTATTTTTGAGGATCTAACCATTTTAAAAAATTTTTTTTTGCTAGTAATTCAACATAATTATAAATAAAAGACTTGATAAGTTTTCCATCCTTAATATTCGATAAATCATCTATCAAAACAAAATTTTTTAAAAAAATAACAGACATTAATAATGGGATTAACTTTAAACTTGTAAAGCCTAGATGAAAGAAGGCATCATAACTTATTTTGTTCTTATGCAGCCATGCTTTTGAAAAGTAATGGGCTCTAATTCCTCTTGATGAAAAAATAATAATTTTATAGCCTTTAAAATTATGATGTATTACTCTTTCTCTAATATCTTCATTTATTTCGATGTCTAAATTTCTATAATCCAATTTTTCCTCAGAAATAGAACGAGATTCGTTTTTACATAATGAGTAGTCAAGATCTACTAAAACAAATTTATTAAAAAAAACTAGCCTTAGAGAGCAAAATAAAGAGATTGGAAGATAAATTAATAATCTAAGAAATTGAAATAGAAGCATTGATGACTCAATATAATTTTGAAGCTTTAAAAAGCTTTTCAAAAGAACTCTTTTTAGATGGAATTGTAATCCTTAGACCAGAATATTTATTTTTTAGAAAATCTATTTTTCTAGTAAGAATCCTGTTTTTTAGAAAGTGGTTATAAAGACGATTTCTCTCACTTGAATCAGCAAATAAAATAAAATAAAAATTTGTGTTGAAGTTATCAAGCTTTGAAAGATTAATTGTTTCAAAAAGACTATGTATCTTCTTAATATTTTTATTTATTTTACCAATATGATTTTTCAGCTCATAGGTATTCTTCATTGTGTGAGAAATTATGGTTCTAGAAATATTTGTTAAATGTTTCGTATTGATTATTTTTTTTAAGTGAGTTGAATTTGACTTATTAGTAATAGAAAAGCCAATTCTTGCACCAGCTAAAGAAAAAGCCTTTGAAAAACTTCGGGTAATAATTAAATTTGAGTACTTACTCACCAGTGAAGCGCTCGATAAATTTAGATTAAAATCTACATATGCCTCGTCTATTATAAAAAAAGATTTTTTATATTTGTTTATTAAAATTTCAATTTGTTCTTTAGATAAGATATTTCCAGTGGGGCTGTGCGGATTAATTAAATAAAAAAAATCAGGAATAGATCTTAGGTTTAAGAGCTTTTCAAATAAAAAATTAAAGTTAGAAATAGTTTTCTTGTTTAAGGATATAGTTCTTAACTTAAATCCAAGACTTTGTGCAGTAACTTTGAAATTAGAATAACTTGGATCTAAAAGCAATAAAGAAGAATTTCTTTTGCCAAATGCTCTTAGAATATATTCATGTGCAATATCAGAACCTGGGTATAAATCTATAGAGCATCTATATTTAACATACTTACTTAATAAGGCCATCTCATTGGAATTATTGAGCTCAGGATATCTATTTAATGCTTTAGCATTTAAATGAAGAGCTAGCTTAGGGGAAAGTCTCTTCCAAATTAAATCTGATTCGTTCCAGTCAAGAAATAAATCTATCTCTTTGAAAGATCTTCTATCTGAGGGCTTATATGGTTTTACACTTTCTACGTACTTATTTTTCATTTCCTCTATTAATAAATTTTAAAGTTAAGGATTTATTATTTGTAATTAGTAAAAAAAACCAAATTAAAAAAAACTTAAAATTGTAGAATTTTATTTTACCTATTACATTTACTGCCTTATTTACTTCTCCATTAATTAATTCATTTATAAAGTCATAATAAATAAGTTTACGAAAGCCAAATTCGAAAGCTTTATTATATCTCTCTGCTTTTTTTGGAAACTTTCTTTTTAATTTATTCAAGGTAATTTCAAATTCTTTTGAAACTAAGTGATATTTTTTCTTAGTGTCTTGCTCGCTATGAATTCTATATTTTATTAGGGGCTCTTTTATAACCAAAATATTCTTTTGAATACAAATATTCAAGAAAAAATCTCCATCTTCGGAAAAATTAAAATTCTCATCGAAAGATAGGTTAAGTGACTCTACAAGTTCTCTCTTGAACATAATTGTTTGTAAATTTACATTATATTTTTTTAAAACTTTTTCAAAAATATCTCCGGAAGATATTTTTGGCATGATTTTATTAATTATTTTGCCTAAAGAATTAATTTCATAGTATCCGCTGAATGACGCTTCATAATTAGTCTCTTTCATCAAATTTAGCTGTTTGAGAACTTTATCCTTTAAATAAATATCATCAGCATCCAAAAAGCTAACATAGTCTCCCATAGCTTCACACAATGCTTTGTTTCTAGCTTTTCCAAGAGATAAATCTTCATTAGAACGAAAATACCTGATTTTTGGTGAATCAAAAGAGTCAATGATTTTTTTTGTGGAATCTTTTGAATTATTGTCAAAAAAAATTATTTCTATTTGTTTGTAAGATTGCTCTAATACGGAACTTATACATTCTTGTAGATACTGTTCACCATTTCTACAATTTATTATTATCGATACTAAGGAATTTTCTTGTGCCATGGAGGTATTTTTTCTTTCTTAGAAAATTCTTCTAAAACTTCTTTGTCTCTTATGGTGTCCATGCATTGCCAAAATCCATTATGTTTATAAGCTGCCAGATTGCCTTCATTTGATAGTGTCTCCAAAGGGTCTCTTTCCAAAATAGAAAAATCATCTTTTAAATAAGAAAAAATATTTTTTTCAAATATAAAGAAACCTCCATTTATCCACCCTTCTTTTACCTGATCTTTTTCGGAAAAAGACTGAACCATATCATTTTCTATTTCCAAAGCACCAAATCTAGGAATAGGTCGGACTGCTGTAACGGTTGCAACTTTACCCTTTGTGATATGAAAATTGACTAAACTTGATATGTTCACATTTGCTACTCCATCTCCATAGGTAAGAAAAAATTTATCGTCAATATACCCTTCTAGCCTTTTAATTCTTCCACCTGTCAAAGATTTTTCTCCTGTATCAATCATGCTAATATTGGACGAAGCTATCAATTCATCTTTTTCAAGATTATCTGAAAAATACTTTCGAATTAAATCTCCTTTATACCCAAGTGCAATGATGAAATCTTTATAACCATAATTGTAAAAACATTTCATGACATGTTTTAAAATTGGCTCTCCATTTATAGGAACCATTGGTTTTGGAATGAGATTTGTATACTCGGAAAGCCTTGTTCCTAATCCACCAGCTAAAATAACTACTTTCATTTAGGACTCTTCTTTAAAATTATCCCATGAAGAATCTTTTTCTGAGATTACTTCTGGTCTCTTAGGAAGATCTAAATCGAAAAATGAATCATTCCATCTTATGCCTCTTTCAAAACTAGGATTAAATGGCTCATCAACTAAGTAAAAAACTTCGGTTTTATCTTCCAGAGTTAGATAGCCATGAGCAAAGCCTTTTGGAATAATCAGTGCTTTTCTATCTCTTGAATCTAATTTTATCTGAAAACTTTGTTTATAAGTGGATTCGTCTTTTCTTAGATCTATTACAAAATCAATCAATGAACCTTGCAAACAAGTAATTATTTTTGTTTCTTGATGAGGGAATATTTGATAGTGCATACCTCGAAAAGTATTAGCTTTATTGTTTGATGCAATATTAGCTTGAGAAATATTATTTATTAAACCTAGTTTTAAGTACTCCTCAAAGCAATAGAATCTTGCGAAATACCCCCTTTCATCCTCTTTTTTATCTAATTTAGATACAAAAAGATCATTAAATTCTGTCATTTCTATAATCATAACGACTTCAAATTTGAATCAATTAAATTATTTTTTATAGATTCTTTCAAAGATTTTAGCCTTACAAATTTTGAACCTTTAATATCATCATCATTTAAGGATAAATGCTCTATGTTTCGCACCAAATCTTTTACTGAATCTTCCAATGAGAAAACAGGTTTATACTTCTGAGCAAAATTATTGTAAGCAGAAAAATCTACTTTATAAGTCCTTTTATCTGGAGATGCTTTCTTGTTTATGCTTATTTTTATTTTCGGGTTAACTTTTTTAACTGCCTCTGCTAATTCCTTGACTTGAAAATTTGCATTAATACTTCCTACATTCAAAATTTGAAAAGCTTCTTCATTTGAGTCTTCAATAGACCAGTGTATTGCTCTAGCCATGTCTTCAACATGAATAATAGGCCTCCATGGGCTTCCATCGCTTAGGATGTTTATGTGCTTATTTACAATGCTTGAAGCAACAAAATCGTTTAAAACAATATCAAGTCTTAATCTTGGACTAAAACCACATGCAGTAGAGAACCTAAGGCATTTAATTTTAAAATTAGTAGAGGCAATTTTTGCTAACTCCTCTTCAGAATTTATTTTAGATTTAGCGTATTCTGTTATGGGATTTACTTCATCTAATTCTGTTTTTGGCTTCCCGTCACCTTGGCCATAAACACTGCAACTTGAGGCAAATATAAATTTTTTGACTCCAACTTCTTTCGCTAATCGTGCTAAACGAACTCCTGCAAGAAAATTAATTTCCCTTGTAGCGCCTTCAAATTCCTCTCCCATAGGGTCATTGCTAACAGCTGCTAGATTAATGATGACATCATATCCCTTTATATTTGATTTTTTAAGGTCTCTTATATCCATAATTATTTGGCTATCTAAACTTGACTCAGGATGATAATTTGGCAAAATTTTCTCAGAAAAATAGCCTATGTCTAAACCTGCAATGTATGATTTTGGATAGCTGTTTCTTAAATAAGGAACTAAAACAGATCCAACATACCCCATATTACCTACAACTAAAATTTTCATTTATTAAAAAAATTATAAATTTTTGAGCTTATATATTTGATATCTTTGGTTGATAAGTCAGGGTGTAAAGGTAACGTAAGAAGACAAGGAAAAATATTTTCAGCATTTTGTAAAGAGCTTCTTATTGAGCCTTTAAAATACTTCAGTAAATGATTTGGATAATAATGAATACCTGTTTCAATTTTTTTGTATCTTAAATATTCCATAATTTCTTTTCTACAATTTGAATCATTCAAAATGATAGGGTAAATGTGAGGCACTATCTTGCTATAGTCTCTTTTAAATATTTTTATCTCTTTTAAGCCAATAAGATTATCGTCATATTCTTTGGCAAGTTTCTGTCTTTTTTTTGCAAGACTTGGAAATCTAGAAAGTTGAGAAATTCCAAGAGCAGCATTTAAATCACTCATATGATATCTCCATCCTTGCTCTTCAACTTGAAAGCTCCAAGTTCTTTTTTTCTGATACCTATTAATGCTATCTCCCTTAATGCCTAAAGTCCTTATATCCCTGGCTCTTTCTAGGATATTTAAATCATTCGTAACAATAGCTCCTCCTTCAGCCGAAGTTATGTTCTTAATACCATCAAAGCTAAAACATGATATGTCTCCAAAACTTCCAATTTTCTTTTTTCCTAGAAAAGAACCAAAAGCATGTGCAGCATCTTCGATTACTCTCAACTTTTTGCTTTTTGCAAATGTATATATATTTCGAAGGCCTTGTGGATCTCCAACAAAATGAACAGGCATGATTACTCTAGTTTTTTTTGTGTAATTTCTTTTAATACTATCTATGGAAATATTTCCGCTTTTAAGTTCCACATCACATGAAATTGGTACATAACCAGCAGCAGTAATTGCTTGATAAGATGCTAAATAAGTAATACTTGGGACTAAAACCTCGACGCCCTTTTTAAATCCTAAGCTTTGAAGAGCAATTTGAAGGGCTGAGGTCCCATTAGCAGTACATATTACCCTTCTGCCGAAGAACTCTTCTAACTGAGTCTCAAATCTTTTTGTTTCAGGTCCCATTCCCAAAAACTCTTTATCTAGAACCCTTTTTACAGCTTGTTTATCTGTTTTAGAAATGCATGATTTTGATAGTTTAATCATTCTTTTTTTTCAATAAAAAAATATTAGTGTTATTACTTGAAGCAATATTATGCTTAAAAGGTTTTAAATTAGATTGCTCAAAAAAGCTAATATGTTGTTTTTTTGATCTTAATATACCCCAAAATTGCCAACCAAAAAGACCTTTCAAAAAATGACCTATTTTATTTTTTAAAGAGAGATCTTCAGGAAATACAATACAAGAAATCATAATAATTTTAGATTTTAATTCTGAGACCATCTTTAAAAAAGATAAATATTCGTGATCTTCTAGCGCGTAATCTAAGCCGTTTACAAAAATAATATCAAAATCAAAATCAAGATAATCTTCTAAGTCTATATGCTTAACTTTTAAAGAATTATCAAAAGCCCAATTTATGTTTTTTGATAAATCATTGCAAAAAATATCTAGCCCAGGATTTATTATTTTCAAGTTGTGCTCAATAACTCCTAATCCAGAAGCCAAACTTAAAACTTTCTTACATTTATATTCTTCTATAACATCGTTGAGATTTTTAGAATCTATTTCTTTTTCAAGAAGCCAGCTCTTTGGAAAATTTGCTATCTCCTTATAATTCTCAAAACACTTATCATAAAAATCATCATAAAACTTTTTTCCTGGAAGTTTTTTATTGGAAATCTTATGAAAATTTTTAAATTTCAAACCAAGCCAACTTTTTGAATAAACCTTCATGAATTATCTTTTTTTGTTAGGATGAAAAAGTTTCTTTTCCTCTTATCTTCGCCTTCCAAAAAAACTTTTAATCCAACTTTATGAAAAATATTGTGATGCTCATCTAAAAATCTACAGTATCCCCATAGCTGCCATCCAAAAAATTTTTTTAAGCTATGTCCAATTAAGCTTTTAATAGTCATCTTTTCGGCAAGAAAAACATCGGAAATTAAAATATAGCCATAATTTAAAAAAATAATTTTTTGTAATAGATTAAAATAATCTTCATTAGATAATGCATAATCTACATTGTTTAAAATAATCAAATCATAACTAAAATTTGAAATATCCTCTGAAGATAGCGGAACAACATGTTCATGATCATTAATAAATGAACAAGATAATGAGCTAAAGTCTTCACAATAAAATTTTAAAGACGAATCCAATTTTGCAATATAATTTTCAATTACTCTTATTCCTGAACCAATACTAAGAATTTTCTTTGCTGAAACTCTTTTTATTAATTTTGATAACTCCTTTGCTGATTCTCTTTTATCCTCTAACCACTCATAAGGAAGATTTTCTATGGAGGAATATTTCCGCTCTAGACATGAATAAAAGTTTTTATAAAATAAATTATCAGGAAGTTTGGTGTTTGAAGCTTTAGAAAACTCCTTAAAATTAATACCAAGCCATTCATTTGCAAAAACTTCTTTCACTGAATTAGTTCCAGATATTATTCAATCTATTCAATGCAATCCATATTCCTTGTCCAAAATTTTTATGACTTTGCCATACTTCTGGAATAAAGGAGGAATTTGGAGAAATAGCATCTAGTAATTTTAATATTTCTGTCCAATTAATTTCTCCTTCTCCAATTTGAATACCTTCCCCATCAAATCCTTTGCTATCTGAAAGATGCATATGACTGATGAAAGGAGCAATATCTTTAATATAATCGGATAATTTAATTTTCATATAGTTTGCATACATATTTGCGTGAGAAATATCTAAGCAAATCTTTAAATTTAATGATTTACAAATTTTAATAATATCCTTGGAATCATTGAATAAATTATGAAATTGCTGCCCTCCAAAATGCCAAGGAAAAGGAGGCATTGACTGTGGAAGAAACTCAATTTTGCTTGTATCAATTGATTTATATGCATCAGCAAAAATTTTATATTTCTCTTCAACCTTTTTTTTGGAGAGAAATCCTTTCTCACTAAAACCGCCTACGTTAAAAATAATTTTGGGTTTTTTTGAATTAGGAAAATATCTCATTACTTCTATAGAATGATTAATAACCTTCTCGGTAAACTCTATCGATTTTTTGACAACTTCTTTATTTTCAGAGCATAAGTCCAAAATAAAGTCAGATTCAAATAACTCTGGAGCGTGAATTACAAGTTCGGAAGGATATTCATTATTAAGATGCTTACTTAAATCTATCTTAAGATCCGAATAACTTAAATGAATTTCTAATAATTTAGGTTTAGAGATTTCAAATAAAGAATTTATATCATGATATCTCACGGGATAGCCCCATACACGATCAAAGGAGAAATCATAGCTTAATTTGGTTTCTGAGCTAAAGTCACTTTCATAAATAATTGAGTTACTTTCTATGTCTCTTTTACTTATTCTTCCATAAAGAAGAGGTAATTTATTTGGTTGCATTCCAGAACCTGGCGACATAAGGACCGTATTATCTTTATTGAAAGCTTCTCCCTTTTTTATTTTTTTTGAACTAAATATACTTTTAGCAAGATTTTCTCTGTTTATGACCTCTCCTTGAGATAAAGAACGATCTTTTCCTTTACCAAGAGCTAATTCAACTTCACGAGCTCTAGCTTTCATCTCCTTGAATTCTTGAGGTAAGAGACTAACTTTGTGATCTATACCTTCCATTTTTTTATCAAAAGTAAAATGCTTTTCGATTAATTTCGCTCCCAAAGTAATTGCAGCTAAAACTGCAGAATATCCTCTTTCATGACTTGAGTAACCGACAACGTTATTTGATATATCTTCTAATTTATTTAAATATTTTAAATTTAAATCTTTATAGGGAGCTGGATAGGTAGAATTACAGTGAAGGAACATAAATTGAGATCCATTTTTTTCCAAAATATTTTTAGATTCAATAATTTCAGACTCTAGAGACATACCTGTAGATAAAATTATAGGCAACCTCATCTCAGATATGTGCTGAATCAGAGGGTGGTTTGTTAAATCAGCAGAGGCAACCTTAAAAGCTCTAATGCCATAATTTAAGAGGAGTGTTGCACTTTCTTTGTCCCAAGGCGTACAAAGAGGAAGAATATCTAAAGAATTTGCGTAATCAAAAATTTCGAAAAGCTCCTCATTTGAAAGCTGATTTTTTTTTAGCAAATCTAATGTATATTCAACTCCTAAATCTTGAGATTTTGCCTCCTTACTATAAATACTTTCCATTTGTCGCATTTGGAATTTAACAATATCTGCCCCAGATTCTTTTGCGCTTTGAATCATTTCTTTAGCAAGGTTAATTTCACCATTATGATTATTTCCAATTTCTGCGATAAATTTACAATGTTCATATTCTGAAACCTCAATATCACCTAATTTAAATGGAATATCTTTAAAAATTGAGATTGATTTAACTTCATAGTAATCATCTAAAATCGGAATAAAATATATTCCGCCTTTAAGAAATAATTGATTCAAAAAGTCTTTATCTGTAGAAAAGCTCTTTTGGGGATTAGTGTTTATACAGTCATCAACAAAAACTTTTTTTTCTTCATTTTTCATCAAAGCTCTTCTGATATCACCGTCAGTAATAGTGCCAAAAAGTTTTTTTTCTTTTAAAACAATTAGTCCCCCAATAGAGTTTTCCTCAATTTTTTTTAGTGCTTCGCCTATTTCAAAAGGATAATCAATTTTATATTTATCTAAATTATTGGTAATGATCATATTTAATTCCAAAGGTATTTATAGATTATTTCATATGCTTGATTATCAAATGTGTTTTTATTTAGATAATCTTTATAAAAGATAAAATCTCTCGTGCGAGCTATTCCATCTTCTAGCTTATGATTGCTTGATAAACTTTCATGTGTAAGTGGTATCTTTCTAAAAATATTTGCAAGTCTAATTTGATTTTTAAGATAGGTCTTAGTTGAAAAATTTGATGATAAAAAGAGTATCGGCTTATTGAAAATAATGGATAAATTAAGCGCAGTACTCTTATGAACAACAGTCATGAAACAATTTTTTATTAACTCTAAAGTTAAATCATGAAAAATTGGTATTTCCCCAAATCTGTTAGCTGGATGATTTGAACTAGGATGAGCTGCAATATAAATTTTCTTAGAAAAAATATTAGATAATTTGTCTAAAGATTTAGATGTTTCGTCGTAATAATTATCATCATAAAAACCTTCATAATTATTTAAAGCATATTGATCTGGATGATCAGTCCCCCCCTCATCAATAAAAACTATGCCTTGTTGAATTTTTTCTGGAGGATAATAATTACCAGAGACATCCATAATTTTTTTTTCTTGGTATTTACTGGAACTTATAATTTTACTGTAACCTTCGTCAGGTATTTCTACCTTTAGCGAGGTAAAGTCAAAGTATAAAAATTGTATTAATTCAGATTTTTTAGAAGAGCTAAAAATGTATCTCGGGGAATTTATTTTAAATAAATTAATTACAAGTTTATTAAGAAAGATTTTTATTATTCTTTTTATTTGAAATACTATGGGCTGGTTAATGTTGTAGGTTTCTGGAATTACATTAAATACCTGTAAAACCCAGGGTAATTGATTTTTTCTTAAAAATTTTAATAGCCAAAGCTGTTTAAAAAAATGACAACCTCCTAAAATAATTACATTGACATCTTTATTCTTTTTAAGAAAATCATTTATTTCATCTTTCTGATCTTTTTGAACTAAATAATCATAATTTTTCTCTTGATAAGATGTCGTTATAACTAAAGGATTTACTTTCTTTCTTTTAAAAAAATCTAAACCATATCTTATATGATCTCTCTTGGTCCAAATTCCATTAGATGGAATATAAATTATGCCCCTATCATTCATTGATATCGGATTGTATAGAAAAAAATGGAACTGTATAGTTAAGCAAAAAAAAGAGTTAAAAATTGTATATATTGGGAATTTCAGCCTTTTATCATGACAGTGCGGTTACATTGTTAAAAGATGGGGAAATAATTTTTGCAGCCCAAGAAGAAAGATTTACACGTAAAAAAGCTGATCCTAACTTTCCTTTTAATGCGATTAATTTTTGCCTTGATAGTAATGAATTATCGATAAATGATATAGATGATATTGTCTACTATGAAAATCCTCAAAAAAAGTATTCAAGGTTGATAAATAATTTTATATCTTTCGCCCCTAGAGGTTTTAGAAACTTTAATAAATCTATAAGTTCTTTTATAGATTGGAAAATGGATATTCCTAATTATATTAGGAAAAATTTGAATTACATGAACACCGTTTCTTTCATAGATCATCACCTTTCTCATGCATCTTCAGCTTTTTTTCCATCTCCTTTTAAAGAAGCTGCAATCTTGACAATAGACGGAGTTGGAGAATGGGCTACTGCTTCTATTTCAATGGGTAAGGATAATAAGATAAAAATGTTAAAAGAACTGAAGTATCCTCACTCTTTAGGGCTATTATATTCTGCGTTTACATATTACGCGGGTTTCAAAGTAAACTTCGGGGAATATAAGTTAATGGGTTTAGCTCCATATGGAGAAGCTAAGTATGTAGATACTATCAAAGATAACTTAATTGATATTAAGGAAGATGGTTCTTTTCAGCTCAACATGACTTATTTTGATTTTGCAACTGGCGAAAAAATGATAAATGAAAAGTTTAATGATCTTTTTGGCGGTCCGCCCAGAACGCCAGAAACTGAAATTAGACAAAAAGATATGGATATAGCTAGGTCAATACAAACTATCACAGAAGAAATTGTTTTGAAATTAGCAATTACAACTCAAAAGGTTACTAAATCTAAATATTTGTGTCTAGCAGGAGGAGTTGCTTTGAATTGTGTTTCAAACGGAAAGGTTTTAAGAAGCGGTTTATATAAAGATATTTTTATTCAGCCTGCAGCCGGCGATGCTGGCAACTCTCTGGGATGTGCTCTTCATAAATGGTTTGATTCTTACAATAATAAAAGAATAGTCAAAGAAAATTTTCAAAAAGGTTCTTATCTAGGACCTGAGTTTTCTAACGAAAATATAAATAATTTTTTAAATAAGAATGAATTAATAGCTGAAAAACTTTCTGATGAAACATTATCAAAAAAAATTGCTAGTTTGCTGAATGACCAAAAAATAATTGGATTGTTTAGGGGGAAAATGGAATTTGGGCCAAGGGCTCTTGGAAACAGAAGTATTATTGGAGATCCAAGAGATCCTAAGATGCAAAAAGATATGAATCTAAGAATAAAATATAGAGAATCATTTAGGCCATTCGCACCAAGTGTTCTTGAAGAAGAAGCACATAAATTTTTTAAGATATCCAAAGATCATAAAAGTCCTTTCATGTTGGTTACTACTGAAGTGTCGGATGAAATAAAAAGTAATTCCCAAAAAGATAATAATGCAAAAGGCTTAGAAATGCTAAAAATAGTAAGGTCAAGTATTCCTGCAGTAACCCATGTGGATTTTTCAGCACGCATCCAGACAGTTTCAAAAAAAACAAACCCTTTCTATCATAAAGTTATACAAGAATTCTACGCTCTTACAAATTTTCCGGTGATAATAAACACTTCCTTTAATGTAAGAGGAGAACCAATAGTTTGTAGCTTAGAAGATGCTTATACTTGTTTCATGAGAACAGAAATTGATTATCTAGTTTTAGGAAATTATCTTTTATCTAAATTAGATCAAAAAAGATTAGAAGATGATATTGATTGGCGCGAACAATTTGAGTTAGATTGATTATGAGATTTGTTTATATAAAAATTTATGTTTTTGCTCTTTATATTTTTTATATTCTTCCAAAAGCAGTTCTAAACTTTTTTTTCAAAAGAGATACTCTTAAGCTCAAACTCGGCAAATATGATTCACTATTTTCTGACTATAAAGATAATTTTGATAAAGACTTCAATAGTAAAACTAGTAAAAATCCTTCTGGCAATAATTCTGAAGAAACACCAGATGATAAATATCCTCTTTGGTAAATTTTATTAGATGCTTAAAAATCTAATACCTAAATTAAACTTAAAAGGCTTAAGAAAATGGATTTCTCTTATTTTGTTTGCGTTATTTTCATTTTTTCTTTTTTTGAATATCATTTTTTTTGAATATGCTGTTTCAACTAATTTAAGCTCACAAACTAAATTAGTTTCATTTTTTCTTTTTAATATTTTTATTATTTTAATTACAGAAATTTCATTTAGATTTTTATATAAATTAATTAAGAAAAAAAAATATCAATTTATAAAAAAAATAAATACAGAAGATCTCTATCATATACCACATCCCTTTCTTACTGCTGTTTACAAAAAAAATTCAGTTGGCCAGAAAGAAATGCCTGTTTTTTACCCTTTAAATAAAGATAAAGAGTTCTATTTTCCCTTATCAAAAACAAACAATGAGGGTTTTATGGATGGTGAAGATGGTGCCCGAGATATTGTTTGCCCAAAACCTTTAGATGAAAAAAGAATAATATGTATTGGTGCGTCAACAACAGGAAACTATATAAAATATAAAAACAGTGTATCAAGCTATCCTATTGAGCTTGAAAGGCTCTTTAATAAAAAAAGGCCTCGAGAAAATATCAAAGTAATTAACTGTGGTTTTGGTGGTTGGACTTCAGCAGAACTATTAATTAATTTTGTTTTAAAAGTTTTTTCCTATGAACCTGACATAATTATCATTTATCATGGACACAACGATATCTCGAGTTACTTAACCCCAAAGTTTGAAATTGATTATTCACATAGTAAAAAAAACTTTGCTTTTGAGTATTCAAAATTTAGCAAAAATAAATTTATCCCTGATGTTCCTTTGGCCTTCTATAACTTTTTGGTATTGATTCTTTTAAAAAATTGGAATCCCAGGATAAGTTTAGGAGAAGCAATTTCAAAAAGCTCTCCAAATTATGAATCTGAATTTAACGGCTTGAACATTTATGAAAGAAATTTAGAGCACATTATAAAAATATGCCTTGCAAGTGATATTAATGTAGTGATGTCATCGTTTGCCCATTATTTACATAAAGATATCAAGGACTCAAAAATTCATCAAAAAATAAGATCTGGAATTGAAAAAGAAAATATAGTTACCAAGAAACTTGCTGATAAATACAAACTTGCTTATGTAGATAATTACAACTTAATTCCATCCGAAGAAAAGTATTTTGTTGATTCCATACATTTTTCTCCAGAAGGAATGAAATCTATAGCTACAAATTTTTATTCAGAAATTTCAAAAAATTTTTAATGACTATTCATACAGATTAAATTCAGTATTGAATTTATTTGTTTTGTTGTAATCAATTAAATTATTTTTATTAAGCAGAGAGGTAAAAGAGCCATATATAAAATACCTTCTATTTTTGTGATTAATCATTTTATCTACCGAATGATAACTATCCATAGATCCATCAAGAAATATTGCCCTTCCAGCCTTCGGGGTTATAGATTTAATTAAATTACAGTCAGAGAGATTAGGGCTAGGTGGGAAAAAATTTTTAGTTGTTTTAAGTTTATAAATATTAAAGTTTCCACCCTCAGAACCTTCAGAAACATCATTCAAATATATTAAAAAAATTACAATTCTTGCATCTGTATCCCTATGAATTGGTAAAGAATAGCCGTTTTGAGCTATAGAAAAATCATATAAAAGCTCTATAGGATTTTTTTTAGTAAAAAAAAACCTAGATAATTTTAAATTTAAATATGCTCTGTGAAGAAATCTCATAAATATAAACCAAAGAATTCTTTTTGAAGAAAGAAGGTTTATTTTTTTTGAATTAAACTTCTTTTTTTCTTTTATAAAAGAAAAAGAATTTTTTGCTTTATATAAATTTACAATTTCAAAGGAATTAATTTTCATGCCTAACTTTGAAAATATAAATTCTGCAAACTCTCGACTTTCAAGATATTTAGAAAATGAATCCCAAGATTCTGAAGAATACTGAAGTTTAGAAAAATCATCTGAAGTACTGCTTATAAAATTCCTTCCACCATGAATAATATTTTCATTAAAAATTTGATTTTCTAATTCCTTTGAATTTGATACTAATTTGCTACAAAAATTTTCATCTATAAAGTTATCAATTATTTTATATTTCATAAACTAAATAAAATCTTCTAAATTTTTTGATATATATTCCAATATTTTTAAATCTGAAGGACTATCTATTTCAAGATACCAAGGATGCTCTTGAAGAATTTTTCCAGAGTTCTCCCCGTGCCACTTTCCATCATCTATAAGCTTTTTTGATAAAACATAAATACTTCCGTCGTCATAAAACCAGCCTGAGAGGTTTTGTCTGCCAGTATTATTTGTTTTTCCCCATTCATAATTTTTGCAAATACGCCCTGTAGCCAAGCAATCGTATTTATTTAGTAAATATTCTTCAATACACCTATCAATGATTCCTCTTTTTCTTAGAGGAGATGTAGGTTGAAGTATCACATAATTTTGCGAAACAAAATCTTTATTTCTATTTAAATCTTCTAAAAGTTCGAGAGTTGTAGAATTATCCTCTGCTAAACTTTTATCCCTTTCGTGAGTCTTAACACCTTGTTTTTCTGCATATTTTAGGATTTCTTCGTCATCAGAGGATACAAAAAAATCATCAAGGATTTTACTTGCCTTTGCTTGTTCTAAAGTCCAGTAAATTAGAGGTTTGCCTTTAAAGAAAGCTAAATTTTTATTCTTTATTCCTTTGCTTCCGCCTCTGGCAGGAATAACCCCTTGAAAATTCATACTTTTATTCTGATTTTTTTTGTAAATATGCTCCACCTAGAGGTAATTCAAAAAAAGTAAAACCTTTTGTAGATGGATTGAACTCCTCTAAAGCTTTTTTTGCTCCCATGAAATAAGAATCGCCATAGTCATCTAAAAATATATATCCACCTTCATCTAACCTTTCTGAAAAAAAATTTAAACTATCCAAAATTGGCTGATAAAGATCTACATCAATATGAACAAAACAAAACTTTTCATCAGAAACCTCATTAAACCTATCTGGAATCCAACCTTTAAAATAACTTATAAAATTAAAATCTTTTAAATTATTTCTTACTAGATCTTCAGAAAATGCGAATTTTTCTGCTTCAAGCTTAATCTCATCTTTCGACATTTTAATCCTAGACGAATCTTCAACATCTCGTTCGCTCAAACCTTTGAAGGAATCAAATAAATATAATTTATTTGAGGAATTATATTCTGAAATTAATGACGCAGTTATGTGGGCAGAATGACCTTTCCAGACCCCACATTCAACGAAAGTTCCTTTTGGATTAGTTTTTAAAATGTATCTTATGTATTGAATTAAGTTGTAATATCTTAATTGTTTGTAAATATTGTCAGATTGGTAACCCCCTACAGCCAATAGAGACTTTTTATACAGCTCAAAATTTTTATTTTTTTCCAAAAATGGTTCCCACTTAGCTTTATCAATCAACACATGATCGGAGTTTTTATAAATCCTTGCTATCTCAATATGGATTCCAAACTTAGAAAAAAATTTTTTCAAAAGATATATTAG
>MDTE01023936.1_pt1 | contig 23511 bp, 27 predicted proteins | sample 811231 | NCBI WGS metagenome assembly MDTE01 (sample SAMN05326651, study PRJNA326480) | marine metagenome | isolation source: seawater | place: Indian Ocean: Red Sea | collected 2010 | reverse complement strand
TTTAATATTTTTTCTTTATTTTTTATCTTTGTAATATCAAAGATTCCATTTAGTTTTACATTATTTTTAGCGATTTGATTTGCTATTTTTGCGAGTGTTTTTGTTTCACCAATGCCAATACTAACTGGAATGCCAGTCCATTTTAGTATTTTTTGTCTTATTTTCATTGAATATTTAGAATAATTATAAATTTTTTTAAGATTAGATATTTCCATAAATGCTTCATCAATTGAGTAAATTTCTATATTAGGAAATGATTGTTCTAGTATTTTCATTACTCTATTTGACATACTTCCATACAATTTATAGTTCGATGAGAAAACTTTTACATTATATTTTTTTATAATTTTTTTTGCTTTAAATAAAGGTTCACCCATTTTAATTCCTAATTCTTTTGCCTCATTTGTTCTTGCAATAATACAACCATCATTATTTGATAAAACTACTACAGGTTTATTTTTAAGCTTTGGATTAAAAACTTTCTCACATGAAGCATAAAAAGAATTACAATCTGCTAAAGCAAATATTTTTTTTTTATTCTTAATATACATTATGAATAACTTTAGTTACCACACCCCATATAAATATATCTGATTCGCTATTTATTTTTATATTTTTATAATTTTTATTATCTGAATATAGAAAAATTTGATTATTTGTTGTATTAATACGTTTTACTGTTAAGTCTCCATCAATTGATGCTATAACTATAGAGTTATTTTTAGGCTTTATGCTCCTATCTACAATTAACAAGTCTCCTGAATGTATCCCTGCCTGTAACATGCAGTTTCCTTGGGATTTTACTATAAATGTAGCTAAAGGATTTTTTATTAAATACTTATTTAAATCAATTTCTCCTTCTAAATAATCAGTTGCTGGAGAAGGGAATCCTGCGCATACTGTATTAGAATATAATGTTATTTTCATATTAGTATGTTCATGTTTTGTTCTTTTTTATATTGTTTTTTTTATAAAGTCAAGATGGTTTTTGGCTTGAGTCTATTATGTTAAAATATACATATTATTAATTTTTAATTCAAATAGGAGGATTTAGAATGGCTGAAGAACTTTCATTTTATGATGTAAAAACAAAAAAGAAGTTTAATACATCAGATTATAGAATTGAAGATAAAGCTGGAAGAAAATTTGCAGTGACGAAATCTAAAGAAGGATCTCATGAATGCTGGAGAGTAGTTTCAAAAGATTTTGCTGCAGCAAATGGCGGATAATTAAGTAATAAATTAATTAAATTGTAAGTGGCTAACTTTAAATAGTTAGCTGCTTACATAGATTTTTTTTATTTTATTGTTATTGGTGCCGCCAAGTGGAATTGAACCACCGACCCCACCATTACCAATGGTGTGCTCTACCACTGAGCTATGGCGGCATAGTTAATATTTGACATATCAATTAAAAAATATCAAGTTAATATAATAAAAATGAAATTGCATTACGATCCTAGATTTAAAAAAAAGAATAAGATTAAAGATTTTTTAAGAAGACTTTTTTTAAGTAATCAAATAGTAAAAAAAATTAAGCGGCTTGAAGAAGAGAATAATAATCTAAAAAAATACATAACTCAAACTAAATACAAAAACTTAGTTTCAAAAAAAAAAATCTAAAAATACATGAATGTAAAATTTTCTCTCAAAATGGAGAAGATGGAATTATTATGGAAATTTTTAACATTATAGGTGTAAAAAAATTTAATTTTATTGAAATAGGTGTTCAAGATTCGATTGAATGTAATTCAACAAATTTATTATTAAATTTAAATTGGTCTGGTGCTCAGTTTGAAGGATGTAAAGAATCTTATGAAGATGGAAAAAGATTTTTTAAAAAAGAAAATGTTAAAAATAGCCAATGTATGTTATTAAATTATTTTATAAACGCTGAAAATATTAATTTATTAATCAAAAAAACAGGTATTACAGGAGAAATTGATTTTTTTTCATTAGATATTGATGGAAATGATTATTGGGTTTGGAAGAATATTAATGTTATTAAACCAAGATTAGTTGTTTTGGAATATAATTCTTCATTTGGAGAGAATGAATCATTAACAATACCATATAATAAAAAATTTGTTTGGAATAATAAGGATGAAAAAAGATTTTTTTATGGCGCTTCTCTTAAAGCTTTAGAAAAAATATCTGAAAAAAAAGGTTATGTTTTGATTTGTGTAGATAGTAGAGGAGTCAACGCTTTTTTTGTTAGAAAAGATTTAATAAAAAATACGATTCTAAGAAGAATGCGAAGCGAAGATGTTTTTATTTATAATAAAGATCATAATGCTAAAATAAAAGATATTAAAAATATCGTGAAAAAGTATAATCTTGTAAAAGTTTAAATTTTGAAATCAAATGATTGTAAAAAATAAAGCTAAAAAAGAAAAGTTTTTAAAAGAGCAAAAAAAATTAGAATTAAAGTTAAGAGAAAATTTATTAAGGAGAAAAGTAAAAAAATAATATGACTATAATGTCAGATAAATGGATTAAAAGAATGGTTAAAGAAGAACAAATGATAAAGCCATTTGAAAACAGTCAAATAAGAAAAAAAGGTATTTCTTATGGTGTTTCATCTTATGGTTATGATGCAAGAGTATCAAATAATTTTAAAATATTTACTAATGTTGATTCTGCAGTAGTAGATCCAAAGAATTTTTCTAACCAAGGTTTTGTTGATAGAAAAACTGATGTTTGTGTTATACCTCCTAACAGTTTTGCTTTAGCTAGTACGGTTGAATATTTTAAAATTCCAAGAGATATAATGGTTATATGCCTTGGCAAATCAACGTATGCACGTTGTGGAATAATTGTTAATGTAACTCCATTAGAACCAGAATGGGAAGGTCATGTGACTTTAGAATTTTCTAATACAACTCCTTTGCCTGCGAAAATTTATGCTAACGAAGGTGCTTGCCAGTTTCTTTTTTTTAAAGGAGATGTAGAATGTGAAACGTCTTATGCTGATAGAAAAGGTAAATATCAAAGACAAAAAGGTGTAACATTGCCAAAACTCTAATAATCACTATCTAAATAAAATGGAAAAAATATCTATACAGGGAGGGAAACCTCTATTTGGTAAAGTTGAGATAAGTGGATCTAAAAATTCTTCATTATCAATTTTAGCTTCTTGTTTGTTAACTAATAAAAAGATTACTATTTATAATGTTCCTAAATTAACAGATACTTTCTTTTTTTTAGAACTTTTGTCTTCATTGGGCGTTGATATTAAAGAATTAAAAAATTTTAAAAAAACAAAAAAATTTACTTTGATTGCAAAAAAAATAACTAATAATAAAGCACCTTATAATCTTGTGAAAAAAATGAGAGCCTCAATACTTGTTTTAGGACCATTGTTAGCAAGAACAGGGAAAGCAATAGTTTCAATGCCTGGAGGCTGTTCTATCGGTTCAAGACCAGTAGATATTCATTTAAAGTCTTTAGAAAAACTGGGAGCAAAAATATTTATTGAAAAAGGTTATATATATGCAGAAGCTTTAAACGGATTAAAAGGTAATAAAATTGTTTTTCCTAAGATATCAGTAGGAGCTACTGTCAATATTTTAATGGCTGCTACTTTAGCAGAAGGTATTACAGAAATTTATAATGCCGCAAAAGAACCAGAAATTGTTGATTTAGGGAATTGTTTAATTTCTATGGGTGCAAAAATCAAAGGTTTAGGCACAAATAAGATCATTGTAGAAGGCGTTGCAAATTTAAAAGAGACAAATCATAAAATAATGTTTGATAGAATAGAAGCCGGAACTTATGCGCTTGCAGTAGCTATAGCTGGAGGCAAAATAGAATTATTAGGTGTAAAAAAAGAAGAATTAAAATTTTTTTTAAATGTATTAGAGAACATAGGTGTAGATTATGTAGAAACAAAGAAAGGAATAATTTTTAAAAAAAATTCAAATTCTATTAATCCTATTGATATAACAACTGAACCATATCCAGGCTTTCCTACTGATTTGCAAGCACAATTAATGGCTGTTATGACAATTTCAAATGGAACTTCAATTATAACTGAAAATATATTTGAAAATAGATTTATGCATGCTCCAGAGCTTATGAGAATGGGCGCTAAAATTAAATTAAAAGGTAATTTGGCTATAGTTGAAGGAGTTAAAGCACTAAAAGGCGCAGAAGTTATGGCTACTGATTTAAGAGCCTCTGTTTCTTTAGTTTTAGCAGGTTTAGTTGCTAATGGAAAAACTAATATAAATAGAGTTTATCATATTGATAGAGGTTATCAGGATATAGTAAAAAAACTTAAATTATGTGGAGCAAATATAAATAGAGTGGTTATATGAAAATAAATTCTAAAATAACTTTAGCCATACCAAAAGGTAGAATAACAAAAGAAATAATTTCATTACTATCTTCATTGGAAATAGAACCAGAAAAAGATTTTTTTGGAGATAAAAGTAGAAAACTTTTATTTAAATCAAATTTAAAAAATTTTTTTTTTACTAAAGTTAGAAATTTTGATGTTCCAACAATAGTTGCTTTTGGAGGAGCGGATTTGGGTATAGTTGGTAGCGATGTATTAAATGAATTTGATTATGAAGAAATTTATTCTCCGGTTGATTTAAATTTAGGCAAGTGTTCAATGTTTTTAGCAAAAAAAAAGAATAAGAAATTTAATTTTAAAGATATAAATAATACTGTTAAAATTGCCACTAAATATCCAATTGCTACACAAAATTTTTTTGAAAGTAAGGGCAAACAAGCTGAATGTATAAAATTAAATGGATCTATAGAAATTGCACCTCAATTAGGGATTTCCGAGATGATTGTTGATTTAGTATCGACAGGAAAAACAATTAAAGAAAATAATTTAGAGATTGTTGAAAAAATATGCGATGTTTCTTCGAAATTATTAGTTAATCGTATTTCTTTGAAAACAAAATCAGAAGATTTAAATAAAATAATAAGTTCTTTTGAGGAAAAAACATTGTGATAGATAAAATTATTAAAAAAAATAAAGAAATTGATAAGTTTATATCTAATATTATAAACCAAAATAAAAATTTGAATATTAAAATTGAGAAAGAAGTAGAAAAAATTTTCTTAAATGTAAGAACTAAAGGAGATATAGCTTTATTTAATTATGCAAAAAAATTTGATAAATGTAATTTAAATAAAAATAATTTAATAATAACTAGGAATGAAATTAGTAAATATGCAAAAAAATGCCCAAAGGATATTGAAAAAGCATTAAATTTTTCAGCTTTAAGAATTAAAAAATTTCATTTATACCAAATTCCAAAGAATTATAAGTATAAAGATACTAAAGGTGTACAATTAGGTTCCAATTGGAAACCGATTAATTCAATTGGTATTTATGTTCCTGGTGGGACAGCAACTTATCCAAGTTCAATTTTAATGAATGCAATACCGGCAATTGTAGCGGGTGTTAAAGAAATAGTTATGTCTATGCCTCAAAAAAATTTGAATTTAAATCCAATTATTGCAAAAGCTGCTCAGATTGTTGGAATTAAAAAAATTTATAGAATAGGGGGAGCTCATTCTATAGCAGCTATGGCTTGGGGTACAAAAAGCATAGATGCTGTAGATAAAATTGTGGGACCAGGAAATATATATGTAACTATTGCAAAAAAGAAAATTTTTGGCGATGTTGGCATTGACATGATCGCAGGCCCTTCTGAAATTTTAATAGTTTCTGATAAAAAAAATAATCCTAATTGGATAGCAGCAGATTTGTTATCTCAAGCTGAACATGATATAAATTCTAGATCAATTTTGTTAACTGATGATTTTTCATTTGCAAAAGAAATTGTTAAATCTATTAATAAAATTTTAAAACAATTACCAAGATCTGATATCGCATCAATTAGTTGGAAAAATAATGGTAAAATAATAATTTTAAATAATATTAATAATTGTCATAGTATAATCAATAAGTTAGCTCCAGAACATTTGGAATTGGCAATTGATAATCCAGAAAAAATTTTTAATAAGGTGCGTAATGCTGGTTCTGTTTTTTTAGGGAGATATACTCCTGAAGCAATAGGCGATTATGTTGCTGGACCAAATCATGTGCTACCAACTGGTAGAACTGCAAGATTTTCATCAGGGCTTGGAGTATTAGATTTTTTAAAAAAAATAACTTATACAAAATGTGATAAAAAAAGTTTACAATTACTATCTGACTCAGCAATAAAAATAGCTGAAGCAGAAGGATTACATGGACATGCTTTATCAATTGATATAAGGAGAAACAAAAATGGTTAAAGAAGAGTCTTTAGAATTTACAGGAGTTGTATTAGAACTTTTGCCTAATGCTATGTTTAAAGTTAAATTAGAGAATGATCATGAAGTATTAGCACACACATCTGGAAAACTTAGAAAAAACAGAATTAGAGTTTTGGTTGGAGATAAAGTTGATGTTGAAATGACTCCTTATGATTTAACTAAAGGAAGAATTGTATATAGACATAAAGATTAATTTTATTTTATTAATTAATTCTAAATATTGTATTTTGATTTCTATAAAAAATAAGATTATATTAGGTTTTTTAAATATTTATGCCCAGGTAGCTCAGTTGGTAGAGCAAAGGACTGAAAATCCTTGTGTCGGTGGTTCAAATCCGCCCCTGGGCACATTAAAAAAATGAAAAAAAAAGTAGCATTAATAATTGGAATAACTGGTCAAGATGGGGCTTATTTAGCAAATTTACTTTTAAATAAAGGTTATAAGGTATATGGTTCATACAGACGAAGTTCTTCTTTAAATTTGTGGCGTCTTAACGAATTAGGTATTGCAAGTTCAATAGAATTAGTTTCTCTTGAATTGCTTGAAAAATCAAATATTGAGAGAACTATTAAATTAGTAAAACCAGATGAAATTTATAATTTAGCAGCTCAAAGTTTTGTAAGTTTATCTTTTGAAAATCCAATTTATACTGCCGAAGTTGATGCTTTAGGTGTTTTAAAAATTTTAGAGACTATTAGAATGGTAAATAAAAAAATTAAATTTTACCAAGCTTCATCTTCAGAAATGTTTGGTGAAATAAGTTCAAAAAAATTAAATGAAAAATCATTATTTCATCCAAGAAGTGCATATGCAATTTCTAAAGTTTTTGGTCATCATATAACAATTAATTACAGGGAAGCTTATGGAATTTTTGCAGTCTCAGGTGTTTTATTTAATCACGAATCTCCTTTAAGAGGGACTGAGTTTGTTACAAGAAAAATAACTTCAACACTTGCTGAGATAAAAGCAGGAAGAAAAAAAGTTTTAGAGTTAGGTAACATTTACGCAAGAAGAGATTGGGGTTTTGCAGGAGACTTTGTAGAAGGTATATGGAAAATGATGCAAAATAGTAAACCAGTTGATTTTATTTTAGCAACAGGAGAAGAACATTCAGTTAAAGAATTTGCAACTCTAGCAGCAAAATTTGTTGGAATTAATTTAGTTTGGAAGGGTAAAAAATATAATGAATATGCTTTAGATAAAAATACAAAACAAATTATAATAAAAAAGAACAATAATTATTATCGCCCATCTGATGTTTCATTTTTAAAAGGCGATGCTAGTCAAGCTAGAATAAAATTAGGTTGGAAACCTAAAGTTAAATTTAAAGAATTAGTAAAAATTATGATAGAAAGTGATTTGAAAAGATCACTTATTGGAAAAATTATACAATAAATTAATTTCTATTATAAATATCTTCAAAACGTATAATATCATTTTCTAATAGCCTATCTCCGCTTTGTATTTCAATGATCACAAGAGGTTTTGATGTTTTGTTTTCAACTCTATGCTTAGCACCTTTAGGAATATCTATAGATTGATTTTTTTTTAAATTATATATTTTGTTATTTTTTGTAATACATGCCGAACCATTTACAACAATCCAATGTTCAGATCTATAACGATGTTTTTGGTAAGATATTTTTTGTTTGGGATTAATTTTTAATCTTTTTAATTGATAATTCTTTTTTGTTAAAAGTACTTCAAAAGAACCCCATGGTCTATATACAGTTGGATGATATTGGACTTTTTCATTATTTGTTTTAGATAAATTTTCAATATTTTCTTTAATATTTATATTTTTATCATTAGGCATTATTAATAATGCATCTTTGGTTGATATTAATATTATATTTTTTTGGTTAATTGCTACTACTTGTTGATTCTCAGATTGTATAAAACTGTTACTTACATTTTTTATTTGTATAGAACCTTTAATAATATTATTTTTCTTATCTTTTTTTGATAAATTGAATATTGATGGCCAAGAACCAACGTCGCTCCAATTTATATTAAAATCTTTTACTACCACATTTTTTGATTTCTCAATTACAGATATATCAATTGGTTTTGAGATAATTTTACTAAAAAATTTCTTTGATAATCTTAAAAAATCAAGATCTTTATTTGAATGTATAATAGAATTATTACATTCTTTTAAGGTTTTTTTATCATATAAAGAAACTTCATTAATCATTAATTCAGCATTAAAAAAAAACATACCTGAATTCCAAAAAAAATTTTTATTTTTTAAATATTTTTTTGCTTTTTCTAATGATGGTTTTTCTTTAAATTCTTCAACATAAAAAGTATTAGTTTTTTTATCAAAAATTTTTCCTTTTTTAATATAGCCATAATTTTTATCTGGTTGATTTGGTTTAATTCCAAATATGGTTATTTTATTTTTTTCACAAATTTTTCTAGAATTACTTATTAGTTTATGGAATTTTTTTGTATTATCAATTTTATGATCGGATGATAGTATTAATATTTTAGCATTTTTATCTAATTTTTTTATTATTAAAGATGCCACAGTTACCGCAGCAGTAGTATTTCTTCCTATTGGTTCTAGAATTATCAGTTTAGGTTTTATTTTTAACTCTCTTAATTGTTCAGCTATTAAGAATCTATGTTCATCGTTACATATCAGTATAGGAGGATGAAATAATTTTTTATTTTTTATTCTAATTAAAGTTTCTTGAATTAATGTATAATTAGAATTGATTTTTAAAAATTGTTTTGGAAAGGATAATCGTGACTGAGGCCACAAACGAGTACCTGAGCCTCCTGATAAAATAACTGGATATATTTTATTAATTTTCACTACTTATGATTTATGAGCAAGCCTAAACTAAATCAATCAAAAAATATAGTTATTTCTACTCAATGTTTTCCGCCTATTTTAGGTGGCATGGAAAATTTGATGAAAGGATTAGCAGATAATTTATATAAAGAAAAATTCAATGTGTTTGTTTTTGCTGATAGTAAAAATCCACATAATGAAGAAAAATATGATAAAGATTTGAATTACGAGGTTATAAGATATGGTGGATTAAAAATTATAAGAAAAAGAAAAAAAAGATTTGATATTGAGAAGTTTATTAATTTTAAAAAGAATATAAATTCTATTTTTTGCGACTCGTGGAAAAGCGCTGAAAGTTTAATTAAAAATAAAAGAAAAATAAGAATATTATGTCTTGCTCATGGTAACGATGTTTTAGTAAATAAAAATATTTTAAAGAAAAAAAGAATTAAAAAAGTTTTTTTAAAATGTAATTTTATTATAGCTAATTCTTATTTTACAAAAAAAAAGATTATAGATTTAGGAATAAGCTCTAGTAAAATTAAGGTAATATATCCGGGAGTGGAAAAATCTTATTTTAAATCCGAAATAAAAAAAAAAAATAAATATAAAAATTTTAACCCAATTTTATTAACAATAGCTAGATTAGAAAAAAGAAAGAATCATAAAAAAATTATTTACGCTATTAATTCTTTATTAAAAGAATTTAATAATTTACTTTATTTAATTGCTGGAGATGGCCCAGAAATGAAAAATATAAGTAAATTGATTAATAAATTAAATTTAAATAAAAATATAAAAATTTTAGGCAAAGTTAATGAGAGAGATAAAAATTTTTTATTTAATATCTCTGATTTACATGTAATGCCTACTATTAAAGATAAGAGATTATTATCTATAGAAGGATTTGGCATATCTTACATTGAGGCTGGGATGTATGGGGTACCTTCTATAACAAGTGGTTTAGGTGGGACTAAAGAGTCAGTTATTAATGGTAAGACTGGTATTATTTGCGATCCAAATAACGCTCTGTCTATAGAAAAAGCAATTAAAAATATTCTTAATAAAAAAATATATAAAAAAATGTCTTTAAATTCTAAAAAATATTCAAAAAAATTTTTATGGAACAGTATTATTAAGAATTATTTAAATTTACTAAACTAAAAAATAATTAAAAATGATTTATAAATCACGTTTAATAGATATAACTTTAATTATAATTTCTTTATATTCATTATTTTTTATTTTTCATAAATTTCTAGGAGGTAAGATACCTTTTTGGGATTTTCATATTATTTATTGCGCATCAAAAACTTTTTTTTTGGGCAACTTTCCATACGGTTTAGATGCACATGGAGATTGTTTAGACCCTAATATAAAATTAACTGCAAATTTTTTACCTAGTACATATGAAATGCTTAAATATTTTGGCTCTTTAAATATTTCAACAGCAAAATTCCTATGGATTTTTCTTGAAACAATATCAATTGCATTAATTTTTTTTATATCAAAAGAACTGTTTAAGATTAATTTTAATTGGAGAAATTTTTTATTAATTTTTTTTTCTTTTGGTAGTACAATTTTTATAAGTTTTTTTTCTGGAAATATTTCTGTAATTTTATACGGTTTTTTAATTTTAGGAATTTATTTCTTGAACAAAAATTTTAATAATATTTTTTATATTATTGTTATTTTTGTTTCTTTATTTAAGTTTTATTATTTAACTTTTTTAATATTACCATTTTATATATTAGGTTGGAATTCTATAAAAAATATTTTTTTTTATTTGTTTTTATTTTTTTTAATTCAATATTTTTTTTATATTAATAATACAGATTTAACAATTGCTTTTTTTGATATAATACAAGGAAAAGTTGAAGGCAATCTTCCAACAAGATTTTTAACAGGAACAGGATTATATTCAATAATTGAAAAAATGCCATGGGCATTCTTTGGTGTAAAAAATTTTGATAAAAGTTACTTTTCATTAGAAATTAGTTTATTTTTATGGCTATTAATTAGTTCAATATTTTTATTATCCATTTTTCTTTGTTTGAATAGTGAAAGAATTAAGAATAGTAAAAATCATTCTTTATATTGTATATCTTTTGGAGTTTTAATAATAAATTTAATAATTCCAAGATTAGTTGTGTATGATTTAGTTTTAACCGTTCCTATTATATTTTATCTTTTAAATAAAATAAATTTTAAAGAATTAGAGATTTATAAATTAAGATTATTTTTTATATTTTTATTTTTAATTATTTTTGATCATCATTTTTCTTTTTTTATTATAATTTCTTTTTTAACACTTTTTATTTATTCTGAATTTTATAAAAAAAATTTGTTTGTTTATTAATTTTCTTTTTTTATATCTCTAGATAGTATTTTTTCTATTGTTATTTGTATCTTCTTTTTTTTATAAAGTATTTTATAAACTGCTTCACATACAGGCATTTCTATTTTTTTCTTTTTAGATAATTTGAAAATAGTTTTTGAATTTATGACTCCTTCGGAAATTGTTTTTAATTTACTAATTTCATTAATTTTTTTCCCTTTTCCAATTAATAAGCCTGTAGCAAAGTTTCTTGATAATTTACTATTACATGTAAGCATTAAATCCCCTAGACCAGATAAACCATAAAAAGTAGATTCTTTCGCTCCATAAGCCAAACCAATTCTTTTCATTTCAGCTAATCCTCTAGTAATTAATGCAGCTTTTGCGTTTAAACCTAATTTTTTACTTTCAATTATTCCTGATGCAATTGCTAAAATATTCTTTATGATACCTCCAAATTGAACTCCAATTATATCATTAGTATAGTAGCATCTAAAATTTTTAGAATTTATAAGAAGGGCTAATTTTTTCGCATAAATTTTATTTTTTGATGCAATAGTAACAGCAGTTGGTTTTTTTTTTGCAACTTCAATTGCAAAACTTGGGCCTGATAAAATTGCTATTTTAGATTTTGGTAATATTTTTTCAACAACATCACTTATTAATAAATTGGATTTATTTTCAATACCTTTTGAACAATTTATAAATATTGTATCTTTATTATAAAAATCTTTAAATTTTATAATTATTTCTCTAATAAATTGAGATGGCACGCAAATAAATATAAATTTACATAATCTAAGATCTTCTAAATTATTAGTAGCCATTACATTTTTTGGAATTTTAGTATTAGGTAAGTAAATTTTATTTATTTTATAATTATTAATTTGCTGGGCTGTTTCCTTTTCTTTTGACCATATGATAACTTTGTCATTTTTTTTACTTAAAATACATGATAGGGCTGTTCCCCAAGCTCCTGTACCTAGTATTCCAATTGTATTTTTTTTTTTCATATTCTAATTAATAATTTTGCTTAGTTCTTTTTTTTTTAAAATTCCTTTCCTTAATATATTTATATTGTTATTAGTTACGTCAATTATAGTTGATTCTTTTTTAAAAATAATTTTATCGTCTTCAATCAGAATTAGATTATTATTTTTAAATTTTTTTTTAATATTTTTTATAGAATTAATATTTTTTTCACCAGAAATATTTGCACTTGTGCAAAAAATTGGAATTTTACACTTTTTTATTATTTTTAGTAGTATTTCATTATTGGGAATCCTTACACCAATAGAATTATTTTTAGATATCCATTTTTTTGAGATTTTTAAATTAGATTTTTTTTTAAGTATTAAAGTTAATGGACCTGGCCAGAATAATTTAGTTAATTTAATAGCTATTTTATTAAAAATAGCATATTTTTTTGCCATTTTTAAATTTGAACATAATAAAATTAATGAATTTTTTAAAGATCTTTTTTTTAATAAATAGATTTTTTTTACTGCATTATTGTTAAAAGGATTAGCGGCTATTCCATAAACTGTATCAGTTGGGACAAAAACAATTTTACCATTTAAAATTTCTTTTACTGTTTTATTTATGCCATTTGTATTAGGTTTTATAATTTTCATTAATTAATTTTTGCAATAAATCCTTTGTTTTTAAAATTTTTTTTCCCATAGTTTAATATTTCTCCACTTTCTGTTCTAATACTACCACCAGCACCATTTATTATTGCATGGCCAGCAGCTGTGTCCCATTCATATGTAGTTCCTGTCCTTGGATATATATCTGCTTTCCCTTCAGCTAAATAACAAAACTTGAGTGCACTTCCTAAAAATAATACTTTTTTAACATTATGTTTATTTATTAATTTATTTATTTCTTTTTTTTTGAATGTGATCGACTAACAATCATTGTTTTATATGAGTTTTTTTTACGAATTATTTTTTTAAATTTTTTTTTGTTAATTATTTCATATGCATTTGCTTTAGTTCCTATATAAGTTTTTTTAAAGAATGGGGAATAAATTATTCCAAAATCAACTTTGTTATTAATAATTTTTGCTACGTTTATTGTAAATTCACCATTTTTTTTTATAAATTCTTTTGTTCCATCTAATGGATCAATAAGCCAAAAATTTTTTATTAATTTATTTTTTTTTTTATTATTAGACTCTTCTGAATATATAAATGGATTATTAAAAATTTTTTTTAAACCATTAATTATTATTTTTTCAGATTCAAAGTCTGCAATCGTGACAGGTGATTTATCTTTTTTATTATAAATTTTAAATTTTTTCGAATATATTTTTAATATTTCCTCTCCAGCTTTCCAAATAATATTACATATTTGAAGTATTTTTAATTTGTTCATTTAATTTATTTATTAATTAATAATTCTTTTTGTTTTTTTCTTAATAAAAGTTTTTTTTCTTTATTTTTTGTTAATTTATTAAAACAATTTGGGCATGATATATCTTTTTTATATTTATTTGATTTTTTATCATCTATAGATATTGGCATTCTACATGCGCTACAAATTGAATATTTCCCTGGAATTAATTTGTGTTTAAGTGTAACTCTATTATCAAATACAAAACATTCTCCGTTCCAAAGGCTATTTTTTTTTTTAATTATTTTTAAGTAATTTAATATTCCTCCTTTTAGTTGATAAATTTCTTTAAATCCTTTTTTTCTTAAATAATTTGCTGCTTTTTCACATCTTATACCACCAGTACAAAACATAGCTATTTTCTTATTATTTTTAATTTTTTTAAAGAAATTTGGAAAATCTCTAAAATTATTTATTTTAGGGTCAATAGCATTTTTAAAAGTACCTAGTTTATATTCCATTGATTTTCTGACATCTATTACAATTGTATTTTTATTAATAATTAATTTATTCCAATTTTTTGGCGTAATATAAATATTTTTTTGTTTTTGATTTTTTGTTAATTTCATTCCTATTGGAACAACTTCTTTTTTAATTTTTATTTTAGGTCTAAAAAAAGGTTGATAATCAACTATAGAATGATTTTTTGAATCAAACTTTTTAATTATTAATTTTTTTTTAATAAAAGAAATGCAATCGTTTATTCCTTTTTTCTTACCAGCAATAGTTCCATTTATTCCTTCAGGAGATAATATAATTGTACCTTTTACTAAATTTTTTAATAATTTTGCTTTCAAAAGGTTCTGAAAACTTCTTAAAGCTTTAATTTCTTTTATTTTATAGAAACCTATTACATTTATTTTCATTTTTTTTTATATAATAATAGACCTTTTTTTGTCGGTATAATAATTTTTCCAGGACCATTATACCATTTTCTAATTTTTATAATTTTATCATTTAATAAATTATTAATTAGTTTTTCATTATATTTAGTTAATAATATTTCCATTGAAATTCCTCTTAAATGTTCTGGCATTTCACATAAATCTTTTAAAATTTTTTTTTTTAATGTCATTTTTTTTTTTTTTTCTAGAATAATCTTAATATAAATTAATTTTGGTTTTTAATAAATTGAAATTTTTTAGTTATTTATTTTTTTTTATTTTTTTATTATTTCCTAGTGTTAAAGCAGAAAGCATTATAAATAATAATTCTGGAGGACCTTTATTTCTTTTTTTAGTAGATAAAGATTGTAAACCAGAGGAAGAAATGATGAAAAAACTTTTATTTAATATGCCAACAAGCCCAGATTTTTATTTTTCTTTGACATGCAATAAACTTGGAAAAACTCTAGAATTAGAGCCTAAAAAAAAAGTATCAATTAAAGAATTTAATGAATTTATTGTAATTGGTAAGCTTAAAAGCCCTGTATCTAAAGTTTCTTTTTGTTATTTAAAGAATGAGTCTGAGCTAAATATAAAAGCTTTAGGGATAGGCGGGGTAACTTGCGAATGTGTGAGTAAAGAAAATTGTAATGATAAATTATATTAAAAATTATTTTTAAATATTAATTAATTTTTTTTCTAAAAGTTTTTTTCTTTCTTTAAAATATTCTTTTTTGTTTCTTATTTCTCTTACATTATCTTTAAAAATATCTGGTATATTCTTCGAATTTAAATTAATTTTTTTTGCCAGATCATTTCTAACAAAAAAAGCATTTACACCATTATTGTCAACGCCAATCAAAGAATATTTTTTTTTAATACCAAGCTTTTTTAAGGCTTTTAATGAAGCTCCGTAATATGATTTATTATTTTTAATATCCCAACAGAATTTAGGATTATATTTTATAGTTTTTGAGACATTATTTCCGTAAAATGAATTATATTCAATAATAATTAATCTAGGTTTAATATAATTTATTTCTTTCCAAATCCAAAAATCATTTCCATCAATATCAATTGATAACAAATCAATTTCTTTATTTTTAAGATTTTTTTTAAGAATTTTATTAATATTTTTTTTATCAATGAAAGAATTTATTAATTTTAGATTTTTAATTTTTTTTCCTAAAATTTGTTTTAATTTCTTTTTTGCTTCTAAATACAACGCATGATTTCCTTCAATTTGTATGCCAGACCAGTCAAAGTTCTTTAATAAATTAGTTGTATTACATTCAGTTCCATTTTCTATTCCTATTTCAACAAATCTTTTAGTTTTTATACCAATATGCTGAAGTATATATAAAATAATTCCATCTTCTTGATTTTGTGAATAAATTTTAATGCCAAATTTAGATATATTAAAATTATTATCTTTTCTTAAAATTATAGGTTTTGATATATTAAGAACCTCAGGGAATATTATATTTAAGAATAACTTTACAATATAATTTAAAAATTTATTGTTATATCTTTTGTATTTAAAATGTTTATTGAATACAATGTTCTTTAAAATAAGTTTCATAAAATTTATATTTTTTTAATAACTTTATTTGCTATTTTATTTATTATTTTTTATATTTTATTTTTATTAATTTTTTTTAAAAGGATTTCTTATGTTAAACGGTAGACACTTTCTTCATGTTCCAGGGCCAACAAATATACCAGAGAGAATTATTCGTGCTATGTCAAGCACTATGGAAGATCAAAGAGGAGCTAATTTTCCAAAATTTACAAAACCTTTATATGAAGATATGAAAAAGATTTTTAAAACAAAAGATGGAACAGTTATTATGTGGCCATCAAGTGGAACAGGTTCTTGGGAAGCAAGTTTACTTAATACTTTATCACCGGGAGATAAAATCCTTACTTCGAGATTTGGCCAATTTAGCATGCTGTGGATGGATATGTGTAAGAGGCTAGGATTAGATGTTATTGATATTGAAGTTGAATGGGGTGAAGGAGTTCCATTAGAAAAATATGCTGAACATTTAAAAAATGATAAAAATAAAGAAATTAAAGCAGTACTTGCTTGCCATAATGAAACTGCGACAGGAGTTACAAGTGATATTGAAGGTGTTAGGAAAGTTCTAGATGATGCAAAGCATCCAGCATTATTGTTTGTAGATGGCGTTAGTTCAATTGCTAGTATAAATTTTGAATTTGATAAATGGGGAGTAGATTGCGCTGTAACAGGTTCTCAAAAAGGTTTAATGTTACCAGCTGGGCTTGGTATTCTATGTGTTAGTAAAAAAGCATTAGATGCTTCTAAGTCTTCAAAATTTAATAAATGTTATTTTGCTTTTGAAGATATGTTAAAAACTAATGCTGATGGTTGGTTTCCGTACACACCAGCATTAGGAATAATGTATGGTTTAAGAGAAGCTTTAAATATGATCGAAGAAGAAGGTTTGGAAAATGTTTTTAAAAGACACCATAGATTAGCAGAAGGAGTTAGACAAGCAGTAAAAGGTTGGGGTTTAAAAATTTGTGCAAAAGATAAGAAATGGGAGTCTGATACTGTAACAGCTATTTATGTTCCAGAAGAATTCGATTCAGCCAATGTTATTAAAACAGCATATTTAAAATATAATTTAGCATTAGGAGCCGGTTTAACTAATGTTGCAGGAAAAGTATTTAGAATTGGTCATTTAGGTGATTTAAATGAATTAATGTGTTTAGGTGCTATTTCAGGTGCTGAAATGGCAATGCGCGATGTAGGTATTGATATAAAACCAGGAAGTGGAATTGCTGCAGCTGAAGAGTATTACAGAGAAACAGCTCCTGCATTACCTAATGATTAAATTTTTGTATCTTTAAATGAAACATAAAATAGTCTTTTTAGATAGAGCGACAATTGAAAAAAATATTGTAGTTCGTAAACCTAAATTTGAACATGAATGGAGTGAATTTGATTACACTGATCATAATAATAATAAGATTATTTTAGAAAGACTCAAAGGTGCTACAATTGCTATTATCAACAAAGTTCCAATGAGAGAAGAAAATCTGAAAAAATTACCAGAGTTAAAGATGATAGCTGTAGCTGCAACTGGAACAGATGTTGTTGATAAAGAATATTGTAGAGATAATGACATTATAGTTTCAAATATTAGAGGTTATGCAATAACCACAGTTCCAGAACATACTTTTGCTTTAATCCTTGCTTTAAGAAGAGGTATTATAGGATATAAAGAGGATGTTATTAAAGGTGAATGGAAAAAAGCTGATCAATTTTGTTTTTTCAATCATGAAATAAGAGAATTACATAATAGTACAATTGGAATAATTGGAGAAGGCGCTATAGGACAAGGCGTGGCTAGTATAGCCAGAGGTTTTAATATGAATATTTTATTTGCTGCTCATAAAGGAGTGAAGGGATTAGGACCTTTGTATACGCCTTGGGACGAGGTTTTAGAAACAAGTGATGTAATTACATTACATTCACCATTGTTACCACAAACAAAAAATATGATTTCTTTGCCAGAGTTTAAAAAAATGAAAAAAAAACCAATTTTAATTAATACTGCTAGAGGAGGGCTTGTAAAAGAAGAAGATTTAGTAGAAGCTATTGAAAAAGGTTATATATCTGGGGCTGCATTTGATGTTGTAACTAAAGAACCTATTCCTGACGATCATCCATTTTTTAAAATAGTTAAAAAGCCTAATTTTATATTAACACCTCATGTATCTTGGGCTAGCATGGAAGCAATGCAAATTTTATCTGATCAATTAATTGATAATATAGAAAATTTTGTAGATGGAAAACCAAGTAATGTTGTTTCAGGAGATTTTTAATTATATTTTCATTATCACTCTATAATCGTTAACATTTGTTAATGTTGGCCCAGTATGTATTAGGGAATTAAGCTTTTTAAAAAAAGTATAAGAATCATTTTTTTTAAGATATAATTCAGGATTTAATGAAAGCTGTTTAGATTTTTTTATTATTTTTTTGTCAAAATAAACACCAGCATTATTTTCTGAGCCATCAATACCATCAGTATCACATGAAATTACCGCAATATTTTCTTTATCTTTAAGTTTGTTAAACATTGATAATGCATATTCAGAATTTCTACCACCTTTACCTGAACCACTTACTGTAACTGTAGTTTCACCACCTGATATTATCGCATATCTTTTTTTATTAGTTTTTAATATTTTTTTTGCGTGATTTATAGCAACTTTTCGTGATTCACCTTTAATATTATCACCTAAATTAAGAGTGTTTATTTTGTTCCTTTTTAAAAATAATTCAGCATTATTTAGCATATCTTTTCCAGATGCTAATAAAATATTCTTAACATTTTTAAAAATCGGATTATTTGTTTTTGGATTTTCAATAATTTTTCCTTTTATTCCTTTTTTTAGAAATTCATAGATTTTTTTATTATTAATTTTATATTTTTCTAATATTCTAATAGCATTTCTAAAAGTAGTTGGATCGTGGCAACATGGACCTGAAGCAATATCTGTAATTTTATTACCTGTAACATCTGAAATTATTAAAGATATAATTTTTGCTTTTGTGTATAGAGGAATTTTTCCACCATGTGTTTTAGATAAATGTTTTCTTACTGTATTTATTTCACTTATTTCTGCACCACAATTTAATAAATCTTTTGTCACATTTCTTAAATCATTCATATTTAAACCTTTTTGAGGTACAGACATTAAACTAGATCCACCACCGCTTATTAAACATAAAAGCAAATCATCACTACCTAAGTTATTGATATCACTGATAAAATTATTTGCAACTTTCATACCTGCAGTATCAGGCATTGGATGTCCTGATTCATATACTTTAATTCTTTTTGTTTTTAAGGAATGCTTATATCTTGTTATTACACTTCCATTTAAAGGCATTTTTTTTGGCCAATTGATTTCAATTGCTCTTGCCATAGAAGCCGCAGCTTTTCCTGCTCCTATAACAAAAGTACGCCCTTTTGGAGGAGACGGTAATTTATTTTTAATAATATTTTCGGGCTTAACAGCATCCAAGCCTTCTTTAAATGAATCAATTAATATTTTTTTTGTATTCATAATTAAAATAATATGAAACTTTGAGTTACAAAATGTGTATTGTAAAACAAATACAAAGACATCATATTTATTTATTAATTAATTTAAAACTATTTTTCTATATTTTTTCAAAAAAAATTTTTTTTATATGATTAATAAATCTCTAAAAATAATTATTTTAGCAGCAGGAGAGAGTAAAAGAATATTATCTTCAAAATCTAAAATATTACACACAATTGGTGGCAAGACAATTCTTAATCACGTCATAGATAATGTTAGTAAAATAGTTAAAAAAAAAAATATTAATATTGTAATAAGTCCGAAATTAGCTGAATTAAAAAATATTTATAAAGGTATAAATTTTTCTTTTCAAAAAAAACCTTTAGGAACTGCAAATGCAGTTATGGCAAGTAAAAAATTTTATTCTAAAGCAAAAGAAGATATTTTAATACTTTTTGCTGATAATCCGTTTATCGACGAAAAAATTATTAATAAGATGACAATTTTAAAAAGAAAAATGAATTCTGATATTGTTTTGCTTACTGTTAGAACAAAAAAATATAATGAATATGGTAGAATTATATTAAACGATAAAGGCAGAGTAGAAAAAATTGTTGAATTTAAAGATGCAACAAATAAACAAAAAAGAATTTCTTTATGTAATTCTGGAATAATTCTAATAAAAAATAATATATTAAAAAAATTGATTGGAGAAATAAAACCAAATAGCAAAAAGAAAGAATATTATTTAACAGATATAATAGAACTAGCAAGCAAAGATAATTTAAAAGTAGATTTTATTGAAGAAAATTTTTTAAGAACTTTAGGAGTTAATACAAAACAAGAATTAGTAATAGCTGAAGAATATTTTCAGAATATCTTAAGAAATAAATTTATTTCTAAAGGAGTTAAATTATTAGATCCTAACAGTGTATATTTTCATTACGATACTAAAATAGGAAAGGATGTTGTCATTGAACCAAATATTTTTTTTGGCCCTAATGTAATAATAAATAACAATGTTCATATAAAAGCTTTTTCACATATAGAAGGTGCTAAGATTTATGATAATGTAACGATAGGTCCTTTTGCTCGATTAAGACCAGAAACAAAAATAAATGAAAATAGCCATATAGGAAATTTCGTTGAAATAAAGAAAACTAATATTAAAAAAAATTCAAAAGTTAACCATTTGACTTATTTGGGCGATAGTGAAATTGGTGAAAATGTAAATATTGGTGCAGGAGTTATAACTTGTAATTATGACGGTATAAAAAAAAATAAAACAAAAATTGAAAATAATGTATTTGTTGGTTCTAACGCATCTTTAATAGCGCCAGTAAAATTAAGTAAAGATAGTATTATTGGTGCAGGTAGCGTAATAACTGAATCGGTAAAAGAAAAAGCACTAGCCGTAGAAAGAAATAATCAAAAAATATTTCCAAATTATAAAAAAAATAGGAAAAAATAATAACATATGTGTGGAATAATTGGTGTTATAGGTCACAATAAAGTTTCTTCATTACTAATAGAAGGATTAAAAAGGTTGGAATATAGAGGATATGATTCCGCAGGCATTGCTACATTGTTTAATGGTAGAATCGATAGAAGAAGATCTTTAGGAAAAATTGAAAATTTAAAGAAATTATTAAAAAAAAGTCCTATTAAAGGCAACGTAGGAATTGGACATACTAGATGGGCGACTCATGGAATACCAAGTAAAACAAATGCTCATCCACATTCCAGTGGTAATGTTGCTGTTGTTCATAATGGAATAATTGAGAATTATGATAAGTTGCGAAAAAAATTAGAAAAAGAAAAAATTATTTTTGAATCTGATACTGATACAGAAGTCATCGCTCATTTAATAAGTTTTTATTTAAAAAAGAATTTGTCTCCATTAAAAGCAACTATCACTGCTTTAAAAAAGGTTGAAGGAGCATTTGCACTAGGGATAATATTTTCAGGAATTAATAATTATTTAATTTGTGCAAAGAGAGGAAGTCCATTAGCTATTGGCAAAGGAAAGAATTGTAATTATATAGGTTCTGATAGCATTGCTCTTGCTCCATTAACTCAAAAATTGTGCTATTTAAATGAAGGAGATATCGCAGAAATTACGTCCAAAAATTTTAAAGTTTACGATCAAAATGGGAAAAAGGTTAAAAGAAATATAACGACTACATCCTTGTCTAAAAATAAGATTAGAATGGGCGGTTATAATCATTTTATGCAAAAAGAAATTTTTGAACAACCAGCTGTAATTGGAGATGCGCTTAAATATTTTATTGATACTAAAAAAAAGAAATTACTAATTCCTTCTTTTGTTAAAAAATTTAATAGAATAAAAGAAATAAATATTGCTGCTTGTGGTACTTCTTATCATGCATCTCTAATTGGAAAATATTGGCTTGAAAATTATGCTAATATTAAAACTGAAGTAGATATAGCTTCAGAATTTAGATATAGAAATATTATTGATAACAAAAACGCTTTAAATGTTTTTTTATCACAATCTGGAGAAACAGCTGATACTTTAGCAGTACTTAGATATTTTAATCAAAAGAAAAATAAAACATTAGGAATCATTAACAGTTCAGAAAGTAGCATTGCAAGAGAATCTAATAATATTATCGAGACACATGCAGGACCAGAAATTGGTGTTGCTTCGACAAAAGCATTTACAACTCAATTAGTAGCATTAGGCGCATTAACACTTTTTATGTCAAATTTTAATAAAACAATAAAAAATAATGAAATTAATAAATTATCTAACGCTTTATTAGAAGCACCAGGACATATTAGTAAAATTCTTAAGATGGATAATAATTTTAAAAAAATAGCAATTAGTATAAAGAATTCAAAAAATGTCTTGTATATTGGAAGAGGGACAAATTATCCAGTAGCTCTTGAAGGAGCTTTGAAATTAAAAGAAATATCATATATTCATGCAGAAGGTTATCCGGCAGGAGAAATCAAACATGGTCCAATTGCATTAGTTGAAAAAGGTGTGCCTGTTATTGTAATAGCACCTTCAGATAATTTAATTGATAAAACAATTAGTAATGTAGAAGAAGTTTTATCAAGAGGAGCAAAAATAATTTTTATAAGTGATAAAAAAGGAATTAAAAAAATAAATAATAAAAAAATAACAACAATTTGTTTACCAGAATCTCATGAAATAATTTCTCCAATACTTTATTCAATTCCGGTTCAATTAATTGCTTATCATACAGCAGTTCTTAAAGGAACAGATGTAGATCAGCCAAGAAATCTTGCTAAATCAGTTACTGTGGAATAGTTTTTGATTTCTAGGTTGGTACTTTGTAAAATGGAATACTGATAGACTTTTATAAAGATAATGGTAGCAACAACTAAAGATAAAAAGAAACACAAAATCATACACAAACAAGTAGACAAAACTGTAGACTCTCCATGTATCAATGTTTGTAAGTATGATAAAAAAGAAGAATTTTGCATTGGATGTTACAGAACTAAACAGGAATTACAAGATTGGTGGATTATGACTCGAGAACAAAAGTTAGAAACATTAAAAAAACTTGATGAACGAAAACTGACATGAAAAAACTCCCAAATTTTAAAGAAATTATCAAACCAAGTATCAGGGTAATTCACTTATCAAATCTAATCAGTCACCGTGGAATAGTTTTTTTATAGTTTTTCCAAGAAAAAAACTAAGGCGTTAAAGGAAAAAATAA
>MDTE01030485.1_pt1 | contig 23515 bp, 30 predicted proteins | sample 811231 | NCBI WGS metagenome assembly MDTE01 (sample SAMN05326651, study PRJNA326480) | marine metagenome | isolation source: seawater | place: Indian Ocean: Red Sea | collected 2010 | reverse complement strand
TTTATTTTTCTTTTTGAATATTTTCTTTTAGAATATTTTCTTTTAGAATATTTTCTTTTAGAATATTTTCTTTTAGAATATTTTCTTTTAGAATTTATTTTCATACTAATTATATTATATAAAATAAAAATTAAAATCATTTAAACAATTAAATAGACACCTGCCGCAGCTAAAATAACTCCAATAATGGTTTTTGTTTCAAATTTAGATCCTCTAATAAAATAGAATGCGAGGAAAAAGGCGATAACAGAATTTAGATTTACAATAGCTTTACTTTTCCCTGGATTATCACAATTTTTTAATGATAATACTTGGCAAGGAGATATAATAATAGCACTGATAGCAGCTACAATTATGTAGATCCATAGATCTTCTGATTCAATAAATTTTATTTTTTCGCCTTGGAAATATTTTTTGTAAAGTGCGAGAAGAATAATAAAGAAACCACATAAAACATAGTAATATAAGAGATGTTCTGTAGATGAATATTTATTAGAGAATTTTTTAGTAAAAATATCTCTCCCTGCGATTAATATTGCCGCGATAAAAGCATAAACAATCCAGAGTTCCATAATATACTATGAATATTTTTTTATTTGAAAATATATAATGGTTCAAAAAGGTAGTTATCCATTTTGGTTTGATGATGTTCCCAATGATATGTCGCGTGCTCAATATAAGAGATTAATTCAATCAAAACCTAAAAATAAATCAATGAAAGTATGGATAAAAGAGAATAAAAAAAACATGAAAAAATATACAAAAAAAATAAAAAAGAAATCTTCTGGGACAAAGAATATAAGAAAATATAAGAAAAAAAGAACAAGAACAAGAGGTGTTCCAAGATCTCGTAAAAGATTAATTCATAGTCGTAGAATGGTTCAAAAAGGTGGATATTGTGCTCCTTGTTTAATTCCACCTGTAGTTTCGGCAATGGGTTTGGGAACTGCTGGTTATTTCGCAACTCGTAGTAGTTCAGAAAAAATAGTAAATGGTAAGCAAAAGGAAGTGAAACGGAAAGATATATATAAATTAAAAAAGAATGGTAAAAAACTTAAAAAAATATTTACTCAGAATGGTTTAAATTTAAAATTAGCGGGTCAAAAAGTAAAAGCTAGTTCATTAAAAGATGCTGAAAATAAATACAAAGAAGCAGTTAAGAAATGTATTCAGAGTGGATTTAAAAAATGTTAATGATTAATTTAAATATCTGGATTTCTGTTTAAAGTAACTTCAGGTGTTCCATCGGGTCTAAATTTAGGTTTTGCTATTTTAGGATATTTTTTACATAAATATTCTTGTGCTTTTTTATTCATTTGATATCTATTTGTTCCTAATCCTCCAGGAGCATTAAATACAGTTCGAAATGTAATATCATTAAACCGTAAGATACCTTTATCTTTGAGATAAAATAAAATAGTTTGTTCAATATCTTCTTTACTGACTGATTTTAAACTAGGATATAATTTATGATCATGACGATTAATATATCCATGCATAACTCCAATGACGAATCTTAAATCGGTTGTCATAGTATTTTTCATAAATAAAGCATTATTAACAGGATAAACACCCCATAAATATAAATTTTTTTCTTTTAGTAATCGAAATGCTTTCTTAAAAAAAGAATCTAAATCTTTAAGTTCAGTTAATTTTTCATCTTTTGTTAAACGGATGACTTTTTGAATATCATCATCTAATGATACTATCATAGTTCCTTCAGGAAAATATTGACTGATAAATCGTCTCTGTTGAACTAAACCTTTTTTTCCGACAACAATTTTCCCATAAGTATTTGGATCTAATTTTTCTCTATATAATTTTTCTTCAGTTTTATTAGCTACAAAAACATGTATTTTATTTTTATCTACCTTTCCTCTTTTTAAAGTTGGTAACGTTTTTTTAGTGATCTCTTCCCATCGCTTATAAGAAGGAATCGCAATTACATAATCAAATGATTGTTTGCCCCGCGTTCTTTTCTTCGTTTTCATTCTACGTTTTTTTGAAGCGGTAGATTTCTTTCTTCTACGTTTTTTTCCAAGGGCCGAAGAAAATTTTTCTTCTGGAGTTGCCATTCGTATAACTTACAATAGAAAAAAAAACAATATTATTTCTTCGCCTTTCGGTTTTATTCTATATATTAAAAGATAATATAATTATCATCTGAGATAATTTTCTCTGATAGTGTTTCATTCGGAACAATAATATCATTAAGTTGAATTGCTTTCTTTGCGATAAGAGTTGAACCAATAGGTATTGTTTTAAGAATACATTGATTCGGATGAATAATTCCTATCTGAAACAGAGAATTATCAAACAGATGGTATACAAAGATTTGTTCATTACGATGATTTGTGATATTAATATAAGGAATCATTTTTCAGCTCATTTAGTTATTGATTCAATAATCATAAAATAAGATATCAAATTTATAGTTGCGTTTAAATGATTTAAAGAATTTAAGTTTTTCTATATCAAACTATGATTAATGATGTGTTATTATTAGAGTCTTTACATAATTTTTATAGTGAATCGTATAATAGAGACCAGTTGATCTCTATTTTATCAAATGATAAAAAAATATCTTTAAGGTCAATCGATTGGTTTATTACGAATTATTCAAAGAAGAATAATACTTATTATATTGTGTATGAAAATAAAAATGGCGAGCCTTCATTTGATGAGAAGGATAATAATTATAAAAATAATATGAATGTATTTCATTCTTATAAATCTCAATTAAAGGCTTATTCTAAGAAGAGATTTGATCCTTTTTGTCGTAGAGATAGACTTTTATTTAAACTGGATGATGAAGTATCGGTTGAAACAACAATAGGTCAGTTAAACTTTTTTAAATGGGCGATATCGAATTTAATAATTGATTATATTGAGAAATATAAAGATAGTATTGAGGATGATATGAATACATGTTTAAAAATTATGAAATCAAATCATACTAAAAAAAATGGATCAAGGAAAAAAAGACAAGAATTATCATTATCAGCAACAAGAGGATTAAGTATGAATCATATTCCTATAGAGATATCTTTTGATTAAATTATTTATTCTTTCTTTGTTTTTGATTTTCTTCTTTTAACAGATTTTCTTCTTTTAACAGATTTTCTTCTTTTTGATTTTTTCCTTTTGATTTTAGCTTTTTTTCTTTTCCTTGTATCAAGGAATGTTTCACTATACCATTTATTAAATTCAACACCTCTATTATCGGGTATTTTTAAATATCCTTCAATAGTTGATCCATAAAATATTTTATAATCTGTTCCTTCAAGTTCACCTAATTCTAATTCCATTTTTGAAATACCTTTTTCACCGGGTCTCAATTCATCTGGATTAAAAAGAGATAAACCTATTTTTTGCGAATCTAATGATGTATCTATTATTGTTTTAAAATCTTTTAGATGTTGTAACCATTCATCATCAATAACTTGGCAGCTACTTACATAGACAACTAATTGATTTGAATCATTGATTTTATATTGGTCAATTAATAAACGAATTACTTCTACGAGATAAATATAACTGAAACCTTGTTCTATATTTTGTGCTGCTTTACAGAATGATTTTCTAACTCTTTTAAGAGTTTGAAAATAATCCATTTTTTACGATCATTACAAATAGATGTAATTGATATTTCATCATCTTTTTTTCTACTTGGTTTAACATCAAATGATTCATCAGTTCTTTTTCCATTATTAACAGTAATCACAAAACTTGTATCGGTCCCCTTTTTCATTTCGATTGGTTCATCTTGTAAAGCAAGGTTAATACATGGGGATCCTGAATCAAAATAACATAAAGAACCATAAAATTTATCTTTATTATTATGTCTTTTCAACATTGTAGTAAATGATTCTCCGTCTGGATCACGTCCCATTATTGTATCAATAACACCTGGTATTTTATATTGTGCGAATCCGAATGCTCCACGAAACATGATAGTTACATTTTTAGGAACCTTAAATAATCCTGATTCTTCTTGTCCATCGGATTCTAATTGTTTCGGTCCATTTATACAACCATGAAATGATATTTCAGCCAATGTTAAATAATTATCTTTCGGTCCAGTACTCGATTTGGATTTCGATCTCGATTTGGATTTGTGTTTAGGTTTAGGTTTAGGTTTAGGTTTAGGTTTAGGTTCCATATAGTATTTAAAAATAAATTAATTATTTTGATATTATAGTGAAATGATGACGTGTTATATAAGAAATGAAAATAATAATATTGTAGAATTGTATGGTGATCGTGATTCATTTCGTTGTAGACAAAGGAATCGTTATTCAGATGGATCCAAAGTAAAATCATTACGATTCATAAGTTATAAAATGATGTTACGGGAATGTGATAAATTTAATAAAAGAATTTATCATGGAAATGAATACAAAACTATATCAAGATTATAATTAATATAAAGTTCCACAACTAAAAATAAAAAAATAATATATTAAACTATATATATTAAGATGCAGATTGTTGTAAATAATACTTTAACTGGTAAAACAATTATACTTAAAGTTGAGGTCTCCGATTCTATTGAAAATGTCAAAGCTAAAATTCAGGGTAAAGAAGGTATCCCTCCTGATCAACAACAATTAATTTACGGAGGGGAACAATTAGAAAATGGAAAAACCTTAGCAGATTATAATATTGGTTCAAGCAATAATAATCGATTACACCTTCGCCTAGCAGCAGCAGCTCGCATCGCAGCAGCAGCCGGCGACACCGGCACCGACGCCGGCGCCACAGGAGCACCAGAACCGGGGGTGGTACAGATTTTAGTAAATGATAATATTGGTAGCCAAATTATACTTGAGGGTAAAGTCTCCGATTCGATTAAAACTATTAGAGAAAAAATTCAGGATAAAGTGGGTATTCCTCCTGATCAGCATAGATTGATTTTCAGAGGGAAAAGATTAGAAGATGGGAAAACCTTAGCATATTATAATTTTCCGGCAGGCGGCCGATTATACATGCATCGTCGGGCGCTCTCGTCCCAAGAACTCGAAAGTATGAAACTGGGTGCTCTGAATAAGCACGCCAGATCGTTGGGGATATCCACGGATGATTGCAATGCGGTTACTGACAAAGATGAGCCGAAAGAGGAAATGATTCGTCTCATCGAGGCCCGCTACGAGAGACTTCATATGGTGAAGCAAGGCGCCGGACCGGGGGTGGAACCAGAGCCGGAACCGGAACCGGGGGAGCCAGAGCCGGAGCCAGAGCCGGAGCAGACGCCGCAGCAGCCGCAGCCCCCATCCCCAGATTGGGCGACCCTGCTGGCTGTCAGCGACCTCGTCAAGAAGTATGGCGTGACGGGCGCTAAAGCCGACGAGCTGCTGCGGGCTGTCGGGGGCGATTTGCACATGGCGGAAGAGATCCTGAGCCGCCATTCCTCTCCTGCTCCTTCCGCGAGAGAGTCGGGTGTTAAGCTCTTCACGCTTCAGAAGGACTCGCGCATGGGATTCGGGATGAATCTCGATAGGGATGGCGGCATCATCAATGTCAAGCTGGGCGGCCCCGCCGACGGAGCCGGCATCGTGAAAGACTGCTTCATCCTCGCGGTGCAAGGCGAGCCGGTGAACAGCCGCGAGGACATCAAGGCCCGGCTGAACAATCTCGGAGAAACCGTCGAGTTCACCGTTCTCGTCCCCAGCCGCCATTCCTCTCCTGCTCCTTCCACGAGAGAGTCGGGTGTTAAGCTCTACAAGCTTCAGAAGCTGAGCCAGGATCGCGCTGGTTTCGGGATGGATCTCGATGAGCAGGGCAGCATCATCAATGTCACCCCGGGCGGCCCCGCCGAGCTCGCCGGCATCGTGGAAGGCTGCCGCATCGTCGCGGTGCAAGGCGAGCTGGTGGACACCCGCAAGGCCATCCGTGCCCACCTGAGAAATCTCGGAAATACCGTCGTTTTCACCGTGCTCGGCACCACCCCCCACTCCACAGCGGTGAGTTCCAGGACACCGGGTTCTGGAGCAAGTATGGGTTCGGCAGCTGTGGGCCACGGCGCCGCGGCCGCCACCTCAGCCGCGCTGCGGAAGGAGCTTGCGGGACGTCTCTCGACGTACATCATGGTGCGCGAGATGGGCGAGGACCCGGCGAGCATCGAGGCGCAGATCCAGGAGATGGCCACGGATCAGGGCGTCCACATCCCCGAGCTCAGCACCCTCAGGATGGACCAGGTGAGGGAGATCGTCGCTCAACTCGGCGGCGGCGCGGGCGCGGCGCTACCAGAGGCGGTGCCGCCCGCCGCGGCCGCCTCTGCGGCAATGGGGGCGCAGAGGCGGCGCCCGCCCTACCCCATCAGCGACACGGAGAGGAGTGCGAGGATGAAGTCCGCAGGACGTGGAGGCGGCCGAGGCGGCGGAAGAAAATCATTGAGGAGAAAATCATCGAGGAGAAAATCATCGAGGAGAAAATCATCGAGAAGAAAATCATCGAGAAGAAAATCAAAGAGAAGAAAATCTAATCGGAAAAAATAACTTAAAAATAAAATAATATATTTAAATATATTAAAATGCAGATTTTTGTAAAGACTTTAACTGGTAAAACAATTACACTTGAAGTTGAGGGCTCTGATTCTATTGAAAATGTTAAAGCTAAAATTCAGGATAAAGAAGGTATTCCTCCAGATCAGCAAAGATTAATTTTCGCAGGGAAACAATTAGAAGATGGAAGAACCTTATCAGATTATAATATTCAAAAAGAATCAACTCTTCATCTTGTATTAAGATTAAGAGGAGGTACTAAAAGAGATTTTGAAAAAAAACAAAATAAGACTAATGTAAGGAAACTTACTAATGAATGGATTCAGAGAACAAGGGGGAAAAAAGTATCAAAACCGCAATTTGATAAGTGTCTCATGAGTATTTGGCAACCCGATAATAAATCATATACTGTTACTGTAAACATAAATGATTATCAATAAAAAAATAAATTATCTATTTTAAATTTTATATTTTACTAAGATATTTAATTACACACGATTTAAGATTAAATATTAATTATTTATTACTTTATTAGCTACGATCAACCTCACCCTCCTCATCAGAGTCAGTATCCACAAAGTTTCCATCAGGGAGCTTCTCACCACTACCCTCCTCATCAGAATCATCCACAAATGCGAATTCATCAAAACCCCTAGGAACCTTAATGCGAAGCTGTTGAGCACTCCATGAGCATCCAAACTTACCCGGAGAATGCCACACAAACTCGCACTTGAATAGACCCTTTACAAGAGCATTCTTCTTGAAACACTTCTCAAAATCCTTATAATCATCTGCTTCCTTATCATTGAAGTTGAATTCAGGAGGTGGGCTACCCCCAGAACCATCGAAACAAGCACACTGAATCTTGCCATCCCTCTTCTTTACCTTAAAGCCGAAGGTAGGTGGAAAGCGACCATTTGGTTCTCCAGTTTCAGAATCAACCGAAACCTTAATCGTAGGATTAAACATAGAATCTACGACATCATCCGATACATTCTTCTTCTTAAACCATTCAACAGAATTCTTAATTGCTGCCGATCGGAGCATCTTATCAAATTCAGTCATCTTATCATGGAAGACCTTTGATGCTTCATTTGACATATTAACCGAAGCCTTTACATTGTATTTACAGTTCTTATCATCATCCGAAAACACTTGAGGATCAAAAGTAACTGTCATTTCAGGAGACTGAAGATAAATCGGACCCCCGTTGTAAGTCATAAAGACTAGCTTTGCTCCGCTAGGCATTGTCTTTATCTGATTGAATTGGACCTTAGAAACATCAAAGTCCTTAGGAAGAGTAGGCTTGAAATCACTCATCTTTTTATTAGTTCTTTTAGTTCTTTAGTTCTTTAGTTCTTTTGTTTTTTAGTTCTTTAGTTCTTTTGTTTTTTAGTTCTTTTAGTTTCTGTTTATTTTTATCTCTACTTTTTATCTACTTCTTATTCAATAATTCTATCAAATCAAATTTTTAAGTAGTTTTGAGTGATAAAATGAAATAAACATTATCTTTTTTGAAAGAAATGAACTAATTGATGAACTTATTTAAATATTTTTCAATAGAAATATTAAAAGGAGGATGAATCAATGTTGTTTTATTTTAGAAAATCAAAGTCCATGTTCCGGAAAATGTAAATATGGAAATTATTGTTATAAGCATCGCAGAGAATATTTATTATCAAATGATACAATTATACCTGAAAGATTTACAGGTTTATCAAAGGATTATTTGAAGAATGATTTAATAAAATATCGTCGCAATAAAATGAGAAGGACTTCTATAATTGGTTCAAAAGAAGAAATTTTTGAAGAAATAAAGAATCATATTACATCATTGAATGGTTATTATGATGATAATAATCAATTAATTAATATTATAAAGATACAATCCTTAGTTCGTGGAAATATTGCTCGTATTAAATTAAAGAGTCAAAATTGTAATAATGAAGAAGATTTTTATACGTATGATTTATTGAAAGATATTCCTTCAAAATATTTTTATTCTTATGTTGATAATAAAGATATAAGATGGGGTTTTGATATAAGATCATTAGAAAAATTATTTCAGATGGGTTTTCCTAATCCTTATACAACAGAACCTGTCCCTGAAAATATTAAGAAAGATATAACAGATAAATTAATACTTTTGAAACAAGATCCATCTTATGAAAATTTAACTGATACAATTGAAAGAGATCGTAAAGAAACAATTAAACAAAAGATTGTTGATTTATTTTCATTTATTGAACAATCAGGTTATACATGTCATATTGAATGGTTTACATCATTAAGTGTTCGCAGATTAAAAGAATTATACAAACAACTTGAAGATATTTGGAATTACAGAAGCCAATTAAATCATGAAATGAAATGTAATATTTGTCCTCCCAACGCTGATATATTTAAGACTCCTATGATTGAAGTAATGAATTATGGGTGTAAAGAAGATCTTCAAGAACTAATTATTCATGAAGTTATGAAATTTACTCAAGCAAGCACAGATTCTGATAGAAAATTAGGATTTATGTATTTCTTAATATCTTTCGGATATGTTTCACAACCATGTTATCATGCTCATATTGATTGGCTCGGATTTATGATGCAGAATTTTTAATTTTATCTTGTATTTTTTAATAAAAATTTGATTTAGTGTTAAACTACTTAAAACTTAATTAGATTAAGAGTAGTATAATAAGTGCGGTTAATTGAAATAAAAAAAAACTAAATAACAGATATAAAAATGCCTCCTACTAAGAATAAGAAGTCTACTGCTTCCAAGAAGCCAAAGAATACCAAGAAGGAATCTACCCCTTCTCCGGCTCCGGCTCCGGCTCCGGCTCCGGCTCCGGAACCGACTGTAACTCCTACCGAGGCTCCGGTCCAGGCCGAGGCTCCAGTAGTTTCCGATACTCCTTACCTTGAGGAGTTTACTGCTGTTGTAAGTGAGCTCGATAATGCTCTTACCACGATTAGAAACCTGAAGTCTCGTCTTCAGAAGCTCGAGAAGCAGGTTCACAAGGATCACAAGGCAACTGCCAAGAAGTTGCGTGGAAAGGGTCCGCGTAAGCCGCGTGATCCCAACGCTCCTAAGTCGGGCTTTGCTAAGGAAGGTCCCGTATCGGATGAGATGCGTAAGTTCCTTAGTCTAAAGAAGGATGAACTCATTTCGCGTACTGATGTCACGAAGCGCATCCATGATTACTGCAAGGAAAAGAATCTTCAGAATCCGGCCGATAAGCGTCATATTAAGGCTGATGCTCCTCTCCGTAAGCTTCTCAAGATGAGCAAGGATGATGATCTTACCTTCTTTAATCTCCAGAAGTTCATGAAGGTTCACTTTCCGAACAAGGAGGGTGTATACCCGACTGCTTAAAAATATTTGATGATGTAGTTTTAGATAGATATATATATAATGGGTGTAGTTTAGAGATATTTTTTTTTATAATATAATTTTTATAATATAATTTTTCAAAGTTTTAATTCTATGACAGACATTCTCATAGTATTATAAAATTTATCTGATTGTTTAACTTTTCTTTTTTTAATAGTATTTGTAGTAAGCAAAAACTCTTTACATTTATAAGTCTCTTTCAGATACGGATTTGTTCCACAGATTGTTAAGAATTCATTAAAATGATCAAAAATTTCAGCAACAACGATAAAATAAGCAGTTACATTTGTATCTGAATCTAAGTTCGCATATTTATTTTTTGTTTTTAATTTTTTAGCGATCATTCTTACTTTATTAGCTTGATACAATGAAAACTCTTTTTCTATAGCTAACATTGTACAAAAATGTTGATACATATCTGAAGCATTTACTAAATGAGATACTAAATAACAATTCAATATCTTTGCCCATATTTCAGTATAAGATTCATCAATTAGAATTGCTTTCGATTCTAAATTATATTTTTGACATAATTTATGAGTAATATCATCATCAGAATTAAGATGAGAAAATCTTAATGCGTGGATAAATTCATGAAATAAAACTTTGATCGCTTCCTCTTTTCTCCATACGCAGATTTCCGCTTCTGTATCTGTAAATGAACATGAACCCGAATTTACATTTTTTTTTGTGATATGTTTTTGATTTTTACGAATTAATTTTCTATCATTTAAAAGTGCTAAATGAATTGTAAATCGTTTTTTTTTATCAGTCAAAGCAAATAATAATGATAAAGCTTCTACTAATAATTTAGTATTTGGAAAAGGTTTCTCTCTATCTTCAAGATAAATATTTAATTCACATGTTATAGAATGATTATTTGAATTCGTTGTTGTCCAATTCAATGTCAGAGTATCTTTTTCTTCAGATAATTTTGAGGATAAAGTCTTCGCTAAAAAATAGGATTGAGGAAATAATTTTATTCCATGACGAACTTTAACAAATGAATTCGTATACGATTGTTGTTTTAATGAATTAAATAATGCTTTTAATTGTTGATTTTTGAGTAAAGATTTTATATCAGAATTACCTAAGAAAGATTTTATTAATTCATGGGATTCTTTGGTTAACATAATAATAATTATTAGATTTTTAATTAAAGATTTCTTTTAAGATTTCACGATAATTATTTTTATTTTGAATTGTTAAATCTATATTTTTATAAATATATAAATTACCTCGTTGATTATTTATATCTTTTAAACCGTATTTTGGAATTTGTAACGATGTATTAAATTCTTCAGTATTCTTAAGATTGATACAAAAATTATTTGGTAAATAAATTTCAAATCTATCTTCAAAATAATATTGATATAAATTTATCTTATGATTGTAATATAAATCACAACCATTTAAAGTGTATTGATTTGGTACAACCGTTTCAATATGAATATTGATAAAACTCCTTTCTGAATTATAGAGTTTGATTAAGTAATCACTGTGAGTAATAAATAAATGATACGTTGTTGAATTACAAATAACTATAATTTCTTTGCATATATTTTGATAGACATCGTTAAGATTTCTTTGAAGATAAAGAGTATAATTATCTATTAAATGGTTGGCATGAATATATTTTATATCAGAAAGAGATAATAAAGAATAAGATTGTACTTGTTTTTGAAATTTCTTTTTAAGATTCCATTTCATTTTTGTAGGTAAAGAATGAAATAATAATTTCATAAATTTAAATTCTGTAGATTCTGATAATTTTTGATAATAATTATCTAAAATTTCAAGTTCTATATCTGAAAAATGATGAATAAAATCTTCTCCGAAATTATCTTTTAATTTAAGTTTTAAATCATAGATATATCTCTTTTTTGGATTTGATAAAGTTGTATAAGCTTCTGATAAATATTTAAAATTTTCATCTGAAATATTTTTATTTTTATCCGGATGATATTGTTTTGCCATCCGATAATAATGTTTTTTGATTTCTTTCGTTGAACAACATTGATCAATATTTAAGATTTGATAATAATTCATCAAAATTATTTAAATTAATTTACAATTAATACAATTAGTTTAAATAATTTCTCCAAAAAAAAAATATTTTTTAATGTATAAAATAAATGGATTCTATTGGTTCTATTGTTACGAAAAATCGTAAACCGATTGAAATGTTGTTAGTTGCCTTAATTCTTGTTCACTTTGCCCCTACGGAAGTATTAGGTTCCCAGCTTGACGCGCAGATTAAATCTGTATTAGGCCCCGTCCTTAATCCATTGAATGCTATTATGGATTACGCTATAGTTCGTCTTTTCCTTTGGCTCGCCTTATTATGGGCTTGCTGCACTTCTAAGGACATGAACTTATTCTTCCTCGTTGTAGTCTATTTCGTTGTTTCAGGCAAGTAATTGATATATTTTGAAAAATAATGATTCAATGTGTATTAAAGAACGATACGATTGAATAAATTTGTGTTCTGATGTTGAGAATAATTGAATTAATTTTATTTTTTGTTGAAATGTAAATCTAGAATTATTCAATAAAAGAATAAGAAATTCAGTATAGAAATTATATAAATTATATTTTTGTATTTTGTATGATATATCTTTCATCCAAATTATGTCTTTTTTGATTAATTTATTTTTATTCAGGATCAATTCAAATTGATGAATGATAATTTCATAGGGTGTATTAAAATTATTGAATCCATAAAATTTAGAATAGATTTCTATATCAGATATATTATTTGTTTTATAAGATTTATCATAAATTGAGGATCTTATTTGATATGACTTATCAGGGACTATATCTCTTATTAATTTTCTCTTTTTAGAATGTGTTAGTCCAGGGAATCTTATACATAAACAGCGACTTTGAATAGGATTCATAATAGAACCAAATTTATGAGTAATAAGAATAAAAATAGTTGTTGATCTGTATTTTTCGATAATCACTCTTAATTTTTGTTGGATTGATTGTTTAATACAATTAAAATTTTTGAATATTATTATCCGATACGATTTTTCATAGTAATAATTTTTAGATTGAACTAATTCTAAAATTATATTAAAAAAATCTATACTAGTTTTATTTGATAATTCATTTAAATCAAAGATTGTATATAATAAATTTGTAATTCTAGTTATATCTTTTTCTTTAATGATTTTATTTAATTTTTCAGGGATAATATCATTTAATATTTTCATTAATTCATAATTTTTACCAACTTGTTTATCACCATAAAGAATTAAATTTGGACAATTATTGGATTGTAAAGCTCTCTCTATTATTATTGCGGGTTTAATAGTCATAATTAAGATGCCTTTTTATATAATGAGTAATCTACTAATAAAAGATATAAATACTATTTCTTTATCTAATATTTATATTTATGAATATCCGAATCATTATAAATTAAATTATTCCAAAAACAATATATCATTGAATGGTTTATCATTTTCATGTACAAGTGAAATTATTCAATTACCATCACAAAAATATTTTGTAAAATTAAAAGAAACAAAAGATATAAAATTTATTCAAGATTTAGATACTTATTTAAGTTCAAAATTAATAAATTTTTCAAAAATATTACAAGAACATGATAATACTTATGGTATTATTTTCCATGAAAATACCATTGTTTCTGAAAAATTCAAAGATCTTCCTACTAAATTATATTTAAACTTAAAATACATAAATAAAGGATATTATAATAATCCTATTCTTCATATTATTTATTAATGGAACAATTAAGATTAATCGCAAATCCTCATTTATTAGCAAATGAAAAACAAGTATCGAAAAAGAAAATAATTATTCCTAATAATTTTCAAGATAAATTACATCAATTAATTAATTCCGAATATAACGATATATATATACCCGAAAGTTTTACAATGAAAGTATTTACTTATATTCATTCTGAAATTAATAATATGATGATTGACCGAATAGTTGAAGATTGTATTGATAAATGTATTCAAGATGTTATTCGTCGTAATAAATTTGATTTTCTAATTCCATTTGATTAATTAATGAATGAACTAATAATGGATGTATTATCATTAATCAAGATTAAACTTGAAAAAGAGTTATTGAATGATTTATCTGAATATTATGAAACAATATCTGATAAAATAGATCGAGAGGAATATATTTCATTTATTGAGGAAAGAATTCAAGATAAACTATCAGAAAATGAATTCTTTAAAGATACAACGAATAAAAAAGTAATAGCGAAAGAGAATCAATGTTGCGCCCGTATTATGGGTCCTAGATATTCTGATTTAAGATGTACGATAATATCACAATCGGAGTCTGATTATTGTAAAAAACATTTGCGTAGAATTGATCAATATGGTTATTTAGCTTTTGGTAGATTTGATCAAGAAAGACCTATAATTAATGAAAAAGGTAATAAAATTCCATGGAGAGATTCATCATCAATAGAAGATATAGATACAATTATTCAATATCAACTTATGAATTTGAAAAAAATAATTCAATAATATATATATATGCTCTGTGGAATAAATCAAAAGACAGGGCGATGTATGAAAGTAGAGAATAAAAAAGATAGTTCTATTTTTTGTGAAATGAATAAAACGGTGAAACAAAAACGATGTCGTAGAAAAACTAAAAGAAAACCTAGAAAACCTAAGAGTAGCGATTCTAATAAAATAATTGATTTTAACTATCGTTGTCCGCCGGGTAAAATATACAATCCTAAGACAAAACGATGTGTTAATAAAACTGGATATATAGGTAAAAAAATAATGATAACAAGTCAAACTACTAAAATAGGTGGACCTATCTCGTTACATTATTATAAGATAAATGTAAATGATATTGAGAAAAAAATATTATTATTTGGTGATATACATACTCATTATAAACATCATAAACAATCAGATACGATTGAAATTACAACGTTATTGAAAAAAATTATAAGAAAGTCTTCTCATTGTATTGATTTTTATTCAGAAAATGCTCCTTATAATATTGATTTAAAAGCAAGAGGGAAAGCATTACAAAAATATTCAGATCCTTTAACTGCGATTCGTAGAGAATTTGGTGGGTGTCCAAAGCATAATTTATCGGGTTATGCGAAATGTGATTATGATAATTTAAGATATCATAATTGGGATTTACGATTTGAAACTCAGAATCAAGGTCCATGGAAATCAAATCCGTATGATGAATTATTATTTCGTTATAAAAATGCTTTTGATGATTTAAATAAGAAATTTTCCAAAGTATCTATTATAAAATTTTTATTAGGATTCTCCGTTTCAAATTTTAAATCTATAAATACATTTTTTGATACAACATTTCAATGGGCTATGAAACGAGAAAGCTTTAAGAAAATAGTTTCAACAAAAGATATATTAGATGAACGAAGAAAATTAATCCAAAAAGAATATCAAAAATGTATGAAATCAGTTCATTTTCCTAAAGATTTCTTAACGACTTTTATATCAACATATAAATCATTAAAAGATACTGATTACACATTGATATTTACAGATTTTTATATGTTATGTCGTATGTTTATGAAATTTGATTCATCTTCTAAGAAAAAAACTCCTAAACGATGTCCTGTCCAAGGTAAATCTAATTATCAAACTTCTCAATATTTAATTGTTTATGCTGGAGATATGCATATTCAAAATATTATTGTATTTCTTGAAAGGATGTTTCAGTGTAAACCTGTGTATACAACTCGCTTTTCTAAATCGAGTAATCTTGAAAATAAAATAATCTCTTTACAAAGTATCAAGGATAGTAAAGGTAGAAAATTAAAAGATATTACTGCTATTGATGATTTATTCACTGATTTTTATTAAATACTATAATGTATATATATATATTATTAATGTCTAATTCACCTGAATATTTTTGTCGTCATCCTGATTGTGAGGGTACAATGATTGGATCATTCAGAACAATGTTCCAAAGGAATGTTCATCAAATATAATCTAATTATTAAAGAAATAAATTTAAAAAGAAATAGTATATTCTTTACTAAATGATAGTACGGAATATTTTATCTCATTCTTTGAAAAGAAGGTTGATTCATACTAATTCGTGTTTGAATCAATCTCCTACTATTTTTTATAATTTATCTTATTCAGAATTATTTACTCATGAATCAATGAATAATGAAGGTGAAATTATGAAATTAAATAATGATGAAATATATTCTATTGATACTGGGAAATTTACAGGGAGATCACCTAAAGATAAATGGATTGTTAAGAATATAAATTCAGAATCAGAAAAGAATATTTGGTGGGGTGATGTGAATCAACCTCTTTCATCTGAAATTTTTGATACTTTGTATGAAAAAGCAAAACATCATTTTGATTCATTAGATAATTATTATGTTTATGATGGATATTGTGGTTCCAATCCTAAAAGTCAAAAAAAAGTAAGATTTATTCATGAATTAGCGTGGCAACAACATTTCGTTAAAAATATGTTTATTGAATCTGAGAAACAAACGACTATAGAAAATTTTAATCCTGATTTTACAATTATGAATGCTTGTTCAATAATCAATGAGGAATGGAAACAACATAATTTAAATTCAGAAGTAGCAATTGCATTTAATATTGAGAAGAAACTTGGAATTATACTTGGTACATGGTATGGTGGTGAAAATAAAAAGGGTATGTTTAGTTTAATGAATTATTGGTTACCCTTAAATAATATTATGTCAATGCATTGTTCAGCTAATATTGGTGAGGATGGAGATACAGCATTATTTTTCGGATTAAGTGGTACAGGGAAAACAACATTATCAGTTGATTCAAAGAGACAATTAATTGGAGATGATGAACACGGGTGGGATGATGATGGTATATTTAATTTAGAAGGTGGATGTTATGCGAAAACAATAAATTTATCTGAAAAGAATGAACCATTTATTTACAAAGCGATTCGTAAGAATGCATTATTAGAAAATGTTTCTCAAGAAAATCAAGTTCCTGATTTTTATAATACATCAAAAACTGAAAATGGAAGGGTAAGTTATCCTATTGATCATATTGATACTTATTATCAACCTCAAATAGGAGATCATCCTAAAAATATAATATTTTTAACATGTGATGCGTTCGGTGTATTACCCCCGCTTTCAAAATTAAATTCAGGTCAAGCGATGTATTATTTTCTAAATGGATATACAGCAAAAGTAGCAGGGACAGAACGAGGTATAAATGGAGTTGAAGCAACTTTTTCATCTTGTTTTGGAGAAGCTTTTTTAACTTTACATCCTTTACACTATGCTGAATTATTCCAAAAGAAGATAGATAAACATCAGTCTAATATATATTTAGTAAATACTGGGTGGACACGTGGTTCTTATGGTAATGGTACTCGTATTAGTATTCAAGATACTCGCAATTGTATTCATTCTATTTTTTCAGGTGAAATTGAATCTACTGAATTAAAGGAAGATAAAATATTTGGATTGAAATTTCCGGTAGAATTATCTACTGTATCGAAAGAAATATGTAATCCTATTGAAACATGGGACAATAAAGAAGAATATTATAAAACATCATTGAAATTAGCTGAAATGTTTCATGAGAATTATAAAAAATATATCAGTCCAAATTTTACTGATTATAGTCAATATGGACCTAAAATATGGAAAGGTGGTTGGACTAGATAAAATTATGAATAAAAGATATCTAAATCACACCACAGGGATAAATTACTATTTTTAGTTAATAAAATATTATAGATAGATGATTTATTAATTTTACTTTTTTCAGCGATATATAATGCGACGATGAAAGGAGAAATACTTTTTCCATCGTAGCAACATATTAAGATATTATGATCATTCATATTATCATCAATGAATTGAATAATTTTTTGTTTATTTTGTTTTAATAGATGAATATCAGTATCACTATTAGGAGTTGATGAGAAAGGTAATCTTATTTTTTGGATCGAATCTAAGTTCGGAAAATCAAATAATTGAGTACAATTAAGAATAATAGTTATATCATTATCTTTCATAAAATTAGTTGAATTTAATACATCTGAATCACCAATCCAAACTCCAGATAATAATTCACAAGTGAACATAAATTTGATTTTATAAAATAATTAAATAAAATTACTTAAACATAAATTTAATTAATTGTAACGATTTATGGATTCTAATTTTGATAATTATTTTGATGAATTAGATAATTTAGACAATGATAAAAAACAAGAAACAAAATGTTGTGATGACCAAGGTAATTATATGATTGATGAAGGTATAATTACATGTCGTAAATGTAATAATACTATTAGTAATATTATAGATTCTCCTGAATGGAGATTTTATGGCGACAATGGTAAAAACCCTACTAGATGTGGTATGCCCGTAAATGTATTATTACCCGGATCATCTTTGGGCACAACTATTTCTGGGCATAATAGTAGTATTGCAATGAATAAAATAAATATGTATCAAAAATGGAATTCAATGCCTTATAAGGAGCGAAGTCTTTATAAGGTATTTACTGAAATTGAAAATAAATGTGATCAAAATAATTTGCCGAAAATTATTAGTACAACTTCTAAATCTTTGTATCGTGTAATATCAGAAACTAAAATATCACGAGGTTCCAATCGTAAAGGGATAATCGCCGCAAGTGTTTACTATGCGTGTAAAGAATGTTCAGTTCCACGATCTACAAAAGAATTAGCTCATATCTTTGATATTGATTCTAAAGTAATGACAAAAGGATGTAAGAATTTTACTGAAATTATGCGGATGAGTACTTATGATAAATCAAGAGTTCAATCTCATAAAAGTATAAGATTAGATGATTTTATTGAACGTTTTAGTCATAAATTATCCTTAGATAAAGATGATATCTGTCATATCTTAAGAATATCAAATTTATGTCAAGAAATGGGTATTAATAATGATAATACTCCACCTGCTATGGCTTCTGGATGTATATATTTATATATAACTCGTATGAAAATGAAAATCTCAAAAAAGGAAATTTCCGATATTTGTAAAATATCAGAAGTCACGATTAATAAGTGTTATAAGAAATTAGAAAATATTCCTGAAATCACAGAATGTTGTCAACATTTTACAATAGATAAGTCTTAACAATATAAAATATAACACCAATGAATAAAGCTTTAATAAAGACTGCTTGCATATTTAAAGAACCACCTTCTGTAACAAACATGGATTGAGATTTAAATAGATTATCAACCTGTTCGATATTAAAAATAACACACAATAAGATTACAGTCATAATATTTTTTGCTTCATTCTTAATATTTTCAAGAATTGTATTTTCACCCTCTCCTTGAATAATATTTTGTTTTTGTTGATTCATCTGCTGCTGAGCCATTTGTTGCTGTTGTGCCATTTGTTGTTGGGCCATCTGCTGTTGTCTCATTGCCATTTGCTGTTGTTGCATCATTTTAATTTGTTCAGGTGAAGGTTGTCCCTGTTGTGGACCTCCTTGTCCTCCTTGTGGGCCAGTCCCTGGGCCAGGTCCTCCTTGTGGGCCCGGTCCTGAACCAGGTCCTCCTTGTGGGCCCGCCCCCCCTTGTCTAGGAGCTCCTGTATTATTAATATCATTAAGAATAGAATCTACAAGACGAGAATCTTCTTCGCTAATACCACCTGATAAATTTCCAATAGAGGTTTCCTGTGACATTTATTTTTATACTTCTTAAAATAATATTATGTATAAGATTAAACGTATTTAACTTTGTATAATATGAAAATCGTTACAATATTCAAAAGCTTGATGAACAATTAATATTCCTAAAAGTATTGATATAATATATTTTAAGTTCATTTATTATTTATTTTATTTATTATTTATTTTATTTTTTATTTTATTTTTTTTGTTGAATAGTATTATAATGAATCGTTTATTATTATTTTCAATAGTATTAGTTTTATTTATTTTTTATGGAGGGAAGAACGTTCCTAAAGTCATGAAAGATAATAAAGAAATATTATTAGGTGTTGTTGGTGGTTTGGTATTATGTTCTTTCTTAGGAATGAATTTAGAAGGGGTGCAGACTGGGTCAGGGGGGGAGCCGGAAACTCTCGACTGCGAAAAATGTATTGTTCGCGCCCTGAGGGAACCGCAAGGAAGTGTAATGGGTATATTCCGATGTATTATGGGGGATCCGGAATCACAAACACCACCATCATGTTCTATAGACGACGATGCTCTGAAAAACTGCAGGTGCGATGGGTCGGTAGGGTGCCCAGCTGTGACCACGGAAACCCCTAATCCTTCACAGGATGCTTGCGAACAAGCGGAAGAAATGGCCAGAGAAGCCTCCGCTGGCGACACCGTAGCGCCTGCCGGCGGACAAACATGTCAGGGTTGTGTCGAGCCTTACGTACTCGCCAATAACGCCACCTTTGAATCCGTGGGGGCGGGAAAACGGGTATGTATCGCGAGCGGAGCGTGCAAAGATGAAGCAGAGGCAGAGGGGGCCATCTTCGAACCGGCAGCCGACAGGTTCGGCGATGACTGGGAGAGATTCGGCTATCAGATGTTCATGCGCCCACCGGCTCCACCTGGGTATCATAATCGAGAGACCATCCCCTCTTCGGTGGCTGGATCAATATTTTACCCTATATCCCCGGATGAAGAGGGAGTGGGTGGCACTGACAGCTGTCGGCCACACAATGAAGGCAATATTTGCGCTGACAAAAATAGACAGATGAATGATCTTGAGTGGGAGCAATATCGATTCAATCCAGCATTTTGGTTCGTCGACGGCATTGATGCGGACGAATGCTACTACTCGGTTGAGGACGTGTACGATGAAGGGGATCAGCGGGGCCAGCCCAAGGGACCGGACGGCGAGCCAGCAGACCCCCCTTGCACCGATGATGATCTCCCGCCAGATTCCCACAGCCGAACAAGGGCGTGTGGAGAAGGATTATTTAGACCCAAACCTTATTGCCCTGACTAAGCACCCCCCCGCCCTCAGAGAGGCGGCCATTAATTCAATATCTTAAGTTAATTTCCTTTCAATAATAATATTTTCTTCAAGTGTGATGTATTTATAAGCAATTACAATACACATTGTTGTAAAAAGAACTTTAAAATCAATATAATCTTCAATATCCATTTATTATAGATGGTTAAAAAAATCTGGATCAGTTGGCATCGGAATATCAGTTTGAATAAATCTTGTCATATCAAATAATTCATTTTTTGTGTATCCAAACGGTTGAATTGTTTGATAAGATTCTTGAACCTTAGGATAATTTTGGGCATGCATAAGCGGACAATTTTTTTCTGAACCTTCATATGATAAATCTAAATGATTAATATATCCTTCTTTATTCATACAAACTAAAAACAATAAAATTATAAGTATTAATAAATAAATATTCATCTATAATAACTTAGATTAAAATTATTAATTTTGATTATTATCTTATATATGAGATCCAATATATTTTATATTTATAAACTATAATGAATGAATATTTAATGGTTATTCTTTTTATATTTTTTGTAATGTTTATTTGCTATTTGAATAGACCATATTTTATTGATAAATCAAATATTAATGGTCTTGGTTTATATTCGAATAGAAATTATAAAAAGAATGATGTAATTATTGAAGATTTATTCGCTTACAATACTAAAAGGAATGTTATAAAATATCTTAGTAATAAAGAATTTAATGATTATATCTTGAATGAAGGAAAATATATTAATCATTGTACTACAAAATATAATACAGATTTAATAACTAATGATAATATTTATTTTAAATTAATAGCTATTGAAGATATTCCAAAAAATAAAGAAATAGTCGCTAATTATGATAAAATAAATAATAAATTTCCATTTATTGATAATTCAAAAGAATATTACAAAAAATGTTAAATTTGATTAATATCACTTAAATATTACATTAATAATAATAATTAGTGTTATGGTTAAAACTACATTATCAAGGAATGGTTACAAAATAAAAAAAAATGAATTATCAATTAAAGAATTAAAAGAAATCAAAAAAGATTTAACAGTAAATCCTTATGTTGTAGGTGATTTTGGGAATGGAAATGAAAAAAGATTTTCATTATACATGGAATCACCTAATTCATTATATATTCCTCGTTTTTATGCTTATGAAAGATTTTCATCTCCAACAGTTAATAAACTAGATGAAGGTGAATCAATTCATATAAACTTTAAGGGTAGTTTAAGAAAAGAACAAGAACCAATTATAAAATTATATCAAGAAGCATGTAATGAAAAGGGCGGTGGATTAATATCATTAAAATGTGGGGGAGGGAAAACAGTTTTAGCTCTTTATATTATTGCATTGTTACAAAAGAAAACAATTGTTGTTGTTCATAAAGACTTCTTAATGACTCAATGGAGAGATAGAATTCAACAATTTTTACCTGAAGCAAGAATAGGAAAAATACAACAATCAACAATTGATATTGAAAATAAAGATATCGTTTTAGCAATGGTTCAAAGTTTATCACAAAAAGAATATGATCCGGAAGTATTTTCATCCTTCGGTCTAGCAGTCTTTGATGAATGTCATCATCTTGGGGCTGAAGTATTCTCTAAATCGATGGCTAAAGTTGCTTCAAAATATATGCTCGGATTAAGTGCGACACCAGATAGAAAAGATGGATTAAGAAAAGTATTTGAATGGTTTATAGGTCCTATGGTTTATTCTTCGAAGAAAGATAAAAATAATGATTATATTGAAACTCGTATTTATGAATATTATGATGAAGATCCGATTTATTCAAAATTAAGTTTAGGGAGAAATAGAAAACCATGTATGCCAATAATGATTAATAATATATGTAATCATATTCCAAGAAATATATTCATTAATAATATTATAAAATCTGAATATGAAACAGGAAGGAAAATATTAGTCTTAGGTGATCGTCGTGAATATTTAAATAGAACTCAACAATGGATTTCAGAAAATATTAAAGAAGGGATTGCTGGACAATATGTAGGCGGATTAAAACCATCGGAACTTAGAGATTCACAAGAAAAAGATATTATTTTAGGAACATTTTCTATGGCCTCAGAAGGGATGGATATTCCAAAATTAAATACTATTATTTTAGCTTCACCTAAATCTGATGTTGTTCAATCTGTAGGACGAATCTTAAGAGAAAAAGCAGATGTTAGAAAATTTCATCCTTTAGTAATTGATTTTAAAGATACTCATCCAAATCTAAATGTATTTAATAGACAGTGTGAAAAGAGATTAACATTTTACAAAAAAAATAATTATGAAATTCATCTTTATAAATGGGATGGATCAAAAGAAAAAATAGAAAAGCGACAAAAGAAAAAGAAAGAAGTCCATGAAATTAAAGAATGTCTTATCAATGATGATTAAAATTTGAAAAATAGTTATTGTGTATCTTAAAATAAAATACTTTAAAGATGTGGACGAGGACGATCCAACTCATTGCAAATCAACTTTGCCACCCCCTGTTAATTAAAGATTATGACGTGGCTTACAAAGTCGCTGAGAATTACTTAACTATGAGAATAGAAGATTCAACTGAAGAATGTAGACAATATCATTTTGATCGGTT
>MDTE01103129.1_pt1 | contig 23517 bp, 29 predicted proteins | sample 811231 | NCBI WGS metagenome assembly MDTE01 (sample SAMN05326651, study PRJNA326480) | marine metagenome | isolation source: seawater | place: Indian Ocean: Red Sea | collected 2010 | reverse complement strand
TTGGTCGCCTATCAAACTGCCTTTTTAAAAGCCAATTATCCAGTTGAATATTTATCCGCTTTACTGACAAGTGTTAAGTCAAATTTAGACAAAGCAGCCGTTTATTTAAACGAATGTCGTCTTTTAGGAATAGAAGTGACTGTCCCTGATATTAATTTAGCGCACAGCTCTTTTACACCAATCCCAGATTTAACGGAAGGTGAAAATACGGGAAAGATAGTTTTTGGTCTTTCAGCAATTCGTAATGTGGGTGATGGATTAGTCGATTTGATAGTAGAAGAACGCGACAGAGGTGGGCCCTTTGAAGACTTCAATGATTTCTTGGAGCGATGTGACACTTCCGTACTTAATAAACGGACAGTTGAGTCACTTATTAAAGCAGGTGCATTTGATGCTTTCGATCACCCAAGACAAGGAATGTTGGAGGTTCATGAAGAACTTATAGGACTGACAGTCTCTCGGCGACGCGAACACGATATGGGTGTTTTATCATTATTCGGTGAGGCAGAAGGCGGACCAGTTTTTGATGAACGTCCCGAGATACCAGACGTGGAATTTGAAAAATCACAGAAGCTAACTTTTGAAAAAGAAATGTTGGGTCTGTATGTGTCTGATCACCCCTTGAAGGGTTATGAAAACGCATTAGCGCGTAAGACTGACTCACGGATCATTGAGCTCCGCGAATTTGAAGATGGATCTTTTTTCACTGCCGGTGGGGTAGTTACTAATCTTTCAAAACGTTGGACACGCAGAGGCGATCTGATGGCAACATTTGATCTTGAAGATTTGAGTTCATCGATAGAAGTGATGGTTTTCCCGAAAGCTATGACCGAACATGGGCACAAATTACTTGATGATTCTTTACTTCTAGTTAAAGGACGACTTGATTCGCGCGAAGACACACCTAAGTTGATTTGCTCTGATTTGGAAACTTTTGAAGTTTCAAATGGCGACTTGAGGCAAGCGATTCAAGTAGACCTACCGTTAGAAAAAGTAGATGAGCCAACAATTTCTGAAATCAAAAAGCTTCTAAATGATTATCCAGGTGATGTAGAAGTTTTCTTCCGTTTAGGCGAGCGTCAGTTGCTTCGCTTGTCCGATGATTTTGCTGTGGATCCAAGCAATGGCCTCATAGCAGAATTGCGCATTTTACTGGGAGTTGATTCAGTTTCTTTCATTTGACTCCTAAGACTTGAAAGAAGTGATTATAAGGGGTTGGGATACAGCCGTGCATCCGGCAGGATGGAAGTCCTGCTGATAGAGAGATTTTTCAGCAGGTTTACTTGTTTTAGGACAATATTTATGGAAACGGGGGCTGGGTTTCGGTGACTATAGAGGTCGAAACAAAAGATTGCAGCATGCTGGGTGATGCTGAACTTGAAGAAATGACTGAACTTTGTGCAGATGGACCGAATCCATTTGGAATTGGTTTGATATCAAAACAAACAGAAGAATGGGTTCTCTGTACAACTGCACGGGAAAATGGGCGTTTAAAAGGTTTTTCTTTTTTTACTTTGGAAAGAATTGGCGGCACACCAAGTGTAATAATTGGTCTTTCGTCAATAGCTAGAACTAGTAAAAGAGACACTGTATTAAAAGCGATAGTCACAGAACATCTCAGACGTGCTGTTCTAGCTTTTCCTGATGAAGATGTTGTTATGGGTGCCAGATTGAATGATCCTTCTGGTTTTGAAGCCTTTAAGTCTTTGACAGGAGTTGCTCCTGCACCTAGCGGTAAGGAAACCGGGGAAGATCGCGCTTGGGGTAAAAGACTTGTAAAGCGATACGGGATGTCGTCACTTTCTTATGATGAACATAAATTCGTTGCAAAAGGCTCTGAAGAAACTGCTTGCGTGATAGATCACACCAGTCTTAAGCCTGAAAAATTCAATCCTGATGTAGTCGCGTTTTTCAAACCCTTAAATATAAAACGCGGAGACGTTTTAATTGCATATGGTTGGGCAATGGCTGAAGATCTCGAAAAATTGGTCTGACATTTCAAAAAATTCAGTTGCCGAGATTCTGAATCAAAGAAGAGCTTGTCGCTCTTTTCTTAATAAAAGGCCCCCCGAAGGTCTAATCCTTGAATTGGTTGATAAGGCTCGCCGAACACCAACAGCGGGTAACTCACAAGGAGTCGAGTTTCTTATCCTTCAGGAAGAAGATGAAGTGGAAGATTTTTGGAGTACTTCCTTGGGTGAAAAAGATAAAAAGAGCTTTTCATTCCCAGGTTTATTAGAAGCACCGGTGCTTGTTGTTCCATTTGGCGTTCCCGCCTTGTACATCGATCGTTACAGGGAAAGGGATAAGAACTATACGACACTTGGTAGAGGAGAGGAAGAATGGAAAGTGCCGTACTGGTTGACAGACGCCGCATTTGCAACAATGGCTCTCCAGTTATTGGCAATTGAAAACAATATGGAAAGTTGTTTTGTTGGACTGTTTGATAGGGAAGAACGAATAAAAGAGAAGTTTGAAGTGCCAAAAACACACGAGGCACTAGGTGTTTTAATTTTGGGATATCCCGATCGTCAGAACCAAGTCGAAGGAGCCTCTCAAAAACGTAAAAGAAGACCTCTAAAAGAAGTTGCACATCAAGGAAGATGGAATTCTTAGTGATGAAAAAACTTGTTTATCCTAGGTATGATCTATTAGCTGGTCACATAACGTAAGGGGTTGGTGATTTTCAATGAGTGAACTGGTTCCTATTGTTGATTATTTGGTACTGACTGATTCCCCATATTTGGAAGCAAATCAGTGCAGTGAATGCTCCGCTAGATTTTTTGACCGAAGAAACGCTTGTGCGGCCTGCGGAGGTACTTCATTTACAAGAACAGCTATCTCGAATCAGGCTGTTTTAACGTCTTTTAGCATTGTTCATCGAGCTGCTCCATCGGTTCCGGTTCCGTTTGTTTCAGCAATAGTAAAAACGGATGATGGAACTTCGGTCCGCTCCAATGTAGTTGGTTTAGATGACCCGATGGACGCGGAACTTGGGATGAAGTTGGTTTTAACAACCTATTCATGTGGTGTTGATGATGACGGCAAAGAGTGCATAGCGTTCGGTTACGAACCTGCATAGAAACAGAAGAGAGGAAAATACTATGAGTGACTCAATTTGGATAATTGGTGCAAACATGACAAAGTTCGCTCGTTATGAAGATGAGGATGCAGTTGACTTAGCGTCGAAAGCGAGTTTGGAAGCAATGTCAGATGCAGGAGTTTCAATCCATGATATGGATGTATTAGCTGCCGGAACCCTTTTTCAAGCAAGTACAAGTATGGGGCAGCGTATTCAAAAACAAATTGGTCAAACCGGAATACCCGCCTACAACGTTTCAAATGCTTGCGCAACAGGTGCTACAGCGGTTCGAACTGTATACCTTTCGATAAAAGCCGGTGAAGCTGAGATGGGAATCGCGATTGGTGTTGAGCAGATGGGAAAGATGGGTCTGTTGTCAGGTGCTACGAAACAAGAACGAAATACTTTTGAACCTTCAGGGCGATATGGAGCGGTTATGGGCGTTGATGGATTTCTCGGAACAGAAACCATGCCAGGCGTATTTGCTCAAGCTGGCATGCAATACGCCTATGAAAATGAAGGTGTGGGTTTTGAACAATTTGCGAGAGTCGCCTACAAAAACCATCAACATTCAACATTAAATCCATTAGCACAGTATCAAAAAGAGTTCTCGCTTGAAGAGGTAATGTCAGCTCCAGTTCAGAGTTACCCAAACACTCTTTTGATGTGTTGCCCCACGGGAGATGGTGCAGCAGCTGTAGTTTTAGTTTCAGAGAAGAAGTTGCGTACTCTACCTTTAGAAACACAAAGACGAGCCGTAAAGATATCTGCTTCTGTTTTGACCTCTGACCCTTATGTGGAAAGTGGTCAAGTCCAACCAGATGTGAATACTCTTACTCGAAATGCAGCTAACCAGGCTTATGAAATGGCAGGTTTAGGCCCAGAAGATTTAGATTTAGTAGAACTGCATGATTGTTTTGCAACAGCTGAATTGATCCACTATGACAATCTGGGCTTATGTGAACCTGGTGGTGCAGGAGACTTTATTGACTCAGGAAAACCCTTTAGAGATGGAGGAATGCCAGTAAATGTTTCTGGAGGATTAATTTCAAAGGGACACCCCATAGGTGCTACTGGTGTTGCAAACATTTATGAAGTTGCCACCCACCTAAGAGGAGAAGCGGGTGACAGGCAAATCGAAGGAGCAAAAGTTGGATTGGCACATGTGATAGGACTTGGTTCTTCTTGTGGGATTCATATTTTGGAAAAAGCTTCTTAAAAATCTGTAGAAACTAAAATGGATAATAAGTGGGTTAAAGGTGCTCGGCCTAAGACTTTACCGGCTGCAATTGTGCCCGTTGCGTTGGGAACAGCTGCTGCTCAAGTGGAGAATTTTTCTACTCTTCCAGCAGTATTAGCGCTGCTTGTTGCTTTGACCCTGCAAGTTGGCGTCAACTATGCAAATGATTACTCAGATGGAATCAGAGGAAATGACGGTTCTTCTAGGGTTGGACCTACACGTCTAGTGGGGAGCGGACTTGCTTCTGCCTCTCAGGTGCTTCGTGCATCAATCATTATGTTTACTTTCTCTGCGGCATCAGGATTGTGGCTTGCTTTGATTTCCTCACTTTGGCTATTACCGATCGGTGTTCTTTCTATACTTGGAGCCTGGTTTTATACCGGAGGTTCGAGCCCTTATGGGTACAGGGCACTAGGTGAAGCGTCCGTTTTCCTTTTCTTCGGATTAATTGCCACAAATGGAAGTTTTTTTGTTCAAGTGGAAAAAATTTCATTACTTTCTTTTATCTTGAGTTGTGTTGCCGGATTGCTATCTTGTGGATTACTGACTGTCAATAATTTGCGCGACCGCGAAAATGATAGTGGAGTTGGGAAACGCACTCTCAGTGTTGTGCTGGGTGAGGAAGTAAGCAAAAAACTTTTCACAACTGCAATTTTTGTAAGTTTCCTGTTAGCTATCTCAGTTTCTTTTTGGAGCGCATATGCGTTAATTGTTTTACTTGCTATTCCTCTGGGCTACAAGATGGTTGGAACAGTTAAAGGTGCCCACGATGTTGCAAGTTGGGGCTTAGCGTTACGACAGATGAGCCTCCTGCAAATTGTGTTGGGTGCTTTATTGGTTATCAGTCTTGTAATAAACAGCTAGTTTTGTTTTTGAGCAATTAGGAGCTGTGCGATTCCGCCTGTCAGTCTTATTTTTTGCACCTCTGAAAAGCCTGAATTTTTTAACAGCTTGTGAAGTTCATTTTCAGATGGAAGATATACAACCGAGCGGGGTAAATATCGATAAGCCTCTTTATCAGAAAATATTTTTCCGATAAATGGCACTATTTTGCTGAAGTAGAAAGAATGACCTATACGCATGAGCTTATTTTCTGGTTGGTCGACTTCCAGGATTGCTAGTTGAGACCCGGGTTTCAGAACCCTTGAAATTTCACTTAGAAATGGTTTTATATCAACGAAATTTCTGAGTGCAAAACCACACGTCGCTCCATCCAAGGAAGAGTTCTTTAATGGGATTTTCAGAGCATCAGCGTTAATTAACGGTGCGATTGAATTAAAAGAAATAAGCATCCCGCGCGAGAAATCAAGTCCGATTGGCTCCGCGCCAGCCTTTTGCAAAGCACGACATAGGTCACCTGTTCCACAAGCGACGTCGAGAATTATGCTTCCTGAAGCTGGTTTTAGTTGCTTAATGGTTTCTTTTCGCCAAACGACATCCAATCTAAAAGTTATCAGACGATTCAAAAAGTCGTATTTAGGAGCAATCCGATCAAACATTTTCTTTACCGTCATTTCTTTTTCGGAAAGTTTGGGTAGGGGATCCTGTCGTCTATTTTGTCTCATTTAATTGAACCAGATTTTCTGATACTCGCGGCTAAGAGGATGAATGAGAAGAGCTAAGAGAGCGACAGGAAATATTAGTGAAAATATCATTTCTACCCCACCTATTTGGGAAGCGATACGCAACAATACAGAACTGATCGAAGTCACTACACCCAGTTTCCAGGCGATTTTTTTGTCATTGGCTATTCCGTATCCAGCTAAGAGCATACCTATTCCGATCAATGCAAAAAATGTGCCCCTAGCTATATTGAAGACACCCTCCATATAAAGTAGAACGTTTCCCAAAACAAGCGTTTGAGTTTGATATCTGTTTATCCAGCGTCGAGATTGCAACATTTGTCCTTTGGTTATGAATTCACTAAATAGACATTTCGTAGACTATTCTTTAGAAGAAACATCTTTGCGTATTATTCGTTGAAAGCATCTATTGGTTGACGAATGTTGAAAACCAATAGAATCATAGATTTTCAAAGCAGGAAAATTATCTGATTCAACATATAAAAATACTTCGCGAATCTTTTGGGTTGACAGCCACTCCAAGCCGGACAAGGCTAGTTCACGTCCCACGCCGTCACCTTGGAAAACAGGGTCAACAGCTATTACAAATATTTCACCTCGTAACTGTTTGGATTTCTTACAGCAGGAGCAATGCTCCCCATGAAGTTTCATCCAACAGAACCCTTTAACAATTTGGTTATCCTCCAAAATTCTGAACCCATCATCAATGTGCCAGGCTTCTGATTGTGTTGAACTCAAGCGATCCTCTGTCATGTCGCGTTGTTCAGGGTGCCAATCAAAAGCAGAATTATTGATTCGAATAACCTCGTTAACATCGGCGGAAGTGAATTCACGTGTCCTTATTTGAGAGGGAATAGCTGGAAGAGCACGCGACAAAATTTTTAAATCACGAAAGGGTACATAACCAGCAGAAATAGGTACAGAGTCGAGCTCATCGTTTGCATTTTCTACCCAATACTCTATATTTCCACCACCAGATATTGAGACAGTTTGAGCTGCGGCTTCCAACATTCGCTGGGAGCGTTCTCTGCTGCTTTCAGCAACATTTATCTCGAGAAGCCAAGTATTAATTTGTGTTTCGGTTTCTCCGACGTTCTTTTTTGTCAAGGTTGCAGTGTCTGTTCCGTCAGAAACAAGTAGTTGTTCCATTAAACAGAATGCTACTGGAGAGAATGAAAGACGCTACGGTTTGGGTATGGGGACACCAAGATCGCCTAAAGGGAGGGCACGTGAGACGAATAAGAGACTGGGATTTGAGTACCCAGACGCTAAATGCGAATTAGATCACAAGAACCCATTTGAACTATTAGCTGCAACTATTTTGTCCGCGCAATGCACTGATAAGAGAGTGAATATGGTTACCCCAAACCTTTTTCGTGAATATCCTGATGCAGAATCTTTGTCAGAAGCTAGTGAGGTGAGAGTTCAGGAGCTTGTTAGATCAACAGGTTTCTACGTAAACAAAACTAAAAGCCTTTTAGGAATGGCGCAAGCTTTAGTTGATAATCACAACGGTTCAGTACCATCTTCAATGAAAGAACTAACTGCATTGCCTGGTGTCGGTAGGAAAACAGCAAACGTAGTAAGAAGTGTTGCTTTGGACCTTCCTGGTCTCCCAGTAGACACACATGTTGGACGCCTTTCGCGACGTATTGGAATTACCGAAGAAAAAGACCCAGTAAAAGTAGAAATGGAACTCAATCCAATGGTTGCTGCTTCTGAACGAGGATTGTTTAGCTTGAGATTGATACTTCACGGTAGAAGAGTCTGCTCTAGCAGGAAACCAGTTTGTGAAGATTGTGTTTTAAATGATTTTTGCGCGAGTTCAGAAATTTGAAAATGTTCAATTTGGTAAAAAATTTTCAAAAAGTGTAATTTTGTTTATCCGGGTACCGCAACCCGGTTTGGCGAGAATCGGGTTCCCGCCACCCGCCTCGCTCGCTCGGCGCCCTTATGGGGCGCTGAGCTTTTTATAGGTCTTTTGAAAGATGCTCTAACTCACGCAGGGCACCGCGTAGATGCCTTTCTGTTTCAAGTAGGTTTCTTTGAGACCCATCGATTTCATTAGAACTTGTTGACTTATCGTTTATTTCAATTAATGAATCGAGTAAATACTGAAGTTGGGTTTTTAGTGAAGATAACTCTGCTTTTGAAATTATTTGCACGATCAATTTTGCTTCAGTAATGAAAAATTAACAACACTATAATTCGTTACAAACGAGTACTCCTTAGGAGATAGCGTGGTGTAATGCTTAAGCGAATTGATTTACGAGGTAAAAGTTTAGATTTGGCAGCCTTTTTACCTTCCTCTGCGGAAACTCAAAATTTGCCGATCGATCAAGTAAGAGCAATTATTGATCAAGTCAGAACTGGAGGAGATGAAGCTTTACGCGACCTTACTCAAAAGTATGATGGTACTAATCTAGAAGAGCTTGAAGTCAACCAAGAACAAATAACAGATGCATACAATTCAGTTTCGTCAGGCTTCAGAGAAGCGATCGCATCTTCAGCAGAAGCAATAATCAAATATCAAGAAACTCAGCTGAGTGGCCATAAGGCTTTGGAAGACAGAGGATTGTCTGTTGAGACATTTAAGAAACCAGTTCAGAGTGCCGGATGTTATGTTCCGGGAGGTTTAGCAGCCTATCCTTCAACATTGCTAATGACGGCATTAGTCGCACGAGTGGCAGGTGTCGAAAGGGTTGTAGTAACCGTGCCACCTTCGGGAAAAGAAGGAGTCTCGATCGAAACTTTAGCTGCTGCCCATATTGCAAAAGTAGACGCCGTGTATCAGATAGGAGGAGCTCAAGCAATTGCTGCACTGGCTTATGGAACCGAAACAATCAATCCAGTCGATGTAATTGTTGGTCCTGGAAATATTTATGTATCTTTGGCGAAACAAGAAGTTTCAGGAAAAGTTGGTGTACCAGCGTCTTTTGCCGGCCCATCGGAAATAATGGTAGTAGCTGATTCGACGGCAAAAGCCCGATTTGTTGCAGTCGATCTTGCCGTTCAAGCTGAACACGGCCCAGGTGGAAAATCATGGCTTCTCACAACAGATGAGAACATAGCTCGTGAAGTTGAAAATGAATTAGAAAATTTGATTAAGAACTCCGGCCGAAGTGAAAGCATCAAAGCGACTTTTGAAAGTGGAGGTTATTGCGTATTGCTTGACAATTTAGAAAGCGCTATTGAAATTGTCGATACAATCGCACCGGAACACCTACAGATAATGACCGAAAAAGCAGACGACATAGCAAGAAAAATTTCAAACGCTGGGGCAATATTTTGCGGTGATTGGTCGCCTGCTTCCTTGGGCGACTACATGGCGGGCCCAAGTCATGTACTACCAACATCTGGAACTGCGCGTTTTGCAGGTGCTTTGACTGTAAATGACTTTATGAGAGACATGCATATTGTTAAAAGCACTCGAGAAGCTTTGCAGCGTCTTGGTCCACATATAATTAATTTTGCTGATGCGGAAGGTCTCCAAAGCCATGCCGACTCCGTGCGTTTAAGGGGGATCGATGCCGAATAAAAAACCGATGTCGCGTGATGATCTTACAGTTTTAGAGGGGTACCATTCTCCGCAGTTTGAGGTTCCAGTGAAACTAAATACAAATGAATCCCCCTTTCCACTTCCAAAGAACTTCAAAAAAGAATTCAATTCAGAAATAAAAAAACTTGATCTGAATCGCTACCCCCAACGGGAAGCAAATGAATTATGTATTTCCATAGCGGAAAAAGAAGCCTTGAATATAAACCAAGTTTTTGCGGCCAATGGGTCAAATGAAATAATCCAGTCAATTTTCTTAGCTTTTGGAGGCAATGGAAGATCTGTATTGATTTTCGAACCTACTTATGCAATGCATTCCCAGATTGCCAAAATTACAGGAACTCGTGTTATCAAAGGTTCGCGTGAGAGTAACTTTGAGGTAAACAAAGATGAGGCACTGAAATTAATTGAAGAAGAGAGCCCAGATATTGTCTTCTTATGTTCCCCTAATAACCCAACAGGGAACTTAGAGAGCGAAGGTTTGGTAAATTCGATTCGCTCAAAACTAGATGAGTCTGGAGGCTTGCTAGTGCTCGATCAGGCTTATGAAGACTTTGCAGAAGAACCGTCGACTTTAACCGTTGACGAAAAATCTAATCTTATTTTTGTAAGGACTTTTTCTAAAGTTTGGGCATTAGCTGGAATTCGTCTCGGGTATGTATTAGCTCCAGAATGGTGCATTAACGAGATCAGAAATGTTTCTCTGCCGTATCACCTTGACTCTGTAAAACAAAAGGCGGGGGTTCTGGCTTTAAAGCATGAAACCGAAATGCTTTTAAGGGTAAAAGAAATCAAGGAAGAGAAAAATAGGGTTTATGAGTTACTTCAATCTCTTCCAGTAGATATCTGGCCATCAGAAGCTAATTTCTTATTATTTAGGCCCAAAGGTATTGATGGCTATAAATTATGGGGTGACCTTTTAAATGAAGGGATATTACTGAGAGATTGTTCAAGTTGGGAAAATTTAGAGGGATGTTTGAGAGTTACAATCGGCACTCCAAATGAGAACACAAAATTTTTAGAGAGACTTCGGGAGATATTGGGATAATGGACAGAAAAGCAACAATTGAAAGAAATACTAAAGAGACAAATATTGCGGTGACTCTCGATATAGAAGGTGGAGAGTCATCTATCACAACTGGTATACCCTTTTTCACTCATATGCTCGAGCAGTTGGCGAAACATTCTGGTATGGGTCTTTCAGTCAAATCAGACGGTGATTTAGAAGTTGATGCTCATCACACTGTTGAAGACGTGGGAATATCGATAGGTGAAGCATTTAATGGTGCACTTGGTGAAAAACTAGGAATTAGAAGGTTCGCATCTGTAAGCGTCCCATTGGACGAGGCGTTGGTTGATGTGGCTCTTGATATTTCGGGTCGAGCATATTGTAATTATGAAGTTGATTTTCCAGGAGAAAAAATATTAGGTGATCCACCATTTGATCCACAGTTGATGGAGGAATTTTGGAGAGCTTTCTCTGCTACAGCAAAAATTACTTTACATATTTCGTTAGTAAGAGGGAAAAATACTCACCATATAGTAGAAGCGACTTTTAAAGGAGTTGCGCGCGCTTTGCGAGAAGCTGTGAAAATAGAGAGTGCTGATCTTCCTTCGACTAAGGGATCCTTGTGACACCTCGACCATCAGTCGCTGTATTTGACTATGGGATAGGTAACTTAAGATCAGCGCAAAAGGCTTTTCAATTTGCTGGTGCGGATGCAACATTAACTAGCGATGAGGAGCTTCTGAGAGAAGCTGATGGAGTTGTCTTACCAGGTGTAGGAGCTTTCGGAAGGTGCTCCGAGGCGCTTACGGAGAGCGGACTTTTTGAAGTAGCAACCTCTCTAGCCAAGGAGGCTACCCAAGGTGGGAAACCGTTTTTAGGAATTTGTGTAGGTATGCAGCTTTTATACAAAGGAAGTGATGAATCCACCGGTGTGCAAGGTCTCGGAATTATCAATGAACGAATAAGGCCTATACCCGAAGGTGTCAAAATACCGCAGATGCAATGGAATAAATTAGAATGCGATTTTTCACACCCAATGTTTATTGGAGTAGAAAAAGATCCTTGGGTTTATTTTGTACACAGTTATGCAGCACCAAAAACAAAAGAAAGCGTTGCATTCTGTGACTACGGAACTGAAATTAATGCCGCTATCGCAGAAAAGAATCTTTGGGCAACACAATTTCATCCTGAAAAATCTGGCAAAACAGGTCTTCTTCTTTTAGGGAATTTTCTTTCACTTTTGAGGAATGCCGAACGTGAGTAAGAAAATTTTTCCAGCTATCGACATAATTGACGGTAGATGTGTACGTCTTCTTCGCGGTGAATATGCAAATGAGACTCAATACAACGATGATCCTGTTTCGCAAGCGTTGGACTTCCAAAACAGCGGCGCTTCATGGATTCATGTAGTTGATTTAGATGCAGCTCGAACAGGAGCGAGTAGAAACCTAAAGACTATAGAGAAAATCGCTTCTCGTTTGGAAATACCTATTCAAGTTGGGGGAGGAATACGTGAATTCAAAACAGCTGAGAACATTTATGATTGTGGTGTTGAACGGCTCGTGATTGGAACCGCTGCCATAGAAAATCCAATTTTGGTTGAAGAAATATGTTCAATCGGAAGAGTGGCACTTGCAGTAGATCTACGGAGTGGGAAAGTAGCAGTTCACGGTTGGCGAACTGCAACTGAGTTAACTTTCCAAGAAATCTTTGAGCAATTCGAAGAAAAAGATATCGAGGCGTACATTGTTACGCATATTGAGCGAGATGGCACTTTAGAAGGTCCAGATATCGATGCGTATGAAGATTTACTTACCTTAACTAAAAAAGCCGTAATTGCTTCTGGAGGAGTTGGTTCTATAAGTGATCTGGAAAATCTGTCAAATCTTTTCACAAATGGTCAAGGAATTTCTGGGGTAATTATTGGTAGAGCAATTTATGAGGGGAAGTTTTCTCTCGAGCAAGCTATAGAAGCTTTTGAAAAAGCATGAGATCAATTCGAGTGATCCCATGTCTCGATGTTGACCAAGGTCGAGTGGTGAAAGGCGTAAACTTTGTCGACCTTAAAGACGCCGGAGATCCTGTTGAAATGGCATCCATCTACGACAGGCAAGGAGCTGATGAAATAGTATTTCTTGACATTACTGCATCCTCAGATTCTCGGGAAACCATCCATGACGTTGTAAGAAGAACAGCTGAAGAAATATTTATACCATTTACTGTTGGTGGAGGGATTCGATCTGTTGAAGATGCTAGAAAGATTTTAAGACTTGGGGCTGATAAAGTCTCGCTGAACACTGCTGCGGTTATGAGACCAAGTTTAGTCAGTGAAGTGTCTGATGAATTTGGTAATCAATGTGTGGTTGTAGCTATTGATGGGAGACGCAACAACAAAATTTCCTGCGGATTTGAAGTCTTTACACATGGAGGAAGAAAAGCAACTGGGTTGAGTCTTCTTGACTGGGCGCGAGAGATAGTAGAAAAAGGAGCCGGTGAAATTCTTCTAACCTCGATGGACCGTGATGGAACAAAGGAGGGTTTTGATATTGAAATGCTCGAAATGATCAGTAACGAAATCCCAGTTCCATTAATTGCAAGCGGCGGTGCAGGAAACTCCAAGCACATGGTTGAGGGAGCTCTGCTTGGTGGTGCAGACGCACTTTTGGCTGCATCTGTATTTCATTTTGGGGAATTGACAGTATCTGATGTTAAAAAAGAATTGTTGGAAGCTGGTCTTATCGTAAGAGGTGCTTAGCTAGCTTTCCGATACCGTAAATTCTGTGAGTAATTCCAAAGTAGTTAAAATGCCTGGTCCCGCAGAAGATGAAGGTCTTCCAATAAAAATGCTTAATGACCGAATTCTGGTTCAGCTAGATGATGAAGATGGAGAAAGACGATCTACCGGGGGAATATTAATCCCTGCAACAGCGCAAATGGGAAAGCGTTTAGCTTGGGCAGAAATAGTTGCTGTAGGTCCAAACGTTCGCTCCATGGAGGTTTCTGATCGTGTCCTATTTAACCCAGAGGACAGATATGAAGTCGAGGTAAGAGGTCTCGATTACATAATCCTCAGAGAACGTGACATTCACGCTGTCGCATCAAAACGATTAGAAGAAGGCAGTACAGGACTCTACCTTTAATTTATTTCTTCCATTTTTGCTGCTCCGAAATCGTAGACTTACATTATGACAAGTCAAAAAGGTAAGTCTTTTAAAATAGACGAAGAAGTGCTTTCTAATATCAGCTTTAATTCTGATGGCTTAGTTCCCGCGATCATTCAGGAATCCAGTTCTGGAAAAGTATTGATGATGGCATGGATGAATGAAGAATCATTAAAGAAAACCCTTTCAAGCGGTAGAACATGGTTTTGGAGCAGAAGTCGTAAAGAGTATTGGTGTAAAGGCGAGACTTCGGGGGATCGACAGTTTGTGGAAGAAGCGTTTTATGACTGCGACTACGACACCTTACTTTTTTCTGTAATACAAGAGGGCAAAGGAGCCTGTCATACAGGTGAGTTTACGTGCTTTTTTGAGTCATTTGAATCTCATGAAAACTGACTTAAATATCTCGCCATCTTTAAATGACTTTAAAGATTTAGCGAAAAAATATAACGTCATTCCTATTTGGTCAGAAATCCTTGCGGATCTCACAACTCCTGTTTCACTATTTAGTCGTTGTATTGGCGACGGAGAAGGATTTTTACTTGAAAGTGTTGACCGTGGAGAACATTGGGGGCGTTGGTCGTTCATAGGTGGAAAACCCTTAGCGGCTATATCAAGCCAGGAAGGCAAAATCAATATAAAAGGTTCAGTACCTTTTGATCTTGATCCAAATATGGGTTTATTGGATTTACTATCAGATTTGTTAGATTCTTTTAATTCTCCATCATTGGATGATTTTCCACCGCTACATGGCGGACTTGTTGGTTATCTGGGTTATGACATTGTAAGAGAAATCGAATACCTTCCTGACACTCCTAAGGACGATAAGGGTTTACCTGACGCTCAACTAGCGATGATAGGTGACCTTGTAGCGATTGACCATTGGAAACAGAGGGCCTTTCTTATTTCTAACGTTCTAATAGGCGACGGAGAGCCTGACTCTCTGATTGAGGAAAAGTATGAAAATGCGATTAAAGGAATACATTCACTAGCGCTCGCTGGTGCTAGAGGAACGGAGGAGCCTTTGATGTTCCCTCCACCGTCCAATGAAGAAGCTCCTGCAGTGACCTCCACTTTCGAAACAGATCAATTCTGTGAAGCTGTTAAAGTTGCAAAAGAGTCCATAATTAATGGAGATATTTTTCAAGTGGTGCTCTCACAAAGATTCGATGTGGAGCTAGACGCTGATCCATTTGATGTCTACAGAGTGTTGAGACAAGTAAATCCAAGTCCTTACATGTATTTTTTTCGATATGAGGAAATGGAAATTATTGGTGCTTCACCAGAACCAATGGTGCGTCTCTTGGATGGGACAGTTTTCTCCCGGCCGATAGCTGGTACTAGAAAAAGAGGAAAAACAGAGAACGAAGATCGTCTCCTGGCTTCCCAACTTAAAGAAGACCCTAAGGAGATTTCAGAGCATGTGATGTTGCTTGACTTGGCCAGAAATGATGTAGGGAGGGTAGTAAATTTTGGAACAGAAAAAGTCGACGAGTCAATGACATTAGAAAAATACAGTCACGTAATGCATCTCACTAGTCAAGTTTCTGGCGAGCTTCGAGAAGACCTTGGACCTATTGATGTCTTGAGAGCCACTCTGCCAGCAGGAACAGTATCAGGAGCACCTAAAGTCAGGGCCATGGAAATAATAGATGAACTTGAACCAACAAAACGTGGTCCTTATGCAGGGGTCGTTGGGTATTTTGATTTTTCAGGCAATATTGACACAGCGATAACTATTCGTACGATGCTCGTAAAAAATGGGATCGCTTCGGTTCAAGCAGGAGCTGGGATTGTTGCAGACAGTGACCCCATAGCTGAGGATTTGGAATGTAAAAACAAAGCGCAGGCTTTACTGGGAGCCATTCCAGCAGCACGACGAATGTCGAAACAACGCTTAAAACAAAACGAGTTTTCAAAAACAGATAGGTTCGATTGAAGTGTCGTATTTGGAAAAGATTTTAGAATCGCATCGTTTAGAGTCTCAAAATGACAATAGAAGTTTTGAGCTCCTATATGACAAGGCTGTAGATGCCGAGCCCACGAGAGGATTCGTAGACTCTCTAAAGAGTTCCCAGAAGGGTGAAATCGCTGTAATTGCTGAGATAAAGAAAAAATCACCCTCAAAAGGAGAGTTAGCTTCGAAACTGAACCCTGCGTCATTGGCGAAAGAATATGAAAAGGGAGGAGCAGCTGCAATTTCAGTTTTGACTGACGAAAATAACTTTGCTGGCTCTAAGGAGGATTTGATAGCAGCTGCAAAAGAAGTGAAATTACCTATCTTGCGTAAAGATTTTACAGTAGACCTAAAAGATATATGCGACACGCGGATTATGGGTGCAGACGCAGTTTTACTGATTGTGTCAGCCTTAGATCAAGTTGAACTTAAAGATTTTTTGGATTTGTCAATCGAGTTGGATCTAGATCCACTGGTGGAAGTTCATGATGAAAAAGAGTTGGAACGAGCATTAGCGGTAGATGCAAAATTAATTGGAGTTAATCAACGGGATCTGAAATCCTTTGAAGTTGATCCTTTAAAAGCAATTAACCTGATATCTGAAATTCCTGCAAACGTGACGTCTGTAGCAGAATCGGGTATAGATTCAGCTCGGAGTGCTTCCGCATTGAGAGAAGCAGGTTACGCAGCTTTGCTAGTCGGTGAGCTATTAGTTAAGTCTGCAGATAGGGCTAAGACACTTTCTGAACTAAGAAACATACCGGTTTGAGTAGTTATGAATGATTCCAACTCAAAAAAAACTTTTGTGAAAATATGTGGTATTACTAGCCTCGAAGATGCACTCACGGCTGTTGAATTTGGAAGTGACGCACTTGGTTTCAATTTTGTTTCTTCTTCCAAAAGAAAAGTAACTGCTGAACTAGTTAAGTCAATAGTAGAAGAACTCCCTAAAGAGATAATGACTGTAGGAGTGTTTCAGGATTTTAAAATCGAAGAATTGCTTAAGTTGGTCGAAGATATCGGTTTGAATGCAGCTCAGATGCACGGAAGCGAATCTTTTGAAGAATGTCAGTTCATTGCAGAAAGAGTGCCAGTAACTATCAAGGCGCTGAATCCTAACTCACCAGAACTTTCTAATTTCTTGGATTTCGGAGTGGATTATTTGCTTCTTGATTCTTTAACCCCTGGAGAAGGTAAAAGATTTAACTGGGAAGTAGATACTGATTTTCTATTTAAAGAGAGAATGTTTTTGGCTGGTGGGTTAAATGTTGAAAATGTTCAGGAAGGGATTGAGAAATTTGATCCTTTCGCTGTTGATGTAGCTAGTGGGGTTGAATCTAAACCTGGGATAAAAGATCCAAACCTTGTAAGACGTTTTATTAGTGCGGCTAAGTCGGGTGAGAACAAAAAGTTTTAATAACTTTCTACACTGGAGAGATATGAATTTAGAAAACCCTAACGAAAATGGGAGATTCGGGCCCTTTGGTGGGTTATATGTTCCAGAAACATTAGTTCCTGCTTGTAAAGAACTTGAGCTTGCTTTCAAAGAAGCATGGGCAGATGATGCATTCCGGAAAGAATTAGATTCACTTTTAATTGATTATGCAGGTAGACCGTCACCTATAACAGAATGTTTCAATCTCTCTGAGGAATTGAATTGCCGATTGTTACTGAAGCGAGAAGATCTCAACCATACTGGATCGCATAAAATTAATAATGTTTTAGGCCAAGCTCTATTAGCTAAAAGAATGGGAAAAAAACGGTTAGTTGCAGAGACCGGTGCAGGTCAACATGGGGTAGCGACCGCTACGGCAGCCGCTCTTTTGAATTTAGAGTGCTGTGTTTACATGGGTGAAGTTGATGTTAAACGCCAAGAACTAAATGTATTCAGAATGAAACTCTTGGGAGCGGAGGTCAAAAGCGTAGAGTCCGGCAGCAAGACGTTAAAAGATGCAGTTAATGACGCTATGCGAGACTGGGTGGCAACAGTTGAAGATTCTTACTATTGCCTGGGTTCGGTTATGGGACCCCACCCTTATCCATGGATGGTGCGAACATTTCATGAAGTTATAGGTGCAGAAGCACGAAGGCAGAGTGAACAGATTTTAGGAACTACTCCTGACATAGTTTGCGCCTGCGTAGGAGGTGGCTCTAATGCGATCGGTATCTTTTCAGGATTCGTCGATACAGAAGCAGAATTGATTGGTGTTGAACCCGCTGGGGGAGCTGCAATTGGTAGGGGCGTTCCGGGAGTGGTTCATGGTATGGAATCATTTCTGATGCAGGATGAATTTGGTCAAGTTTTAGAGGCCGAGTCTATAAGTGCTGGATTGGACTATCCGGGTGTAGGACCCGAGCATAGTTATCTTTCATCAACAGGACGAGCCCGTTACGAGTCAGTGACGGACGATGAAGTTATCGAAGCCTTCCAATTATTGAGCCGTACCGAAGGAATAATTCCTGCGTTGGAACCAGCTCATGCCCTCGCATGGGTATCACGTGAAAGAAATGCATTAGTTGGAAAAACTGTTCTCCTCAACCTTTCCGGCAGAGGAGATAAAGATGTCGGTCAGATGATGGACGTATTGAATGTCTGAAAGCATTCAGATTGAAACCACTCTCCGTAACCGTATTGATTCTGGACACAAGATTCTGGTCGCTTATATTACGGGTGGCTTGGGAAATGACTGGATACAAACCCTTCACTCGGTGATAAATGCCGGCGCAGATGTTGTAGAGATCGGCATCCCTTTTTCTGACCCTGTTATGGATGGCCCTGTTATTCAGAAGGCTAATGATGCTTCGCTGGGGTCTGGTTCAACTCCAGTTAGTATTTTGAATGATGTCAGAGGAGAGTCGGTATCCGCTCCGTTAGCTGTGATGACTTATTACAATCTGGTCTACAGGATGGGTCATGAACGTTTTGCTTCTGACCTTGCTTCGGCGGGAATTTCTGGTTGCATACTCCCTGACTTACCTCTCGAAGAGCTAAATGTTTGGTCGGAGGCTGCGGATCAATCAAATATTGAAACAATATTATTGGCAGCACCGACAACACCTGACGACAGACTTGCAGAAATATGTACCAGTTCTGCAGGTTTTGTTTACGCTGTGGGTCTGTTGGGAGTGACTGGAGTTCGTTCTGAACTGGCGGACAGCGCCATTCAAATTGCTTCAAGATTGAAAAAACATACTTCTAAGCCTGTTTTGGTAGGAGTTGGAATTGGAACACCTGAACAAGCTGTTGAAGCTTCAAAGGTAAGTGATGGTGTAATTGTTGGTTCTGCTTTGGTTAAGGAAATGTTAAAAGGTGCTTCGCCTGAAGAGGTGGGGGAGATGGTTGCTTCATTTCGCTTCGCGTTAGATAAAAACTCCTAAAAATCAATATTTTGTCGATTTCAATGCTGAAAAGTCAAAAATAGCGGAATTTTAAGCTTTTTTGTAAAAAAACCCTGTTAAAACAGGCTTAAATGCTTGACATTAGGTGTAAAACAGTGTCGCGTGTCCCTTGTACCCAATTTGGGTTCATTAACAATATAAGGGAGACGGTGGATGAACAAGAGTGATTTGATCGCAGCAATGGCTGAAAGGGCTGGAGTTTCGAACAAAGATGCTGGGGCATGCCTAGACGCTATGTTTGACGTAGTGGCGGATGCTGTAGCTGCTGGAAATGAAAAGGTCACAGTGCCTGGTTGGATTTCATTTGAGCAGACAATTCGTAAAGCTAGACAGGGTCGAAACCCTCAAACGGGCGAAGCTATAAGTATTCCGGCTTCAAAAGCGGTGAAGGTTTCTGCTGGATCCAAGCTTAAAGCTGCTGCTAAGAGTGGTGGTCCTCCAATGGGAATGTAAATATAGTTAAACTATGTTTCTCAGAGGCCTGCTGGTACTACCGGCAGGCTTTTCTGATTTGGAGGCAACATGAATTTTCCCAAACCTGAAGAGGTAATACCTCATAGAAAACCCTTCTTGTTTCTGACTGAAGTTACACAATTGACAATTTCTCAATCAGCACGCGGGTATTGGCAATTAGGATCTTCAGAAGACTTTTTTGAGGGGCATTTCCCTGACTTTCCAACTCTCCCGGGTGTTTTGATGTGCGAATCTATAGCGCAGCTAGGAGCTTACACGCTACTGTCGGATCCCAACTTCGAGAATTTACTACCACTATTTGGTGGAATCGACAACGTTCGATTTAGACGAAAAGTTTCTCCAGGAGAGCGTCTAGACCTTTCGGTAGAACTTTCAAAAATCTCAACTCGTGGTGGAAAAGGACACGGTAAAGCACACGTTGAAGGTGATTTAGCTTGCAGCTGTGATTTATTATTCGTTTTCGCTTCGATTTAATTTAAGCCGGACCTATAACTAAGCAACCATTATGACCGCCAAAGCCAAACGAATTGGAAATTGCAGGTGATGGCGCCCATTCTTTGGCTCCTCCATAAACAAGGTTTATTTCTGGCATTTCAGGATCTCGATTAACGAAACCTGCAGTTGGTGGTATTAGTGATTTTTGCAAAGCTAAAACAACTGCAACAGCTTCGATAGCTCCAGCAGCTCCTAATGTGTGACCTGTGATTCCTTTCGTGGAGGAAACTTGCGGCCCAGGAGAGCCAAAAACGGAATTAATAGCTTGTGCTTCTCCTAAGTCATTCAAAGGGGTGGAGGTTCCATGCGCATTGATATAACCCACCTGGTCGATCGGAACACCGGAGTCTTTCAATGCTAGTTCGATGCATTTTTTTGCGCCCGCTCCTTCTGGTGCAGGAGCGGTTATATGATGTGCATCAGCATTACTTGCACCACCTAGTATTTCTGCGAAAATTCTTGCACCACGCGCCTTTGCCATTTCCTTCTCTTCTAAAAGTAAAATTCCAGCGCCTTCTCCCATGACAAAACCATCTCTTTCGAGATCGAAGGGTCTGGAAATACCTGCCGACGAAAAAGCAGTCATATTAGTAAATCCGGCGATCGAACTTCCAGTGAATGCAGATTCAGTTCCACCGGCGATCACGACATCACAGCGATCCGATGCAATTAAACGCGATGCGTTGATAATGGCATGAGTCCCTGCTGCACATGCTGTGCAAGTATTTTCAGCAGGACCTTGAAAGCCGTATTTCATTGATACTGCAGCTGAAGCTGCATTGGGCATCATCATCGGTACGAGAAATGGAGAAACACGTCTAGAGCCTTTTTCGAGGAGCACCTCTATTTGTTCTTCTAAAGTTTCAATTCCACCAATACCAGTCCCTATGAAAACGCCTGAGCGGTCTGATTCAGCGGTTAATTGTCCTGCTTCTTCTAACGCCATTTGAGACGCAGCAATTGCGAACTGAGTTGAGCGGTCAGATCTGCGCGCGTCTTTCGGGTTGTCAAAATAGTCAGCGGGATCAAAATCAACAACTCGTCTTTCACCTTCCGGAGGAGATGCGCATAGTCCTTCCCAAAAAGCTTCAGTTCCAATCCCGCAGGATGCGATGACCCCTAAGCCAGTAACAACAACCTTTCGGTCAGTCATTAGAGTTTGCTTGTAATTAGCTCAAATGCTGACTGGATTGTTTCAATTCCTTCTAGCTCTTCTTCTTCCACAGTTACGCCAAACTCTTCTTCAAGTGCCATTACTAGTTCGACTAAGTCAAGACTGTCAGCGTCAAGATCATCGGCAAAATTTGCTTCAGGTGTTACTTGTGCCTCATCTACAGATAGCACTTCGACAGCACATTTCTGAAATCTTGCAAAATTGTCGTCACTCATATGAACTCCTTATATTTAGCCGCCCTATAACAATAGATGCTTACACAAGTTCTACCAAGCTTTTGCAACAAGGTTTAACCCATGTATAGACCTCCATCAATCGGCAATAAACTACCCGTTATATATCCGGCATTTTCAGAGGCTAGAAAGCCGATGATTTCTCCTATTTCGTCAGGTTCACCTAGCCGACCAAGTGGAATTGATTCAATGTATTCTTCTATTTGCTCATCAGAGAGTTTTTCAAGCATGTCTGTTTTGATGGCGCCCGGTGCTACAACGTTTACAGTTATATTTCTGGATGCGTATTCTTTGGCCAGTGATCTAGCTAGCCCTAAAAGACCTGATTTGGAGGCGGCATAGCTAGCTTGACCAACCTGTCCTATTCGACCTGAGAGTGAAGAAACAAAAATTATGCGTCCCCAACGATTTTTCATCATCCCTCGTAGAGCTTGTTTAGATGTTCTAAAAGCACCAGTTAAGTTTGTGTCTAAAACATCGGTGAAATCACTTTCACTGGTTCTAGCTGCTAATGCGTCACGAGTTATGCCTGCATTAGCTACGAGAACCTCAACTGAGCCGAGAGTTTCCTCAATATTTTTAAAGGTTTGCTCTACTTGATCTTGAATTGTCACATCGCAAGGAAAAGCTTCAATTCCAAGTTCTTTATACCCCTCAGGAGGAGTTTCACGATATGTGATAGCAACTTTGTGACCTTTTGCAGCAAAAGTTCTAGCGGTTGCTAAACCTATGCCTCTATTACCACCAGTGATAAGTACTACACGTTTCATTTCTTCCTTACGGTATTCTTAAAATAAGACTACTCGACCGTGACTTTTTCTTCATATTACACGGAGCCACGCGACGGGCTGACTGGCGGTTAAACGTTCTTCAGGCATTGCAATCCAACCCATCAATTCGCCGGAAAAAGGTGAGTGTATTTCGTCATTGCCAACGTGACCTAAAATTTGTCCATTAGCAACTTTTTCGCCAATTTCGAGATTTTCTATAGGCGTGAAAAGCCCTGCTGAAGGGCTCACAACTAGCCGATCAGTTGAAAAAAGGTGTTCTCCTTCATGATCGTCTTTCGAATCGGCCTCGATAGATGATGTCGGGGCAATAAGGTCGAGCAGTTGATCTAAGTCACTGGGTTCATTGATGCTTAATCTATTCGTGTCAGACTTAGATCTTTTAGTAAGCCCAGTTAGAACCTTACCTGGCCCTATTTCTATGAAGGTAGAAAAGTTCATGTTGAAAAGCGTTTCTAAAGTTTGTGTCCATCGAACTGGGCTGCACAATTGGGCAGACATGAGAGCTCTCCATGTTTCAGGATTTTCATGCACCATTCCATCAACGTTCGCAACGACAATTCCGGTGGGTGATCTTATGTCAGTGTTTTCTATAGCCTCTGCAAGTTCTGACCTCGCAGCATTCATTAATGGAGTATGGAATGCTCCGGCTACAGCCAGTTGGGTTACTTTTTTAGCCCCCATTTTGCGAGCCTTTTCTGAAGCCTTTTCTATTGCAGTGTGTTCACCAGCGATTACAAGCTGTCCCGGCGAATTGTAGTTTGCTATCCACACGTCTCCTTCAGTTTGCGAACACAGTTCTTCAACTTCAGAATCTTTAAGACCAAGTACAGCAGCCATTGTTCCAGGGCTATCTTCAATTGCTTTTTTCATAGCGTTTCCTCTGATTTGTACCAGTTTGGTCGCATCAAAAAAATCGAGGGAGGCAGACGCAGTTAATGCACTGTATTCGCCAAGGCTGTGTCCAGCATGGCCTGTTGCATCTATCCCCAGGCGTTCAACGGCGTCAAGCATAAGCATGCTCAAAACAAAAGTAGATAGTTGTGCATTTTCAGTCTGACGTAACGAGTCTTCGTCTGCGTTGATCAGCAGGTCTTCAATGTCTATATGAGTTGCATCGGAAGCTTCTTCGATCAATTCCCATGACGGATGCTTAATCCAACTGTTACCCATGCCAGGAAATTGTGAGCCCTGACCTGGATATGTAAAGACGATCATTTTTTACTCCTCTGTAGGGATATTTTGCCCTAGAAGCATGTAAAGCGGCTAAAAACACCAAAAAACATGAAAAGAAGGCTTCCTTGCCTATATTTTTGAACGAAATTCTGATATTGATTCTCAAAATGTGCAACTGATTGCCAGTCAA